>Ga0209386_1000408_pt1 | contig 21604 bp, 20 predicted proteins | sample NGEPertwo_FD_184510 | JGI IMG/M metagenome (GOLD analysis project Ga0209386, IMG submission 184510) | Arctic peat soil microbial communities from the Barrow Environmental Observatory site, Barrow, Alaska, USA - NGEE Permafrost154B-two... | ecosystem: Environmental > Terrestrial > Soil > Wetlands...
GGCGACGCCGCTGCCCGAGGGTCTCACCTACCAGCAGGGCGCCATGCTCGACTCCGCCGCCGTCGCACTGCACGGGGTGCAGCGCGGCCGCGTCACCACCGGCGACACCGTGCTGGTGACGGGCCCAGGCGCGGTCGGCCAGTTCTCCTTCCAGTACTCGCGCGCGTCCGGGGCCAAGTTCGTCATCGTGATCGGCCGCGGCCCGCGCTTGGCGTTCGCCGAAAGCATGGGCGCCATCGGCGTCGACTACGAGAAGGTCGACGACCCGGTCGCCAAAGTGATGGAGCTCACCGGCGGCATAGGCGTGGACTGCACCGTCGAGTGCGCCGGCACCCAGAAGGCCATCGACTGGGCCATCAAGTCGACCCGCAAGGCCGGCCGCCTCGTCATGGCCGGCCTGCCCACCGACGCCATCACCGTGCCGTGGGGCCCCATGACGCTGGCCGAGCTGGATATCCTCGGCGTGCGCGCCAACCCCAACGCGGCCGCGCCGGCGCTGGCACTGATGGCCAACGGCGCGGTGACCACCGAGGGCATCCACACGCACACCTTCCCGCTCGACCAGTTCGCGGAGGCACTGGCGACGTTCGTGGAGCGGCGCGACGGCGCCATGAAGGTCGTGCTCGAGCCCTAAGACCGTACGCATCCCTAACGAGAAAGGAGCCGACGATGGCTGAAACACCTCGCGGCAAGGTCTTCAATCAGACGAGCGTCGAGTTCAAGCAGGATCCGCCCAAGCACGAGAAGACTCGTGGCTGGCCGCTGATTAATCCCAAGTCCTGCCCGGGCGCGCAGCTCGAGTTCCACGTCACCGAGATCCAGCCGGAAGGAGCGGCGCTCGACGACGTGCACGAGAAGGAAGACCACGTCTTCTACGTGCTCTCCGGTCGCGCCAAGGCGAAGGTGGGCGAGGACGATTTTGACGTCGAGCCCGGCGACGCCCTCTACGTCCCCAAGAACACGCCGCACGATTTCCGCATCCAGGGCGGGGAGGTCTTCCGCATCGCGGTGGTCTTCGCGCCGGCGCGCGACATCTGGGGCTGATCACAGCCCCACGGTGACCCGGCCACGGGCCGGTCGCCATGCTACGCAGCCGAACGCGGACGTCTGGTCGGGCGACGAGACGTCCGCGTTCTGGTCTTCGTCCGCGTCTCTGCCTCTCGGCCGAACTCGAGCCACTCGCAGCGGTCTCGGCAGCTCGTCCGTTCAGTGCGGGGTGCCCTGCGGAGTACCCCCGGTAGCCGACCTACGCCGGCTGATCGTCGATGAACAACGGTCGCAGATGTCGCTCGAAGATGTTGACCGTCACGTTCCGTGCAATCGAGGCGCGGCAAGCCAGGAGGAGCTCCGTGTAGCGGTCTCCCCTCTCGGCAGCCACCTTGTACCCCACGTGCATGAGTTGGCGCACCTGCCGGTCGTACGCCGGTTCCTGCGCGTCGTGGCGCACCGCGGCGACGAACTGCCCAGAGCTCCAGCGCCGAACCTCGGCCGGCGTCGGCAGACAGGCCGGGTCGATGTCGATGACGCTCGCGTACGGCGCGCACAGCTCCTCGCGGCGCTCGTAGGCCCCGGCGTAGACGTCCTGCACCAGCGCGAGGCCGTCCCCGCCGGCTTCGGCGAGACCGATGACCTCCTCGAGCCACGTGGTGCCCGAGGTCTTCACGTGGACCCCGGCCCCAGCCTGCCGGATGGCCTCCCTGATGAGCGGGAAGATCGAGAACTTGTCGCTCCCCGAGTGGACGCTGAGCTTGAGGTCAGCCGGCAGGCCGTACGTCCCGACGGCATGTCTGACGACAGCGATGTCCGCGGCGAACTCAGCGGCGAAGCCGGCCACGTCGCCGACGTAGTCGACCCCTTTGTTGAAGCGGCCGCTGAACCTGGGGGCGATGGTCCGCACCGGGATGCCTTCATCGGCCAGGGCCGCGAGGATCACGAGCAGTTCTGACGGCGTCTGAGGCGCGTCGGTCTCGTCCATCGACACCTCGGTGAGAAACGTCCCTGCGCCCCGGTGAGCAACGATGAGGCGGTACAGTTGCCCCGCGTCCTTGACGGCGTCCAGATAGTGGCGCGCGACGCGTGCGGTCGTCTCGCGCGACATTGCCACAGGAGCGTCGATGCCGGCCACCTCTACGCCAGCCGTGAGCTCGCCGTGGCGCGCGCAGAACGCCTCGACGGCCGCGGCCGCGGCCGGCCGCCCGATCGAGCCGGCGACGTCCAGGGTGAAGAAATCGCACGGATCAAGGAAGCGTTCCACCGTAGTGGCGGTGATGTGGTCGGCGTCGACGAAGTACGTCCCCCGCCAGCCGACGGCGCACACCGCCGCGTCGGCGGCTTCGCGTACACCCGCCGGCTCGGAGCCGACCACCAGGTGTTCGCGGTTCGACTTGTTCCAGACGGGGGTCACGTCGACGCCCAGGCGCGCCGCTTTCACGAACGCCATGAGCTGTGCTTCAGCCTCATGCGCGAAGCGATCGCCTATGCCGAGCGAGTACCTCCCCAGACCGTGCGCATCGGCGTCCATCGGCCCGCTCCTTTCTCCTCCGTCTCGCGCCGCGACGCGTGCCGGTCCGCGGCGCGCAGCAAGTCGGCGCAACTCCGCGAGCACCGGCGCCGCGGAACTCAGAGCGGTCTCGGTCGTACCGGCGCTCGCGCCTGTCAAGTATCTCGCACCGACGCGCAGGTTGACCAGCCTGGGGCCGTGGGTCGCGCGCCTCTGGCCCCGGCGCGTCCGACATCCGCCCGGCCCCTCGGGGCGTGACGGCCGCCGGCCATCCGTCGGGTCGTCCGCTGCCGACTTGATTGCTGCCGGAGCGAGCCGTAGAGTATCAGCAGGTCCACCCTACTAATCCTGCCCAATCGCGCCGCCGCCCGGAGAGGGCGCGGCGAGCACCTCAGGAGAGTGACATGCCGAACATTGGCCCTCTGGAAATTATCGGCGTCCTCGTCATCGTTTTCCTGCTCTTCGGCGCCACGCGCCTGCCCAAGCTCGGCAAGTCAATGGGCCAGAGCATTCGCGGGTTCAAGACAGGCCTCCAGGAAGACATGCCCGACGACGACGACGAGAAGTCGGCGAAGAGCGCCGCCGCCAAGCTCGAGAAGGGCGACGAGACCGACAAGTCCTGACGAGCAGAAGCAGATCCTGACGAGAGAGGGCTGAGCCGCAGGCTCAGCCCTCTCTCGTCAGGAGGCACACCGCGTGAGCGGCGATGCCCTCGCCGCGGCCCTCGAACCCCATCCCCTCGGTGGTCGTCGCCTTGACGCTCACCGCGTCGCTCGCGACCCCCAGGGCGCTCGCGAGCCCTTCCCGCATCGCGGGCCGATAGCCCGCCAGTCGAGGGCGCTCGCACACGAGCGTGAGGTCGGCGTTCGCGACCAGCCAGCCGCCCTCGCCCACTCGGGCGATGACCCGGCGCAGCAGCTCCATGCTCGAGATGCCGGCGGACGCCGGATCCGTGTCGGGGAACAGGTCGCCGATGTCGCCGAGCCCGGCGGCGCCGAGCAGAGCGTCCATGAGCGCGTGTACGCCCACGTCGGCGTCGGAGTGGCCGGCGAGACCCTGCGGGTGATCGATCTCGACGCCGCAGAGCACCAGACGGCGCTCGTCGGCGAAGCAGTGCGCGTCGTAGCCGCTCCCTACCCTAAACGTCGGCCTCGACCTCCCACGTGAGCAGCGCGCCGGCCAGCGGAAGGTCGGTCGGCGTGGTGATCTTGACGTTGGCCGGCGTGGATGCCACCAGGCCGACCTTGTAGCCGCCTCTCTCGAGAAGCGTGGCATCGTCGGTGGCGCCGTCGAGATCGGCGCGCGAGTACACGTCGCGGAGGGCGCCGGCCCTGAAGACCTGCGGCGTCTGCACGGCCCAGAGGCCGCTGCGGTCGACGGTCGCCTCGACGGCGCCCGTCGGATCGGCACGCTTGAGCGTGTCGCTCACCTCGATACCGGGAACCGCACCGTCGACGGCGGCGAGCGCCGCGATGCAACGTTCGAAGACGTGACGGGAGAACAGCGGCCGGGCGCCATCGTGGACGGCGATGACGGTCGCCGTCGTCGGCACCTCGAGCAGGCCGGCGCGCACCGAGTCCGAGCGCTTGCGGCCGCCTTCGGCGATCAGCAGAGGCTTGGCGTCGTCGAAGGCCAGCAGCTCGCTGGCGAAGCGCACCGTGTGCGACGGGTGGAGCACCACCACGAGGCCGTCGACCTGCGGCATGCCAAGCAGCCGCCGCACGGAGTGGTTGAGGATCGGCTCGCCGCCGAGCAGCAGGAACTGCTTGGACTCGCCGTCAGGCAAGCCCATGCGGCGGCTTTCGCCGGCCGCGGCGACGATGACCCAGACCTCTCCAGTCTGCTGTTCCTCCACCTCGAGACCCCCCATCGGCTGTATCCGGCGCGGCTAGGTGACCACCCGGCTGAAGATCAAATCGAGCCCGCGCCGCCCCCGCACGCGCTTCTCGGCGTCGGCGGAGTCGGCCAGGTGCTGCAGCTCTTCGACCACGAAGCGCGGCACGAGGACCTCGCCCTCGAGGAACCCCGTAAGGGCGATGTCGAGGATGCGGCCGTCGATGATCGCGCTCGAGTCGAGAAGCTTGGAGGGGGTGAGCCCGGGCAGCGCCTCGAAGGCGCCGCGCAGCCCGAGCAGCCTGAGGATCTCGACGTGCTTCTTGGCCGCGAGATAGGCCGTGAAGCAGCCCGAAAGAAGGTAGATCGGCACGGTGAGATAGACGCCCACCAGCGGGATGCGGACGAGAGTGATGCTGACGAGGGCCACGATGATGAGCCCGACCAGCACACCCCCGATGGCCACGACCACCTCGGCTCCGGTAGCGCGCACCATGACCTCGTCCACGCGGTCGAGGCCGCGCCTGACGGCGCGCGACAGCAGGACGCCGAAGGCATAGCCGAGCGCGAAGCCGACGGCGGTGAAGGCGAGCTGCCAGACGATCTTGCCGGGCTGACCGAGGTCTGGGGCATACGAAGAGACCCGGATGCGCTCCGCGATCTGATACCCGGCGAGAGCGCCCAGCAGGGCCAGCAGCAGGCGGATCGCGGGGGCGAGCACGCCCCTGGTCTTGCGAGCCGGGCCGGCCGGGCCGGCGTCAGGCGACGGTGGCCGGCTCGAGGGGCTCGTCGGCAACCGGAGGCCCATCGACGTGGATGTTCTCGAGCACCTCTTCGAGGAAGGCGGTGGCCTGGTCTTCGCTGAAGTCGCGTGCGTACATGAGCTCGCTGGCGAGGATCTTCTTCGCCTTCGAGAACATCTGCTTCTCGCCGGTCGAGAGACCCTTGATGGCGTGCCTGATGGCGAGATTACGGACGACCTCGGCGACCTCGAAGATGTCGCCGGTCTTGAGCTTGTCGCGGTTGTGCTTGTAGCGACGGCTCCAGTTCTTGGGCATCTTGGTGGGGTCGCCGCGCAGGACCTCGAGGACCTGGTCGACGACGTCCGGCTCGACGACCTTGCGCAGGCCGGCGCGATCGGCGTTCTCGACCGGGACCATGACGGTCATGTTGTTGTGCAGGATCTGGATCGTGAGGTAGGCGCGCCGCTGCCCGAGCACTTCCTTCTGCTCGATCTTCGAGATCTTGCCCGCACCGTGATGCGGGTAGACGACCTTGTCACCGACTGAATACAACGTACTCAAACCCCCCTGCGGTCGTTCGTGGCCCCGGCGGCCGGCTGGGGTGGCGCACCCTCGCGAAGAAGGGATACGAGGACGCCACGCAGGTCGGCCGCGCCCACAGCTATCCCGCCGGCGCGGCGTGCGTCAGCGGCGGGCACGACGATGCGTTCGAAGCCGGCACGACCGGCTTCGGCGACACGTCGCTCACTCTGGCTGCAGGAACGAAGTTCGCCCGTCAGGCTGATCTCCCCGATTGCTGCGACCCGCGGCGGAAGCGGTGCGTTGCGCTCTGCAGAGGCGATGGCGAGGGCAACGGCGAGGTCGGCCGCAGGTTCGTCGATGCGGATTCCGCCTGCAATTGTAACAAAAATGTCGCTGGTTGACAACGGCAGCCGGGCGTGACGGCCCAGGACGGCGACCAGCATCGCCAGCCGATTGCGGTCGAGGCCCACCGCCACGCGCCGTGGCATGGCCAGCTCGGTGCGGTTGACGAGCGCCTGCACCTCGACCGCGAAACAGCGGCTGCCCTCGACGGCGACGTGCACGGCCGCTCCCGCGGCCGGCCCCGCGTCGCCGAGAAACAGGGACGACGGATCGGCGACGCCTTGAAGGCCGGCGGCCGTCATCTCGAAGATCCCCAGCTCGTTGGTGGAGCCGAAGCGGTTCTTGGCAGCGCGCAGCGTGCGGTAGAAACGATAGCGGTCGCCCTCGAACTGCAGCACCGTGTCGACCACGTGCTCGAGCACGCGGGGCCCGGCTATCGCGCCCTCCTTGGTGACGTGGCCGACGAGGAACACGGCCGCACCGGTGGCCTTGGCCAGGCGCAGAAAGCGGCCCGCCGCTTCGCGCACCTGGCTCACGCTGCCCGGCGCCGACGTGAAGGCGTCGCTGTACAGGGTCTGCACGGAGTCGACCACGACGAGCGCCGGGGCGGCCGCGGCGACGATCTCGAGGACCGACTCCAGCTCGGTCTCGGCGAGGACGGAGATGCCGCCGGAGTCGCCGCAGATGCGCTCGGCGCGCATCTTGACCTGGGCGGCCGACTCTTCGCCGCACACGAGAAGCACTGGGCGGCCGGAGGCGGCCACCCGGTCGAGGACCTGAAGAAGGAGCGTGGACTTGCCGATCCCGGGCTCGCCGCCGACGAGCACCAGCGAGCCCGGCACGATACCGCCACCGAGCACCAGATCGAGCTCGGAGATGCCGCTGGAGAAACGCTCGGTGGCCGACGAGACGACGTCGGACAAGCGCACGGGAGCGGCGCCTGCGGCGGCGCCCCCGTCACTCGCCTTGCGGCGGGCCCTGCCGGCGTAGCCGGCGCCGCCCGCCGGGATGACCTTTTCCTCGACGAAGGAGTCCCAGGCGCCGCAGTCGGGGCAGTGGCCGAGCCACTTGGCCTCGCGGCGGCCGCACTCGCCGCAGGTGAAGACCGTCTGCTGCTTCGCCACGGCCGCTGTCAGGCGCCGGCAGCCGCGCCGCCGGCGTCGGGGCCGTCGGCGCCCGTCGACGGCGACGAGACCGGGGCCACGCCCTGGGCCACCGGTTCGTCGAGGCCGACCATCGGCAGCTCCACGCGACCGCCCACGGTCTCGCCGTTCACGGTGAGCACGCTGTCGTCGTCCTCGCCGTCGACGAGGATGACCGTGCCCTCCGGGAACTGCCGTTCGAGCATCGCGTCGCTGAGCTTGTCCTCGATGTAGCGCTGGATGGCGCGCCGCAGCGGGCGGGCGCCGAGCATGGGGTCGAAGCCCTTCTCGACGAGCACCTTGCGGCCGGCGTCGGTGAGCTGCAGCGTGACCCCGCTCGGATCGAGCTGCTGCTGCAGCCGCGCGATCATGAGGTCGACGATGGCGCCGATCTCGGAGCGCTCGAGCTTGTGGAAGACGATGACCTCGTCCACGCGGTTGAGGAACTCAGGCTTGAAGACGCGCTTAAGCTCGCTGGTGATGCGGCCCTTCATGTCGTCGTAGGTCATGCCCTGAGTAGCGGTCTGGCCAAAGCCCAGCGGCGTGTCCTTGGTGATCATCTCCGCGCCGATGTTGCTGGTCATGATGAGGATGGCGTTGCGGAAGTCGACCGTGCGGCCCTGCGAGTCGGTGAGCCGCCCGTCCTCGAGGATCTGCAGCAGGATGTTGAACACGTCCGGGTGCGCCTTCTCGATCTCGTCGAAGAGGATCACGCTGTACGGCTTGCGGCGCACGATCTCGGTGAGCTGGCCGCCCTCGTCGTGCCCCACGTAGCCGGGCGGCGAACCGACGAGGCGCGACACGGAGTGCTTCTCCATGTACTCGCTCATGTCGATCTGCACGAGATGGTCCTCGTCGCCGAAGAGGAACGCGGCAAGGGTGCGCGCCAGCTCCGTCTTGCCCACGCCCGAAGGCCCGAGGAAGATGAAGGAGCCGGTGGGGCGCCGGGGGTCCTTGAGCCCGGCGCGGCTCCGGCGGATGGCCTTGCTGACGGCGCGTACCGCCGGGTCCTGCCCGATGAGCCGCGTGTGCAGCTCGTCCTCCATGCGGAGGAGCTTCTTGCTCTCGGCCTCGGTGATCTTGACCACCGGGATTCCGGTCCACATGCTCACGATCTCGGCGATCTCGTCTTCGCCGATGCTGGCCCGCATGCCCTCGTCGCTCGTCTTCCACTGGTCTTCGAGCTCGAGCTTCTTGTGGCTGAGCTTGCGCTCCTTGTCGCGCAGGTTGGCGGCCTTCTCGAACTCCTGCGCCTCGATGGCCGCCTCTTTCTCCTTGCGCACACCGGAGATCTCCTCTTCGAGCTCGCGGTAGCTGGGCGGCGCCGTCATGGTGCGGATGCGCATGCGGCTGGCGGCCTCGTCGATGAGGTCGATCGCCTTGTCCGGCAGGAAGCGGTCGCTGATGTAGCGGTCGGCGAGCTCGGCCGCCGAGGTGAGCGCCTCGTCGGTGATGCGGATGCGGTGGTGGGCCTCGTAGCGATCGCGGAGACCCTTGAGGATCTCGACGGTCTCCTCCACAGACGGCTCGGCCACCTTGATCTGCTGGAAGCGGCGCTCCAGGGCGGCGTCGCGCTCCAGGTACTTGCGGTACTCATCCATGGTGGTCGCGCCGATGGTCTGGAGCTCCCCGCGCGCCAGCGCCGGCTTGAGGATGCTGGCGGCGTCGATGGCGCCCTCCGCGGCGCCCGCGCCGACAAGGTTATGCAGCTCGTCGATGAAGAGGATGATGTCGCCGGTGTCGTGGATCTCCTTCATGACCTTCTTGAGCCGCTCTTCGAACTCGCCGCGGTACTTGGAGCCCGCGACCAGGGCGGCGAGGTCGAGGCTGAAGACCTGCTTGCCCTTGAGCAGCTCGGGCACCTCGTGGTTGGAGATGCGCTGCGCGAAGCCCTCGACGATGGCCGTCTTGCCCACGCCGGGCTCGCCGATCAGCACGGGGTTGTTCTTGGTGCGCCGGCTGAGGATCTGCATGACGCGCTCGATCTCGGTGGCGCGCCCGATGCACGGGTCGAGCTTGCCGTCTTCGGCGAGCTTCGTGAGGTTGCGGCCGAATTGCTCGAGTACCTTGGCCGAGCGCTTGCTTTCGCCGCCGCCCTGCTGCTGGCCGCGGCGGCCGGGGCCGCTGAGCGTGCGCATGACCTCGCCGCGGATCTTCTCGGGCTCGGCGTCCAGATCGAGCAGGATGCGCGCGGCGACGCCTTCGTCCTCGCGCACGAGGCCAAGAAGGATGTGCTCGGTGCCGATGTAGTTGTGGCCCAGCGAGAGCGCCTCGCGCAGCGCCAGCTCGAGCACCTTCTTGGCGCGCGGCGTGAACGGGATCTGGCCCTGCGGCGACTCTTCTCCGGAGCCGACGATGCGCACCACGGCGGCGCGCACTTCCTCCACCGAGACTTCCAGGCCGTCGAGGACGCGGGCAGCCACGCCTTCTTCCTCGCGCAGCAGGCCCAGCAGGAGGTGTTCGGTCCCGATGTAGTTGTGCTTGAGCGCCCTGGCTTCTTCCTGGGCGAGGACCACGACCTGCCTGGCGCGTTCGGTGAATCGTTCGAACATCCGGCAACTCCTTCCGGAAACGGGGCCGCGTCATCATGTCGGGGAACGGTGGCGGCCGCCGGTGCTTGCTCTCAGCCTCCAGCGTACCCCCCGGAGGCGTACCGTAGCCTAATGGTACCCGATTCCCGGCGAGACGCGACCCGGGGCCCCGGCTGCCCGTCAGCGGCCACGCGAATATGATGTGAGCTCGAAGCGGCACCGTCCATCGCCAGCAGGGGGCTCGGAGACATGCGGGACATCATCACCTGGAGCACGCGCGGCAAGCACCCGTGGATCATCATCGCCGTGTGGGTGCTCATCGCCGGGGGCCTGGCCGCCGGCCCCAAACTGCAGAGCGTGACCAGCAACGACGCCTCCAAGTCGCTGCCGGCGAACGTCGAGAGCAAGCGCGCCGCCGCGCTGCAGCAGGCGTCCTTCCCCGACGCCAAGGGCACGCCGATCATCGTCGTGTACAGCGCGACGGCGCCGCTGACGCAGGCGGACAAGGCGGTGGTCGCCGCCGGCGAGGCCTGGCTCAAGAGCGGCGCCGAGCCCGTCAACAGCGCCCGCGTGGAGTACTCGCCGGACGGCAAGGGCGCACTTCTGTTCGCCAGCCTCGACGGCAACCCCGGCGACGAGGCCTTCCGCGACTCCGTGCAGGCGATCGGAGACCACTTCGGGGACTCCGTCGGCGGCATGCAGGTGCGCGTCACCGGCCCCGGCGGCCTCATCACCGACGTCTACCGGATCTTTCTCAACGCCGACGTCAAGCTCCTCATCGGCACGGTGATCCTCGTGCTGATCCTCCTGCTCGTCATCTACCGCTCGCCGGTCCTGCCGTTCGTCCCTCTGCTCGCCGTGGGCTTCGGCTACTTCGTGGCCGGCGGGATCCTCGCGCTGATCGCCACGGCGCTGGGCGTGACCCTCTCCGGCCAGGCGACGTCGCTGATGGTGATCCTGCTGTTCGGGGCCGGCACCGACTACGGGCTGCTGCTCATCTCGCGGTACCGTGAGGAGCTGCGCCGTGAGAGCGACGCGCGCGTCGCCCTGGCCACGGCGCTCGCCGAGACCTGGGAGGCGATCGCCGCGAGCGGGCTGACCGTCACTCTGGCCGTGCTGGCGCTGGCGTTCGCGAAGTACGGCGACTACACCTCGTTCGCGCCGGTGCTGGGCCTGGGCGTGTTCGTGACGCTCATCGCCGGCCTCACGCTTATGCCCGCGCTGCTCGCGGTGCTCGGCCGGCGGGCGTTCTGGCCGCGGGTCCCGAAGCTCGGCGCCGCGACACAGCACCGCACCTGGCAGCGCATCGCCGAGAGAGTCGCCGCCGGTCCGAAGCGGGCGGCGGCCCTCGTCGCCGTCGTCCTCGTCTTGCTGGCCCTCGGCTGCCTGTTCTACAGCCCACGCTTCAGCTTCACCGAGGACTTCCTCAAGAACATGCCGTCCAAGGAGGGTTACGCGCTGCTCGAGAAGCACTTCCCCAAGGGCAGCCTGGCGCCGACGACGGTGCTCATCAAGGCGCCGCAGGCCCCGCCGAAGTTCGTCACCGGGATGATCATCGGCGCCTTGAGCAAGAGCCCCGGCGTCGCCGCCGCCTTTCCCACCGGGACCGCCGCCGACGGCAAGCTCCTGAGCTTCCAGGTCATCCTCGAAGGCGACCCGTACTCCAAGGAGGCGCTGCAGCAGGTGCGCCAGCTCAGGGAGACGGCCCGCAAGGTCGCCGCCGCCGGCAAGGCGACGGCGCTGGTCGGCGGGCCCACCGCCACCCAGGCCGACACGTGGGCGCTGAGCAACCGCGACACCGTCTTCGTGGCCGTGGTCGCGCTCGTCGTCGTCGGCGTCATCCTCGCCGTGCTTCTGCGCGCCCTCGTAGCGCCGCTGTACCTGCTGCTCACCAACCTGCTCTCGTATCTGGCGGCGCTCGGCGCCACGATCCTCATCACCGAGAAGCTGCTCGGCTGGGAGCGCATCAGCTATCGCATCCCGCTCTACATGTTCATCTTCCTCGTGGCCCTGGGCAGCGACTACAACATCTTCATCACGACACGGATCCGCGGCGAAGCGCTGCTGGAGGGCCTGCGCGACGGCACCGTGAAGGCGCTGGCCGCCACCGGCGGCGTGCTCACCAGCGCCGGCATCATCCTCGCCGGCACCTTCCTGATCCTGCTGTCTCAGCCGGTCAAGGACCTGGCGGAGATCAGCATCGGCGTGGCCCTCGGCGTGCTCATCGACACGTTCCTGGTGCGCACGGCTCTGGTGCCCGGGCTCACGCTGGCGATCGGGCCCAAGGCCGGCTGGCCGGGGCCGCGCTGGACGAAGGACGAGGGGCCGCCGGTCGAGGCTGCGGACGACGCTGACGAACGGAAGTCGGCGGCCGCTTCCGCCTGAGCCGGCCTGCCGGCCGCGGGCCGGCCCGCGGCGCGCCTAGCTGCGCAGCACGGGGAACAGCACGACGTCGCGGATGCTGGGCGCGCCGGTGAGGATCATCACGATGCGGTCGATGCCCATGCCCATGCCGCCGGTGGGCGGCATGCCATGTTCCATCGCCTCGAGGAAGTCCTCGTCGAGGCGGTGGGCCGTCTCGTCGCCGTCGGCGAGGTCCTGCATCTGCTGCAGGAAGCGCTCGCGCTGGTCCTCGGGGTCGTTGAGCTCGCTGAAGGCGTTGCTCGTCTCCATGCCGGCGACAAAGCCCTCGAAGCGCTCGACGAATCGCGGGTCGTGGGGTGTCTTCTTGGCGAACGGGCTGGTCTCGAGCGGGTGTTCGGTGATGAACACGGGCTGGATGAGCTTGGGCTCGACGCACTCGCTGAAGAGCTCGTCGACCTGGGTCCCCCAGGTCGGCGCGAGCGGCACGGTCCCGTTGAGCCCCTGAGCTTTGATGGCGGCCTGCAGGTCGGCCACCGTGCGCGCGTCGTCGGCGCCGATGTCGATGCCGGTCTCGTTCTCGATGGCCTTGCGCATCGTGAGGCGCGGCCAGGGCGGCGTCAGGTCAATATCATGATCGCGGAACCGCACTCTGAGGTCGCCGACGGCGCGAGCCGCCTCGGCGACCATCTGCTCGACCATGTCCATGACGTGCTTGTAGTCCACGTAGGCCTCGTAGGTCTCGAGCATCGTGAACTCGGGGTTGTGCTTGAAGCTCACGCCCTCGTTGCGGAAGTCCTTGCCCATCTCGTAGACGCGGTCGATGCCGCCGATGATGCAGCGCTTGAGGTACAGCTCGGTGGCGATGCGCAGGTAGAGGTCGCGCGCGAGCTCGTTGTGATGGGTGACGAACGGCCGCGCCAGGGCGCCGCCGTAGAGCGGCTGGAGCACGGGCGTCTCGACCTCGACGAAGCCGCGCCGGTCGAGGAACTCGCGGATGGCGCGGATGATGCGGGCGCGCTTGACGAACACCTCGCGGGAATCGTCGTTGACCATGAGGTCGAGGTAGCGCCTGCGGTAGCGGGTCTCCACGTCGGTGAGGCCGTGGAACTTCTCGGGCATGGGCCGCAGCGACTTGGAGAGCAGCTCCCACGAGGTGACGCGCAGCGAGAGCTCGCCGCGCCGGGTGCGCATGACGGTACCCTCGGCGCCGACGAAGTCGCCCAGGTCGACGTGCTCGAGCGCCGCGTAGCGCTCCGCGCCCAGGGCGTCGAGCTGGGCGAACAGCTGCAGCTCGCCACTGGAGTCCTTGAGGACCACGAAGGTGAGCTTGCCGTGCACGCGGCGAGCCATGACGCGACCGGCGATGCGGCGCACGTCGCCGGAGTCCTGGCCCGCCTCGAGCCCCGCGTAGGCATCGTGCAGCGGCCCGATCTCGTCGCGCGGCTGGTACTGGGTGGGGTAGACGTCTCCGGCGTCGCGCCACGCGGCAAGCTTGGCGCGTCGCTCTGCGAAGACGTCGCCGCCGTGCTCGCTCCGCTCGTCCACGGCGGGAGCCGTCAGGCTTTCTCGATGGCCAGGACCTTGAACTTCTTGGAGCCCTGGGGAACGCTCACCGTCACCTTGTCGCCCGGCTTGTGACCCATGATCGCGCTGCCCACCGGCGACTCGTTGGACAGCTTGTGGGCAGCAGGGTCGGCCTCGGCGGAGCCGACGATGGAGTACTGCACGATGTCGCCCGCGTTCATGTCCTGAAGGGTGACCTTGGTGCCCACGCCGACCTTTTCGGTGGTGACGGCGTCGGAGTCGATGACGATGGCGCTGCGCAACCGCTCCTCGAGAGCGTAGATGCGCGCCTCGAGCATGGCCTGCTCGTTCTTGGCGTCTTCGAACTCGGAGTTCTCGGAGATGTCGCCGAAGTCACGCGCGGCGCGGATGCGCTCCGCTACCTCGTCGCGCTTGACGCTCGAGAGGTATTCGATCTCCTCCTTGAGGCGCTGAAAGCCCTCTGGCGTGAGGATGATCTCGCGGTCGACCACTGGTTCCTCCTCTTCAACACGGCAACGCGGCCCCGAACCGGGACCGCGCGCCGAACGAGTCGGAAAGTATAGGCCATGACCCCGCGATGCGCAAACGTGCGGCGCCGGCGGGACCGCGACCGGTCACATGCCGAGCAGCTCGCGCACGGCGTCCGTGTCGGCCGCGAGCATCAACGCGTGGGCCAGCTCCTTATCCAGGACGCCGGCGCGCCGGTACCGCGGCCAGAACTGGCGCAGGTAACCGACGGATCGCGCGCCCATGTCCCGCATGACGTCGCCGGTGAAGTGGCGCACCTCCGCGAGACGCGCTTCGCGGGAGGGCGGCTGCGCGTCGTCGAGGATCTCGGCGAAGAGCCAGGGGCGCCCGAGGGCGTGGCGGGCCAGCATCACAGCGGCCGCGCCGCCCTCGAGCAGGGCGAGGGCCGCGGCGCGGCCGTCCACGTCGCCGGTGGCGATCACGGGGACGGGGAGCTCCGCGGCCAGAGCGAACGTGACGGCGTGGTCGGCGCGGCCGCGGTACAGCTGGCTCGCCGTCCGCGGGTGGATGCAGACGGCGGCGGCGCCCGCGGCGACGAGGCGGGGGGCGGTGCGGCGCCCCGCCTCGTCGCCCTCGCGCAGCCCGGAACGGATCTTGACCGTCACGGGGACGCGACCCTCGACGGCGTCGACCACCTCCGCGACGATCGCCGCGGCGCGGTCCGGATCGCCCAGAAGCGCCGCGCCGGCGCCGGTCTTGACGACCTTGCGGGCGGGGCACGCCATGTTGAGGTCCACGACGTCGGCGCCGGCCTCCACGCAGCGCGCCGCCGCGTCGGCAAGCACGTCGGCGTCGGCGCCGAAGAGCTGGAAGCCCAGGGGGTGCTCGTCCTGCCCGCACGTCAGGTAGTCCAGCGTGCGCCGGTTGCGATAGTGCACGCCGTAGGCCGAGATCATCTCGGTGAACGCGAGACCGGCGCCCCAGCGGCGCACGCTGCGCCGGAAGGCGAGGGAGGTGATGCCGGCCATCGGCGCCATGAACAGGCGCCGGTCGAGCGCGAGCGCGCCGATGCGCAGCGGCTCGTGCAAGGGATCGGGGACGCCGGCGACGGGCGCAGCGGCGCGGCGCCCGGGCTCTGGCGACGCAGACGGCGGGGCCGCCACCGCGCCCTCCGTCAGGTCCGCTGCTGGCGGCGCATGACGATCTCGATGCCGCGCAGCGTGAGAAACGGATCGACGGCGCCGATGACATCGGTGTGCCGGGCGATGAGCTCGGCGAGGCCGCCGGTGGCGATCACCTGTGCCCGCTCGCCGAGCTCGCCCCAGATGGCGTGCACGATGCCCTCGATCTCGCCGGCGAAGCCGTACACGGCTCCAGATTGAAGAGCCTCGGTGGTCGACTTGCCGATCGCGTGCTCGGGTTCGACCAGCTCGACCTTGATGAGCTTGGCGGCGCGCGTCGTGAGCGCCTCGAGGGACACTTCGATGCCCGGCGCGATGGCGCCGCCCATGTAGTCGCCTTCGGCCGAGATGACGTCGAAGGTGGTGGCGGTGCCGTAGTCGGCGACGATGCAGGGACCGCCGTACTTCTCGAACGCCGCCACGGCGCTGACGATACGGTCCGCGCCGACCTCCGCCGGGTTCTTCATGGCGATGCGCATGCCGGTCCGCGCTCCGGGGCCGACGACGAACGCCTCCACGCCCAGGTGCTTCGCGCACATCTCGACCCACTGCTGCGTGAGGCGCGGCACCACGGACGCGATGCCGACTTCGTCGACGGCGTCACGCAGCTGCGTACCCTGCAGCGAGAAGAACCCCTGCAGGAGACCCGCGATCTCGTCGCTGGTGCGGTGACGCACGGTGGCGAGGCGCCACTCGCCGACCACGTCCCCGGCGTCCATGAGGCCGATGTGGGTCTGCGTGTTGCCCACGTCCACGACGAGCAGCATCGTCAGCCCTCCATGTCGAGACCGAGATCGAGCCACGGCGCGCGCGTTGTGAGCGCCCCCACGGAGATCACGTCCACGCCGGCCTCGGCCAGCTCGCGGACGCGCTCCAGGCGCACGCCTCCGGAGACCTCCACGAGAGCGCGACCGGCGACGCGCGCCACGGCTGAGCGCACGGCGGACGTGTCCATGTTGTCGAGCAACACGATGGTCGCGCCGGCGTCCAGAGCCTCGTCGAGCTGGTCGAGCGTGTCGACCTCGACCTCGAGCGCGTACACGTGAGCGGCGCCGGAGCGTACCAGCTCGACGGCCGCGCGCACGCCGCCGGCCGCGGCCACGTGGTTGTCCTTGATCATGGCGCCGTCGAACAAGCCGAAGCGGTGCGGCGTGCCGCCACCGTGCACCACCGCCTGCTTCTCCAGGGCCCGCAGGCCGGGCGTAGTCTTGCGTGTCGCGGCGATGCGCGCCGTGGTGCCGGCCGTCTCGGCCACGTACCGCGCCGTCAGCGTCGCGACGCCCGAGAGGCGACAGAGGAAGTTGAGACCCGTGCGCTCCGCCGCGAGGATCGCGGCGAGCGGGCCGCGCACCGTGGCGAGGACGTCGCCGGCCGCGAACCGGCCGCCGTCGGCGACGCGGAACTCGACCCGCAGGGCCGGGTCGACGAGCGCCGCCGTGGCCGCGAAGGCGGCGGCGGCGGAGAGCACGCCGGCCTCGCGTGCGACGATTCGCGCGAGGCCGTCGCCGGAAAAGACGGAGCCGGTGATGTCGCCGTAGCCCGCGAGGTCTTCGGCGAGCGCGGCGCGCGCCGCGGCGCGCGCCGCCTCCTCGTAGCCACGCTCGCTCACGGGCGCTCCACCTTGCCGATCACGCCCTCTTCCCGCTCGTGGGGCGGCAGACGCAGCGTGACGTGCCGCCGCCAGTGCTCGTCGTCCACCGCCGGGAAGTCGTCGCGCAGATGCACGCCGCGCGACTCCTCGCGCAGCAGCGCGCACTTGGCGATCTGGGTGCCCAGGGTGAGCAGGTTGAGCACCTCGTACTCGGCTTCGCCGAGGGCGTCAAACTGGATCTCCGACGTGAGGGTGTTGAGATCGGCCAGAGCCGCACGCAGGTCGTCGCCGCGGCGCAGCACGCCGACCTTGCCCGACATCACGGACGTGAGGCGGCGGCGAGCCGCGGCGGCGTTGCTGCCGTCGCCGTCCGCCGCCGCTTCGGGCAGGTCGAAGCGCAGACGGCGGACGTCCTCGCCGAGACGGCCGATGTAGCGGTCGAGGTCGCGCACGACGCGGTCGCTGAAGACCAGCCCTTCGAGCAGCGAGTTGCTGGCCAGCCGGTTGGCGCCGTGCACGCCGGTGCTGGCCACTTCGCCGCTGGCGTAGAGGCCGGGCACCGTGGTGCGGCCCCACACGTCGGTGACGACGCCGCCGATGAAGTAGTGGCAGACCGGCGCCACGGGGATGAGCTGCGTGGCGAGGTCGAGCCCGTGCTCGGCCAGGCCCGCCGTGACCCGCGGGAAGCGCTGGTGCAGCCAGCCGGCGTCGAGATGCGTGGCGTCCAGATACACGTGGTCGCTGCCCTCGAGCCGCATCTCACCGACCATGGCACGCACGACCACATCGCGCGAGGCGAGCTCGGCGCGCGGGTCGTACGAAGTCATGAAGCGTTCCCCCGCCGCGTTGCGCAGATACGCGCCTTCGCCGCGCAGCGCCTCGGTGATGAGCTGCACCGTCTCCTGGTCGGGCACTGCGAGCCCGGTCGGGTGGAACTGCATGAACTCCAGGTCGCGGATAGCGGCGCCGGCGCGGTACGCCATCGCGATGCCGTCGCCGGTCGCCACCGACGGGTTGGTGGTGCGTCCGTACACCTCGCCGGCCCCGCCCGTCGCCAGCACGGTGACCATGGCCACGTTGAGGGTGAGCCCGCCGTCGTCGAGGTTCAGCGTGAGCGCCCCGATGCAGCGCCCTTCTACGGTGAGAAGGTCGATGACGAACTCGTTCTCGTAGAGCTGCACGCGACTGCCCACGCGGGCCGCCTCGGCGAGGGCGCTCGACACCTCGCTGCCGGTGGCGTCGCCGCCGGCGTGCACCACGCGGGCCACCGAGTGCGCGCCCTCGCGGCCGAGCACGATCTGCCCGTCGACCTTGTCAAAACGCGGGCAGATGTCCATGAGCTCCCGCACGCGGTCGGGGCCCTCGTTGACCAGCACGCGGACGGCCTCCTCGTCGCAGAGGCCGGCGCCAGCGTTGACGGTGTCCTGAAAGTGCAGCTCGGGCGAGTCGGACGGGCCCAGCGCGGCGGCGATGCCTCCCTGGGCGAGGAAGGTGGTGGTGTCGTCGAAGGTCGACTTGGTGAGCAGCCCGACGCGCCAGCGGCGCGCGGCGGCGATCGCTGCCGTGAGGCCGGCGATGCCGCCGCCCAGCACGAGCACGTCGAAGGTGCGCCGGTGCAGGGGCTCCCCGGAGCGGCTGGCGATGTACGGGCGCGACACGGCCGGCCGCCTCAGCCGCCGGTCCGCGCCGCCGGCGGAAGCCCGGTTCTGGGTGTCGCTGCACCGTGGTCGCTGGTCACCGCTCAAGCCTCCGGGACGTCGTAGGGCCGTATCGCCTGGTCTCGAGCCGCAGCCTGCGCGAGGGCGACGATGTGAAGATCGGGCATCCCCCGCGCGCAGCCCCAGATCTCGGCGAGGGGCACGAGCACGAACGCACGGCGCAGCATCCGCGGGTGTGGGAGCATCAGCTCAGACTCCTCCGACTCGACATCTTGGAAGAGGAGTATATCGACATCGAGCGTGCGCGGGCCAAACCGCAGCCCACGCTCGCGGCCGTGCTCGTTCTCGATGCGCTGGCACTCGGCCAGAAGATCGTGAGGCTGCAGGCCGGTCTCGAGGCACAGGACCTGGTTGAGGAACTCCGGCTGACTCTCGTGGTCCTGCGGGGCCGTCTCGTAGATCCGCGACGCCGCGACGACCGCCGTGGCCGGCAGCGCGGCGAGCGCCTCTCGCGCCGCCGCCAGAGCGCCCGGACGGTCGCCGAGGTTGGTGCCCAGCGAGACGAACACCCGGCTGCGAGGGATCTCGTTCACGCGGTGCGCACGAGCTCCACGCGAGCGGCGGCGATGGGGATGGCGACCGGCGGCGCGAGCTTGGTGACGGCGACCTCGAGGAACGCCAGGTCGAGCGGGTCCCACAGGGCGTCGGCGATGACCTCGGCGAGGCGCTCGAGCAGCTTGAACTCGTGGCCTTCCACGATGCCGCGCGCGACGTCGACGACCCACCCGTAGTCGACGGTACCGGAGAGGTCGTCGCTCTGGGCGCCCGGGCAGGCGACCGGCTCGAGGTGCACGTCGACGATGAGGGTCTGCCCCACGGCGCGTTCCTCGGGGGTGACCCCGCAGCGGCCGCGAAGCTCGATGCCTTCGACGGAGATGGACAGACGGCTGGACATGGTGGGGCCTCCCGGGGCGCGCCGGCCGCGCGGCCGGCCGGCGCTCACGTGGCCGGCGCGCCCTCCAGGACGGCCAGCCCGACGCGGAGCGCCTCGAAGTTGGGCTTGACGTCGTGCACACGGAACACGTGCGCCCCCGCGAGAAGGCCCACGACCGTTGTGGCTACGGTGCCGATGGTGCGCGCCGTGGGCTCGGCGCCGAGGATCGCGCCGAGAAAGCGCTTGCGCGATGCGCCGATCACCACTGGCCTGCCGAGCGCGGTGAAGCGCTGCAGGTCGCGCAGCAGGGCGAGGTTGTGGTCCACGGTCTTGCCGAAGCCTATGCCGGGATCGACCATGAGCTGGTCCTCGCGAAGCCCTTGGGCGAGCGCGAAGGTCATGCGCTCTTCGAGGAAGCGGAGCACCTCGTCCACGACATCGCCGTAGCGCGGATCGTCCTGCATGGTCTTGGGCTCTCCGTACATGTGCATCAGGCAGACTGGGCAGCCCGCCTCGGCGATCACCTCGACCATGCCGGGATCGAAGCGCAGGGCGCTCACATCGTTGATGAGCGCGGCGCCGCCGGCCAGAGCCCGGCGCGCTACCTCGGCCTTCATCGTGTCGACCGAGATCGGCACGCCGACGCGCCCGGCCAGAGCCTCGACCACCGGGAGGACGCGGCGCAGCTCTTCGTCCTCCGACACGGGGTCCGAGCCGGGGCGCGTGGATTCGCCGCCGATGTCGACGAGCGCCGCGCCCTCGCGCACCAGGGCGAGGCCCTGCGCGAGCGCGTCGGCGGCGGCGAAGAAGCGGCCGCCGTCGGAGAACGAATCGGGGGTGACGTTGACCACGCCCATGATGCACGGGAAGGAGAGGTCGAGAGCACAGGTCGGCTGGGCCGGCATGGCGATCGCGCTCAGCGCGGCGAGTTGATGAGGGCGAAGGCCTCGGCGCGGGTGGCGTCGTGCGACTGGATCAGGCCACGCACGGCGCTCGTCACGGTCCGCGTCCCCGGGGTGCGCACGCCTCGCATGGACATGCAGAGATGCTCGGCCTGGATGAGCACGAGAGCGCCGAGCGGGTCGAGGGCGCGCACGATGGCGTCGGCCACCTCCGACGTGATGCGCTCCTGCAGCTGCGGCCGCGCCGCGACCTGGCGCACCACGCGGGCCAGCTTGGACAGGCCGGTGATGCGCCCGTCCTTGCTGGGGATGTAGGCCACGTGGGCCATGCCCGCAAACGGCAGCAGGTGGTGTTCGCAGACCGAGTAGAAGTCGATGTCGCGGATGATCACCATCTCGCGGTGATGGTCGCCGTCCATCGCCACCAGCAGCCCGGCCGGGTCCGGGGCGCTGATGCCCGAGAAGATGTCCTCGTACATGTCGGCCACGCGGCGCGGCGTGCCGATGAGTCCGGCGCGCTCGGGATCTTCGCCGATGCCTTCGAGGATGAGGCGTACGCCCTGCTCTATCTTGTTGCGATCCACGAGTGTCTGGCCAGAGCGCCGGGGGACGTCAGGTCGTCTCGGGGTTGACCGGGTTGACGTGCGCCGGCTTGGGCACCGGCGGCTGCGCCGGACGTACTTTCTTCTCGCGGTCGCGGGCGACCTTGGCGCGGTGCTGCGCGGCCTTCTCGTCGCGCTCGCGGAAGGCCTCTTCTTCGGGCTCGCCGTCGACCAGCGCCTGGAACTCGGAGGCCTCGATGGTCTCGCGCACCATGAGGATCTTGCTGATCGCGTCGAGCAGCTCACGCTTGTCGTTGAGCAGGTCCTGGGCGCACTGGTGGGCCTCCTCGATGATGCGGCGGATCTCGTCGTCGATCTGGCGAGCCACTTCGTCCGAGTAGTCGGCCTGCTGCTGAAACTCGCGCCCCAGGAAGGGCATGGACTGGTCGTGGCCCAGGGTGCGCGGGCCGAGTTCCTCGCTCATGCCGAAGCGCATGATCATCTGCTTGGCGGTGGCCGTGGCCTTCTCGAGGTCGTTGGCGGCGCCCGTGGTGATCTCGCCGAAGACGACCTCCTCGGCGGCGCGCCCGCCCAGCGTCATGGCCAGGGTGTCCATGAGCTCACCCTTGGTGGTCAGGAACTTGTCCTCGATGGGCAGAGAGATGGTGTAGCCCAGCGCCTGGCCGCGGCTCACGACCGAGATCTTGTGCACGGGGTCGGTGTGCTCGAGGAAGTGGCCGACGAGCGCGTGGCCCATCTCGTGATACGCCGTGATGGCCTTCTCTTTCTCGGAGATGATGCGCGTC
>Ga0209386_1000409_pt1 | contig 21578 bp, 23 predicted proteins | sample NGEPertwo_FD_184510 | JGI IMG/M metagenome (GOLD analysis project Ga0209386, IMG submission 184510) | Arctic peat soil microbial communities from the Barrow Environmental Observatory site, Barrow, Alaska, USA - NGEE Permafrost154B-two... | ecosystem: Environmental > Terrestrial > Soil > Wetlands...
ACAGCTTGTTTAAATAATTAATTTAGGGCTTGCTGAACAATTCAGAAAAGGCTCAGTTACAACCTTTACCGCCATTTCTGAATTCATGAAGTACAAGGTTTTTCGTAGACTAATATAAAAAACCTTGCACTTCATGCAAAGGTGTCTGACTATTCAAGTTCACCTTTGGTTCAGTGCGCCGATAATTAGGGGCTGAAAAGCAGGTTTTATAATGTTCTTTGCCTGCTTTTTACAGTTTTCACCTGCTTTTTACAGTTTTCACCTGTCCTGAACAAACCTTTAAGAAAATTTTGGTTTGTTCAGCAGCCCCTAATTTACTGAACAAATTTTAATTTGACTGATCCTATTTTAATTTGACTGATCCTATTTTAATTTGACTGATCCTATTTTAATTTGACTGATCCTATTTTAATTTGACTGATCCTATTTTAATTTGACTGATCCTATTTTATTTGCCTGATCCTATTTTAATTTGACTGATCCTATTTTAATTTGACTGATCCTATTTTAATTTGACTGATTAATTTAAATTTGACTGATTAATTTAAATTCAACTGATCAAGTTTTGCTATTTTATTCAATTCATTTTGCATAAAAATGATGCCAATAAAATCAAGCTGAATAATTGAGAGTACCAGATAAATCGGCCCATTGGTCGTGCTGCATGGCACACCCCTCTTTACTCTGGCCAAGTGAAGCCTGTCTCCCATTTTATATGACCAATACCACGCATATAATCCAAGAGTTATAATCATATAAACGATGGCAAGGCCACCACCCGCACACCCAAGTTCATCATCTGAAAGAGCATTTGCCTCATCAGTCATTTTATAAATCCAATAAACTGCATAAATCCCCAATGTGAATATTGAAAACATTATGCATGTGATAATATCCCTTTCTCTGTTCCTGAAATCCATTCATTCCTCTTCTTCTTCTTCATTCTGGTGCAACTCAGCCAGGGCCTCTGTGCGCCATTGCAATCTTACTGGTGCACGCAGGCCCTGGCCGAATCGCATCGTTAAAATTCCACTTCCTTTTTCCACTCTAATCGCTTGCTTTTACTGTTGCTTACATCTATTATTTTCAAATTTTCATATCGATCAATATGCTTTCTTGTTTCTCTGGCCATTTTCAACATATCTATGTTTCTTGTGCCGGAAGTCCCATTTATGAATTCATGAAGAGAACCATCGTTAATCAGAATAACAACTTCTTCTTTTTTGTATTCTGCCAGTCTTTTTAATAAGGTTATTATTGAAAACTGACCTACAACTGCCGGTTTTCTATATCCCAGCGAAACTGATTCTTTAAATAAAACAACGTCATCCTCATAAACACTATATCTGAATTCTATGTCTTCTCCCTCATAAAGGGTTGGTATTGCTGCTAAATATGCTTTTATCATCATTTCTCCCATTTCCTTCTACTATTCTTTTCTCCCATTTCTTTTTACTCTTCTGCTCATACATTCTTTTATCTGCAATTTTAATCAATTCCTCTAAATTCTGGCCTTCTTCCGGATAGCTTGCGATTCCAAAACTAAACGATGCTTTATGGCTTTGATTCCCTGAAAATTTTTCTTCCAGCTCCAGCCTCTTCAACACTCTTTGGAATTTTTCTATCAGCTTATCTTCATCAGCATAAAAGAAAATCCCAACAAATTCGTCTCCGCCTAATCTTGCAATCAAATCACTTTTTCTGGCAGTGTTTTTCAATTCATCGGCAAATTTTTTGATGACCTGATCTCCAGCCAAATGACCCATACAATCATTCACTACTTTCAAATCATCAAGGTCAAACAGCACAAGCTTAAAGACATCGTTATACCTGATTGCCCTGGCCTTAATGCCTTTAAAATTTTCTTCAAAATAATAACGGTTATAGAGATTTGTCAGACTGTCAAAGTTAGCTAAAAAAGCCTTCTCTTTATAAGAAATATGATTTGAAATGGCAATTTCCACATTAGTTCTTATAAATTCCATCGTCCTTACGTCCTCAGCATCAAAACCATCAACATCAATGGAATCTATATTTATAGTCCCGAATAAACTCCCTTTAATAAAAATCGGAGCTGTGAGCGTAGATTTTATAAACTTTTCTTCACCAAAAACTGTCGTAAAAGGATAATAATTATCATAGACACTCAGATCTCCAATATTTACAATCCGATTCATCTTTCCATTCGTTGCTTTTGAAAGAAAAGATTCTTCAGCCGGCAGTTTAAAATCTTCTATGCCATCAGCGAAACCGATAGAGGCCGCCACTTTAAAATCATCATCTTCTTTGACAAGAATTGTTCCCAATGCACTTTTTTCAAAAGCCTTTAAAGAATTTGTCAAAATTAATTCCAGCATATGGTCTATATCTTCTGTTTCCAATATGGACTGAGTCACTTCAAGCATCAGATCTCTTAATTTAGAAAGCCGTGACAAATTGAATTCAGCATTCTTTTTCTCGGTAATGTCTATCAGCTGTGCAAAAATACATTTTTGAGCATGATACAGAATAACTTTGCCTCTGAATTCCACCCATATTTCACGTCTGTTTTTGCCAAATACTTTCATTTCCGCCCTACTCAGGTCTCTAGGCTTTTCTAGAATAGACCGAATATGCTCTTTTAAATCTTTAGTGTCACTAAAATTCCTGAGATTAGTAACCTCATCTTCTAAATAATCGCTCTCTTCATAACCAAGCGACCTTTTACAGCTTTCATTAAAATAAAGAATTTTCTTTTCATTAAATATAATTGTGGGTATAGAAAGAATTTTTTCAAACTGACCCAACAGATCATCATTTAATACTTCTAATTCGACTGCTGTTTCCATCATTCTCCTCTTCGTTTTAAAGATAAAATTGATTAAAAATAAGTATTTCATAATCTATAGTGAAAACAAAATTATACTACTAAATGATACTTGAATACAAGGGTTTTCTTAATTTTCAAGGCTTTTCAACTCTTCGAAAATTCGCATAAAATTATTTTCAACCACAGGGAAATCCACAAATTCCAATTCCAACTGAATTTCCAGTCTTGGCACTTCGTCAGATATGATTTCTTCGAGCAGATATTCAAGTTCATAATAAAGCATCACTTCATCAATTTCAAAAACCTGATAAAGTTCTTCGTTATTCAAAGGTTCTTCAAACAACGTGTCCCAAACCTGATCCTGAATTAGTTTTTCTATCTCCATATATTGTTCCAATTGACGTTTTACAGGCCGTGTAATATCAGAAATATAAGCTTCACTCGCATCATGAAGAAGACATGCCAGCTGAACTTTTTTTGAGAAGCCCCTGGCTTTTGCTTCCAGAGAACAGTTAATGGAGTGCTGGGCAACAGAAAAGAAATGTTTTATATGTCCGCCACCCCTGCATTGCAATGACAACGAATGCGCAATATCCCTGAATTCAATATTTTCCACTTTTATTTCCAGCGGATTAAAATATATACCCGTGTAGGTTTTTATATTGTCTTTTGATTTGCTCATTATTAGCCTCCTGTTCTTAATTTATATTATAAAGCTTTTAAATATTTAATAAAGCCTTAATATCTTTTAATGCATACATTTTCAAAAAATCTTCCGGATTTGAGCCTTTTCATTATATATTGACGATTACCTGTTAAAATGTTATATTCTAATCAGAATAAAGAAACGAATCATAAAACGAATCATAAAACAACTTATATCTGATACCCTTGTGAAACGAATCCTAAAATAACTTATACCTAATGCCCCTAATGAAAGAAGGTATCCCCATGCAAAAGAATCAATTTTTGTTTATAATCAGTCTTATTTTTTCCGGAGTCATCGCTTTCTTTGCCTTGATTAATGGGAGCACAGTGTCTATCGACTTGTTCTTTAGTAAATTTGAAGCATCACTTGCCTTAGTTGTTCTGTCATCTGCCATATTGGGAGCGATCATTGTAACCCTTTTAGGATTGGCGCAGTACATAAAAATGAAAATGGAAATAAAAAAGATGAGCAAGGAAAACCAGGAATTAGCCAGAAAAAATCAAGAATTAATAAAACAGGTAAAAGATGTCAACGATGCTGAGGCAACAAGGAATGCAGAATATGTAAAACGTGAAAAGGATATTGAGGAAGCAAATGCTGCGGGTGAAGCTGAGGCTGCAAGAAACGCGGAGTATGTGAATCAGACAAATGACTTGAAGCATGTGAAAAATACTTAAGCATAATGATGTGAAAAAACTATAATCAAAAAAACGGCTACATTTAGATTAAAAGCAACTCCTTAGCGGGTTGCTTTTTTAGCGATCTATTAGATTTATTTGCATGTCATCCCAAACATTTACCTCATCCAGGTCATCCCAAACATTCACCTCATCCATGTCATCCATCTCATCTATATCCTCCAGGTGCATTTTTACAGTTTTGCTTGTTGCCGCGATCTGTTCGAGAATTGTAAAAACAAGATTTTCCATTTTGCTGGATTTCGAATAATTTGCCGGTGCAATAAAATCAACTCTTCCATGTCTCATCATACGCTCCGCGACTGATTTATTATCCTGATGCACCGCAATTGAGTACCCTCCGTTGACTTTTACAAGTTTCATACAGGGAACATCCGTAAGTCCGTCTCCAATATAAATCATATTTCTGAAAGGTACTCTTCTTTTATCTTCGGGAGTAAATTCATTGACTGTCTTATTATCAGAAATATCCAGTTCTCCCTTGTTTATTCTAAACAGAAACTGCGTCTTGCTTGTATAATTCACTGCCAGAGCGGGCCAGACAGGCTCGTTTTTTTCATTGTATAAATATTCCGCAGCATAAATGCCCTTAAACTCATGTGCTATTTTAGTTCCTTCGATAATCTCTTTCAAACCGGAGGAAATGATATAATGTTCAATTTCAAGATTTCTTTTTTCTCCATAATCATTAATTCTTTTAAACCAGGTTTCCACCCCGTTGCAAAGTTGAACTGTTTTCCCAAGCTTTTTAAATTCATCCCGGTTTATCAGTTTTTTAGCCTTTGCCTCATCAAGCATCAGAAACATGTATGCCAAAATCTGATCCATGTTATTTTTCTTAACCAGCTCATCGCATTTCCCCCAAAATTCCTTCGGCTCCAGCCCAAGTTCGGGGATGAATGCATATTCCTGCATATCCTTTGGCGATAATGTCTTGTCAAAATCATACATGATGGCCACGACTGTTTTATTTTTCATTTTTGCCCCTTCATTTATGTCTCACAACCTTGAATCTTTGCAGACTGAAATCTTCCTCAGGTCTGATTCCCGCTTTTCGTAGCGCAATTGAAATTTGCTCATCAACTGAATCAACCCCTTCAAGATTTGGAAGAAGCAGCCCTCTTTTCCTTCCGCTTGTCACAATAACACCGTAAATGTTCTGATCCAGCAATTCTTTTGATTCAACTGGTTCAGGTGGGGAAAGTACATCCACGCTATAGACGATTTCGTCCAGTTCACTTTCTCTGACAGGCTCAAACCGTAAGTCCCCCACTGCCGCCGTTACCGCAATTTCAAGTATTTCTTCTGCTATGCTGTCTTTTGTGGGTCCGATTGTTCCTATACAGCCTCTTAAATTGCCGTTTTTCTTCAGTGAAACAAAGACTCCCGCCTGCTGAGAAAGCATTTCATCTGGAATGCTTTCATAGAGCTTAGCCATCCTTCTTGTCTTAACATAATTTTCCACTGAGTATTTTGCCAGTTTAACATATTCGTCCATAACTACTCCTTCTTTCTTGATATGAATTCAGCCACGCCATAACCAACACCAAAAGGCCCTTCATAAGATAACAGCTGGGAATCAAACTCTATTTCATCTAAAGCGCCTGACATTATTATGAAAGAACTCAAACCGCATTCCGCTGCCTTTTCGCTGAATCCTGGATCAAACTCCATTAATCTGTTTAATTCTCCCTTTTCTATAATATCCACAATTTCTTTATCAAACAATGGCCCTTCCTTAGCAAATCCATAAGGTCCGTATTCCTTCAACTTGTGGGATAAATCACCGCTTGCGATAAATACAGCGTTCCTTTTTAAATTCTTAACCACAGTTGCTATGCTTTTACCTAATCGATAGTGCTCCTGCCTGGGCAATCCAGAAAGACTTATCCTTACCAGTTTGTACCCTGTGTAATATTTATTGACAAAACTCAAAGGAACCATTGTCCCATGATCCAGCAAGGTCTCTTTCTCCCCCAATGTGCCTGCATTTATGTGATTCTTCTCTGTTTCCTCTTCAAGCGCCCTGACAAATTCATCGTCATATTCTACATGCATACTGATTTCTTTTGCGCCAAATTTTCCAAAATCACCGGTGGCACCTTTTCCTGGAGAAATATGAAAATAATCATTGTACATGGTGCAATGGGGTGAAGTAAGCACAATTATATCCGGTCTGATTTCTCCGATTTTTTTCCCGATTGCATCACAGGAATCAATGGTTTTCTGGATATTTTTTTCGTCTCCGCCACCTATCCCTGGTAATATTACAGGTGGATGAGGCATAATAAACGCAGCTGCAATACTCATAAAAGCCTCCTGTCTGAAACCCAATGGTTTTTCCCAAAAAAAGAATGAAAGGCAAACAAGAAACGAACTACATTACTCATCTGCCCTTCATTTGAGGTTGTACCACAATGGTGTACGCCCTCCTTTCATTTATTCTCCTATCTTCTTCACTCGTGTAGTAGTCATTTCACATGGCCCGTTCACAATTCAGAAGCCAACCGGCTTTCCTTTGATCTCTGAGAGTAATCCACCGATTAAACCATCGATTCTGGGTTATACAAATAGGTTAAAATATCTGCTTTTTTTAAAACATTTGCTTTTTCAAGGCACTTACTTTTCACGGTAACTTCTTTTCCAAGACACGTACTCATTAAGCATTTACCCTACCTACCGAACACCGATTTTTCGGAGCCCTCAATTACTCGGACTGTGCCTTTCTTTGAGTACCTTGATAATAATACTATTCACCATTGTTGTCAATATACTTTTCAGAAAAACTAACACTTAATTCCCCCATATTTTGACATCAAATTCTAACTGACCGGATAACCTTATTCCTTTTCTTCTCCAATCACTTTCTTTATGAATATAAATACCAGTTCAGGGTCAAATTGAGTTCCGGCATTTTTTTCCAGTTCATCAATTACCACCTTAATCGGCAAGGCACCTCTGTAACTTCTGTCACTTGACATCGCCTCATACGCATCTGCAATTGCAATGATTCTATCTTCTATTGGAATTTCTTCAGCTTTTAAACCTTTCGGATAACCCTTTCCATTCCAGCGTTCATGGTGATATAATACATACTCAGCCATCTCGGTCATATCTTTCACAGTACTAAGTATCCTGTAGCCTATCTCAGGATGTCTGTTGACCTCTTCCCGTTCACTTTCTGTAAGTTCTCCTTCTTTTTCGAGAATGCCTTTTTCTATTGCGATTTCTCCGATATCATGAAGCAGTCCCAACTTTTTAAGTGTTTCTATTTTTTCTTCATTTAACCCAATCTCTTTGCCCATACTCTCACTTAATCGAGAAATTTTTTCTGCATGATTTCTATCTACAATGTTTTTTTCGTGAAGTTTATCAATAATTGAATTAATTGTTCGATTTCTCATGTTTGGACCTTCAAACAGTTTATTCTTATACATAAAATCTTCCGCTTTTTTAAAAACCTCATTAATATCTTCGTTTCTATTTATTTTAGTCTCAAAACCAAAAGAAATGGAAATATCAATGGCTCCTGATTTATTCGTTTCCATTGCCTCTTTTATACGATTAATTACTTTTTCTGCCATTGTGGCATCTGTTTTGGGTAGCAGAACAATAAATTCATCCCCACCGATTCTTGCAATAATGTCATCCTCTCTGCAACCGGCTTTTATTGCTTGCGCCGCTTTATTAAGAAGGTCATCGCCCATACTGTGTCCAAAGGAATCATTTATGAGTTTTAACCCGTTAATATCTCCCATAATAATAGTCAGCGGCAAATTTCTTTCTGTATCCAGTCTCTTTAATTCTTCTTCGTAAAATCTTCTGTTATATAAACCTGTAAGCTGGTCATGATAACTCAAATGCTGTATTTGATCCAATCGTTGTTTTTTTGCGGAGAAATCCCTGAAAACTAATACAACACCTACAATTTCTCCATTTTCATCTATAATAGGTGCCGCGCTGTCTTCAATCGGCCTTTCGATTCCATCTTTAGAAATCAGTATGGTATTTTCTGCCAACTCATTTTTATATTTACTTTCGACTACTTTTTTAATAATGCTTTCTCTTTTCTCTCGGGTAAATTCATCAACAATATTAAAAATGTCTTCAATCTTTCTGCCTTTTACTTCCTCAGCTTTCCAGCCTGTCAGTTCCTCTGCGCCTCTGTTGAAAAATACAATTTTCCCCTTTCGGTTACATGATATAACCCCATCACCTACCGACGAAAGAGTTATTTCCATCTGCTTCTTCTCACTTAACAGTTGTTCTTCCAGCCTTGTTCGAACGGTGATATCCATTGCAACACTCATAACAAGATTTCGCCCATCAGACAGATTCCCTATTTTTGCAGAATAGAAATCCCAATTTCTTAGATCACCTGATTTTGTTTTAACTGAAAACACCCCATCATATTGGCTACCATTTAAACTATATAAAGCTTTTACCATTTTCTGAATGTCTTCTTTTTTTCCACCGTAAGCTTTTTCAGCCCAAGCTTGAATGGTTGGGATATCTTCAAGTGTGTAACCGGTAATCTCTTCCAATGCATTACTGATCTTCAGGATTTCCCCGTCATCCGCATGGATGATAATTGGAACAGGTGCTTCTTCAATCCCCCTTCCAAACTGGCTTTCACTTTCAACAAGTTTTCTATTAACCTCTTCAAGACTACATGTTTTTTCTACCACAGAATTTTCAAGGTCTATGCTTTGGTCTGCTGCTTCGTTCTTCTTGTCAATATCCATCATTTCACTCTCCATCAAAATACTCTTTTTAATCAATTTGAATCGTTTGCGTCACTCCATCCCATTCCACATTATAACCTAAAGCTTCTGATAAAAATCTTAACGGTACAACCGTACGCCCTCCTTCAACAATTTTGGCGGCAACCTCCATTTGCTCGTTCACCCCGTTAATGACCGCTGTATTATTATTAATGGTAAAGCTGATATTATCGTCGCCTTTTATTACCATTGCTGTCTGCGTTTGTTCATCCCAGGTCACAACCGCCCCGAGCGCCTCAAAAATTCTCCTGATTGGCACCAGCGTTCGCCCTGACTCTATGAATGGCTCAACATCAAAAGCGAGCTTTTCGCCATTTACAAATACCTTAATACTGTTTTGGTCGTAGGCGGCCATTGCATTTAACGTCTCAAACCATTCAACAGTAGCCTGCCCTATAGCTTCACCCACTGTCTTTTGATTTTCTTCCAGAAGAAGCCATTCGTAGTCATCAGGGTTTGACATAAACCCAATCTCAAATATGAATGATGGGCAATACAGATTCCGGCCCATTGCTAAATTGCTCTTATTTTTGTTGCTATAGGTTACCCCGGCAATTTCGGCTGCTCTCCTGCTTATAAAGGACACTGCATCCTCTTGTCCTGTTACCGGCAGTTCAAAGGTGTAATACGTGCGGTATCCTTTTGCCTTATCATAATTGTTGGAAACAGCTGTTGCATTCGAGTGAATGGACAAGGAAATATCCGGCTTGTTTTCAGTCACTATTCCCATTCTGTCGGCAAGGTTTGTGGTAGAATCATCCATTCTCGTTGTAATGATATTCGCTCCTTTAGATGATAAATAGCTGGCTGCAGCCTTCGCGATCTCCAGGTTTATATCTTTCTCAACGGGTCCGGATGTTCTCATAGGCCCCAGCGCTCCCGGGTCTGACCCGCCATGGCCTGCATCGATGAATATCCTGACATTGTTTAAATTTCCATCGATAACCTTGGGAACTTTTTTAAAGCCCAGAATCATTTCTCCGTTTAAAAACTCAACATATACCCCATTTGTAATGCTTCCTTTGTCCAGCAGTATCTCATAAGCACAAGAACCATATGTCTGTGAGGTTACAGGGGTAATTTTGCTGACAAGCTTATTATCATTCAAATTAATCGGCGCGGCATTTTGACTCCCATAAAGAGTTAACACCATCCTGTTTCCGTCGAAATAATAATCATATAAAGCATTCACATTCATCTTAAAGGCAACTTCAGCTGAATTATAAGCTGTGTTATCCTTAACAGAAATATCTGTAACATAATTGACCGGAATAACTCCTTCGAAAGCGTCAAAACTAGATTTATAGGCGAAGGAATAATCAGCAAGCATATAAAAATACTTGTCTTCCCCGATAATCCTTGCAGTAGTCCCTTTTGCCAGAGGAACCATAAGATCCTTGCCTTCCAGATTGTCTTTCGCTCTGGTTGCATTGTTCACTTTTATTATCCCATAGGTGGCCGTGCTTCCGCTAAGATACAAGTATCTTGAGGCGTTAAAAGGTATTGATCCGTTATAGGACGATCCCGAAGAGGCGGCTGGCTTATAAATGATTGCAACGGTTTTACTTTTCCCGTTATTGGTAAAAACAAAATTATTAAGTCCTGCAGCAAGAGGTACATATTCTGCAAAAAATCCATGGGCAGTTGTTTCCAGCTTCTGTCCGTTCATATAAATCGGAAAATCCCAGTCGCTAGCCCCAAGAATGCTTACATTACTGTTCGAGGTTGAATAATTAAGCCCAGGCTGTGCAATAATAATGTCTTTCGGGTTTTCAACCACAGTTTGGGCAAATGCAAACTGAGTAAAAGATGTCACAATTAATGTTGTGATCAGCATCATGTACAGTATTTTTTTCATCATTTTCACCCAATTCTTTTTTCTATCATTTCAGTGTTCAAACCGTAATTCAGTGCCGTTTCTTTTGTTATAAAGCCTTCTTTATACAGATTCACCAAACTGATATCCATGGAGATCATCCCTGATTCCTGGCCCGCTAAAATAATTGAATTTATCTGGTGATTCTTACTTTCCCTGATCATATTTCTGATGGCATTATTTAGAAACATGATTTCAAATGCAGGCATGGTTTTTTCGTCTATTGTTGGAACCAGCTGCTGAGAAATAACGGCCTGCAGCACCATGGAAAGTTGAATCCTGATCTGATTCTGCTGATTCTGCGGGAATACATCTATAATTCTATCTATTGTATTTGCTGCTCCCGTGGTATGAAGCGTTGAAATAACCAAGTGCCCGGTTTCTGCTGCTGTCATGGCTGTACGAATCGTTTCATAATCCCTTAATTCACCCAGTAATATGACATCCGGCGCCTGCCTGAGAGCTGATCTCAAAGCTGACACGTAATCCTCCGTATCTGTTTCAATTTCTCGCTGTGTTACAATGCTCTTATTGTGTTTATGAAGGTATTCAATGGGATCTTCCAATGTGATTATATGTGCATTTCTTTTTTTGTTAATCTCATCAATAATGCATGCAAGTGTTGTACTTTTGCCGCTTCCTGCCGCGCCGGTGACAAGGACAAGACCATTTTTTAACTGAGCTACATCTATGATGGTTTTTGGAATATGAAGTTGTCTGCTGTCAGGTAATTCAAAGGCGACCACTCTTATAATGGCGGCGATGGAACCTCTTTGCTTAAAGATGCTGGCACGAAATCTGGCAAGTGATTTTACTGAAAATGAAAAATCATCATCCCCGCTATGATTGATCTTGTCCATTGGTCTGTTGTTTGCCAGACTGTAAACGTGTCCGATTATTTCAGCTAAATCTTCTGCTGATAGCGGTTCGCTGTTTTGGTGCTGAATTCTACCGTTTATTTTAAGTGCGTATGATGTACCGGGAATCAGAAAAATGTCTGAAGCGTTGGTTTCTACGGCCTTTTGTAAAATTTTTAATGCATCCATGCGGATATCTCCATTCCTCTTGTTATTTTATTCAAAGCTACTTCCATCTTTATTGTTATTTTATTCAATACTTCTTCCATCTTTATTGTTATTTTATTCAACGCTGCTTCCATCCCAGACCGGCAGGTCATCATAAATTTCATAATCAACCTTATTTTTAACAATCCATTTTTTAATCATATATTTTTTGCTGTTTTCCTGGTTTTGAATTCTATTTAAAATTTCAAGTTCAACCAAAAGAAACTGTTCCTTATTCAAATCAATCCTATAAGTTAAAAAATGGGTTTCCTGTTGATAAGAATCACCAAACTGCTGTTTTAGCAGCGCTTGGAAATCTTCTTCGCCGCCCTGGTTCTTTTCAAAATCAGTCAGTTTACCATTTATCTCTTTCAGGATTTCTTCTGCTTTTCCATCCCCTATATAATAATCAATTACATACTGTTGATTCTTTTCTGCCAGTTTTTGATCCACTTTAGCGCTGGCTATTGAAAGTGTAGAAAATACAACCAGACAAAGAACGGTGAATATTAATACCAGGGAGCTTGTTCCAATTTGAATTTGTCCCCAGCCCTTGCCATCAGCAGGTGTTTTTTGGTTAATCATACCACACCTCATCAGATAAATACTTTTTTACTTCTAATTTACATATTTCTTTTTCCCTGTTATTTACATCAAATACAGCAATATCCGCCACCAGGATTTTATTCTGAACCTCTGTCATTACCTCCAGATAATAGCTGTCATCATGATAATCCTTATATTTTTCTCCTGATGTATCCCCGGTCGCCTTTATTCCCTCCGCCGTGCTTTGTGCCAGGATCATTGCACCGTTTAGCAGCTTACTCTCTTCACTGATATGATTTGCCTTTACAAACGCACTGATGCATATGGCAGTGCATAGGGAAAAGAAAAGTATGACAACAATAAACTCCATCAGAAACAATTCTGATTTCGCATGATTTTTTTTACTCATATTTGCCCCCCCTCACTCCTTAAAGCCAGGAGAATCGAATCGCCCTGATTGCCTGATGTTTCCACCTTCAGGAGATTTTTTTCAATCATGGAAAATGACATGCCTTCCCCCGCCATAATACTGATTCCATCCTCAAGGGTATACTGGCTGTCTTCACTGACAAAAAGCTCCTTAATATTTCCATCTTTAAAATAGATCAAAGTAAAATATTTCGTCTCATTGAATACCTGCTCTATTTTCAGAATCTGAATATTTTCCATAGTTAAAACTGAAACAGCATTTGATTCATCAGCTTGTTTCACTTTATTAGAAACATAGGATAATGCGGTAGTCCCTAAAAAGTTTTCATTCATTCGACTATCAATGTTCTTATAAACCTTTGCGCCAAAAGTAATGGTGAAAATCGAACAGATTGTCAGTATTAAAAAAAGCAACATGGTAAACAGAAACTGGACAGACTGACCCCTGGCCCTTTTACCTTTTCTTTCCATGGTTCGCTCCTATCTCAAAGAAACCGTAATATCCGGCATAATGTTTGATGCAAAGCCCTCGTAAAAAACCACATATTTTTTATCGTCAATCTGAAGTCCATAATTCTCTACAAGATAATCTACAGAGGAAGGATATCTCCCTTCAATGGCATAACACTGAACCGAAGCCCTTTGTATGGCATTTCCTAGGGTTATCGCTCCCTCAGCGGTTGATCTTACTGACATCTCCCCTGTTGCGTAAATAAAAATTGCTATGACACATATGAAAATTGCCAAAGAAAACATGATATTCTTCATCGTTTCTCCCTTAACCAATTGCAGCCATAATACCCACAAGAGGCATCATTACCGCCAGAAGGATCAATCCAACAATAACCGCAAGAATCACAACCATAGTGGGTTCAAATCTTCCAATCATATTATCAATTGCAGAATCTACTTCCGCCTCATATTTTGCTGAAAGTTCTTTAAAAACAGCATCAAGTTTCCCGGAACGGCTTCCAACCTTAATCATTTGCATATCAAGCCCCGAAAACATGTTTCCTGTCTTCAATGCCGCGTAAAGGGTTACCCCCTTCTCAAGTTCATCCTTCACTTTTATGATCTTTCTGTTGATTTTTTTCTGAACAATTAAATCTGCTGCCATGTCAATTGCCTGATCCGTATCCAGCCCGCTTTTTATTGTTGTGGCCAGAATCGCAGCGAAACGTCTTTTTGCCATTGAATCTGCAATCAGACTTTTTTCTTTGATAAATGAGATGATTCCTTCAGCGAATTTCAAATTGCCTGATTTTTTTGAAAAAATCAAGGTCACCAAAGCAACAGCACCCAACAATATGATGGCCACAAGAATAATGCCGCTGACAATGCTTCCAGCTTGAACTGCAGCCATTGTAACAGGTGACAGCTCAGCGCCAAGCTGCGCATACACATCCTCAAAGATTGGCATAACTTTTGTTAATATAACAAAAAGAACAGCAACCAGCATAAATACCATGATGACTGGATAAGTAATCGCGTTCTTCAAGGTTTGTGCCAGGGAATGTTCCTTTTCATAATAATCAGCTAAAGATTTCATTGTAAATTCCAGGGTACCTGTTTCCTGACCAACATTGGCCATTTTTACCACATAAGCCGGGAATTCACCTGTTTTTTCAAGTGTTACGGCGAAAGAATGACCTGCTCCAACTTCCTCTGACATTTTTAAAAGCATTTCTTTTTCTTTATCAGTGACGGCATCTTCAGCTATTACTGAAAGACCGCCATCGATGGAAATACCCGCCGCCAGTAAAAATGATATCTGCATGCAAAAAGCTGATAATTCTTTTGCTCTCATATTCACTCGTATAATCCAATTATCCTTATTTTAAGGATTGGATTATTCCTTTCTTTAATTTACAAAATAGGGCAAATATTTCTATCTGCCCCATTCAATTTAACTTTTTCTAGTATGTATACTTTGAAGTATAGTTACTTCCATTTCCTATGTATTTCATTATTGCGCTGCTTTGTTTACTGGAAGATGCAAATGTTGGATCCATCAGCTGCCATTTGCTGCCATCGAAGAAAATCATACCATCCACCCAACCGGTCTCCTTAGAATAAACATTAATCCATGCATGATATAAAGACCCTGTATAGCCCACGACAAGCTTGCATGGAATGTTCTGGGATCTGAGCATTGTTGCCATCACAGCTGCATAATCAAAACATATCCCTTTTTTAATTAAAAGGAGACTGTCAACATCAGGTAAATACCCTGATGTTACTGTAGCCGCTTTTTCTCTGTCATAAGTGAAATTTTTTATAACATAATTATAAACCAATTCAACTTTTTTCAAATCATTGGCTGCACCTTTTGTAACTTCCATTCCCTTTACAACTGTAGTACTTTCAGGTTTGAAATTCACATACTGATTCGGATAAAGAAATGGTAAAAACTGATTTGCCAATTTAACCTGTATACTCTTGCTGAACAGTTGAGAATATTTTGTTCCGGAAACATTTTCAAAGATTTTAATAGTATAATATCCATCGCCGTCCGTCAGTGGAAACACTTCATAAGCATTTCTTGCATTTAGATTATATGTATAAGTTGTACCTTGACTCTTGGTAATCTGTACTTTAATTTTCAGATTTTTGCCAAAATATTTAAGCATCACATATCCCTGGCTGGCATTAGATGCTTCAACCACAACATTTGTTCCCTTATACACTGTGATCCCTGATGCAGTAGGGTTTAAAAAGGTTGAAGTGACTGGTGCATTTACCATTGGCACTTCTTCTCCTTCAATCACCGCTTCTTCATAAGTTCTTTCCACACCGATATTCAAACCGCTGCATCCGGTAAAAGCCGAACCTATCAGTAAGATTATTACTATGATGCTTATGAAATTCTTTTTATTCATCATCATTACAATCACCCCACTTTCTTTTAAGGTAATGCTGTCTGTTCACAACTCTTTTCGCTTCAATATATATATACCCAATTTTGCCTAATATATTCCAATTTGCTGGCTATATTATATCATTTTTTGTATAGAAAACAATTGGATTAATAAAATAAAAATGCGTGTTTTGTCGGTTTATATCGATTAATAACTGTGCTGGCAGCCCTGAATTCAGTCCAGAAGTTCACCTCGAACGATTAATCTCTGAGTTCCGCTTCCCCTTGGATGGCAGGTTATTAAAGTGATAATCGGTTTATCCGTTTTACCTAAAACCCAGACTTCATCTGGCGCAACGACAAAGCTGTCCGTCACACTATATTTATACGTCTTTCCGTTATAATCTATGTCTATTTCATCCCCCACCTTCAACTCATTTAGCCTGCTGAAATATGTTCCAAAGGTATAGTTTCTATGGCCCGCAATTGCACAATTCCCTGATTCACCGGGCATTGCTGTCCCCGTTACATGCCCAGCTCCCCATTTTAATTGTTTAGAAGAAGATCCTTCTATGAGTAATAAATCAGAAGAAATTGCGGGTATGTTAATACGCCCCATAATTCCCTCAATTAAATCAATGTCTTTGCTTGGTTCTGGTTCTGGTGCCACATCTATGTCATCTACGGTAACAGTCTCTGTTAATGTCTTGTTTAGGGCTGCAAATTCCTCCGCCAGATTTTTTTCATATTGAGCATACAGCTTGTCCTGCTGGTAATTATTATAAAGGCCTCCTATCAAGGGTACGCAAATCAATATAACTCCAATTATTATTAAAAGTATGGAAAATCTATTTTTGCTCATATTAAATACCTTGTCCCTTGTTAAATCTGCTTTGAAAGAATTCAGAAAAAGCTATTATCTAAATTATAGCATATTTATATTTAAAAAAACTGACTCCGGTAAAAAGGAGTCAGTTTTTGTTCATATATGTGATAGTTTCTTCACTCTTTCATTAAAACTTTTTTAATAAATACATCCGCAATTTCCGGATCGAACTGAGTTCCTGAGCACTTTGTTATTTCAGCCATTGCTTCGTCTTTTCCCAAGCTGTTCCTGTAGCTCCTGTTATTAGTCATTGCATCATAAGAATCAGCTAATTTAATTATCCTGGCTTCCTTTGATATCTCATCCCCTTTGATCCCTTTTGGATAACCTTTACCATCCCACCTCTCGTGATGTTCAAGTATAGTCTGTGCCAATTCTGAGAATTCAGTTGTCGATCTAAGTATCCTCCATCCAATTTCAGGATGCTTTTTCATCTCCTGCCATTCTTTAAGATCCAGTCCTGATATTTTATTCAGAATATTTCCTTCTATCCCGATTTTACCTATATCATGAATAAGTCCTGCTGTTTTCATTTTACTTATTCCATTTTTATCAAAATTCATATGAAATGCAATCTCGCCACACATCTCGCTAACTCTTTCAGAATGGAGCATTTCCCTTTCACTTATTTCGAAAAGAGTTTTCAGGATAACATTTATTACATTTCTGCGTATACTTGACTCTTCATATAATTTATGTTTATGCATATCATTTTCAGCCATAGTCAATATTTCCTGGATGTTCTGATTTATATCAGTTTTTGAATAACACCCAAAAACAACTGTAACAGTATAATATTCCCCCTGTATCTCTCCCTTTTGATACCTTCAAATCCATTTTAGGAATTTTGTGGTTTTTAAGTAATTACAAAAGAAGGCCATATATTAATATACTTTTTCAATTCTTTTACCCAAATCAGATAACCTTTTCCGTTTAAATGTATTCCATCTACGGTTAAATTTTTGTTTAATTCATTATTATCACATACCAATGAATTAACATCTACATAGGTTACCCCTTCCTTGTCTGATAGATTTTTTAATGATTCGTTCAGTTTTGCAATTTCATCATTGCCAATTTCAAGAGAAGTTAAATCTGCGTTAATCGGCAAAACACTTTGAATGAAAATTGCTGTGTCTGGTGAATTCTGTTTCATGGTATCAACCAGTTTTTTATAATTACTGATTGTTTCGTTGATTGGAATTCCTATATTTAAGTCATTTATACCTACCATAATAAAAAGTTTGGAAGGTTTTATTTTGGCAATTTGATTTATTCGGCTGAGTACACCGTAGGTCGTATCTCCACCAATACCACTATTATAGATATTTCCGTTAGTATTAAAAAACTCTGACCATTCATTATTTTTTATAAGACTATCTCCTAAGAAAACAGTATCACCTTTTGATGATTCTTGACCTTTAAAAATAGAGTACCTACCTTGGTAGACAGGCTTTTGCTCACTTTCTATCTCGTTACTTGTTACTAAAGAAACCATTTTATCAGTTACATTGGAAAATCCCATTTCATAAATAAAATAGCTGAGCGCAATTAACAATATAAAATTCAACATCAATGAAACAATTAATGACTTCTTGATCATATAGCAAGATTCTCCTTTGTTTTAACAATATAATCTTACTCTACTTTAAATAGTAATACCACTTATAATCAACCATCACCATACCCTGGCATTACAATTTAGATTGATTGGACTTTATACCAAAAAAAAATGGGGGAAAGAATTATGAAGATTCAGCTTTTATCTAAAACTAAAAGACAGAGCCCTATTGACACTGTTATCCATTCCTATTGGGTTATTGATTGTTTTCTGGGTAGCGGCTGAAATGGCATTTCCTCACTAGAAACAAGAAGTTGACACTATCTGCAGAGGAAGGTTAAAAAGCTACTTTTAATTATTCAGCCCCATGATGCTTTTTCAGAATATTTGCAAATATTTCGTTTTTACAGAACCCCGCAATGGTATATCCCGCGGAATTCCTTGCGTTTATGTCAAATCCGTAGTTTATCAGGGCTATTAATAGTTCTTCGAAATTTTTGGCATCGCGACCTGAATAATCATCATGTAGAATGGTATTCCCGTATTTATCCCTCATGTTTACGTCTGCACCATATTTAACAAGAAGATCAAGGAGCTCAGTTGAAAAGCTGAAGATGATATTAAACAGAGAAGTTTTGTCCGATATATCCTTTGCATTGGCATCAGCGCCATTTTTCAGAAGCAATTGTATCAAATTCATGTGAGGCTCTGTACAAGCACAAAGTTTGTGAAGAGGCGTATTGGAATATTTGCTTTGATGGCTGTTGACGTTATGATAGTTGTTTATTAAAAAACTGATTGTTTCATCATAGTTGTTCTTGCAATTGTCGATGGCATAGTGAAGAATGCTTTCAGGTTCAAAATCAAAATCAATATTCTTAGTGCTTTTTAAGTAGCCGCTAATCTCATCTATGTTTCCTTCAGCTATCGATTTGTATATAATGTTTGACTTTGGACCAAATATATTCCCAAACAATTTCATATTAACCTCCTTTTTAAATGCCAGCACTGTCTCCACAGGCAACCCCCACATAGACATTATATCCTGGCTAATTACATCAAACCCTGCATCTTCGATGGATTTTTTTACATATATGGGTCTGCAGTCAAAATAATTCAAAAATTTTGCATGAAGCCGTTCGTAAAACGATAAGACATTTTCGTGCCCGCCTTCCTTAGAAAGTGCCACAATGCACAGTCTTCCATTTTTTTTAAGAACCCTTTTGCACTCGTCAAGAAGCAATGGAATTTCTGGCGTGTCAAATAGCTCCAGAGTGAAGCTCATAAATATGGCATCAAAAAAATCATCGCCAAATGGGAGTTCTGCCGCGTCGGCGCATTCCAATACCACCCTTTCCGATAATCCCGCCCTCTCAACTCTGGCTTTGGTGATTTGACACATGCCTTCTGAAATGTCAATTCCGTAAACAATCCCAAATTCGCCTACCGATTCAGCCAGAGCCAATATGCAGTGCCCTGTCCCGAATCCGATTTCAAGCACCGTTTCCCCTTCGCCGACTCCAAGCTTTTTTAACCCCATAACCCTATACTTTCTTTCTGTCCTGTCAGAAAAAAAATCATACCACTTGCTCAGCCTGTCATATATCTCTTTGGCCTTTTCTTTTGATCTTTTGACTCTGCTTATATCGTAGTTGGACATGGTTTCCTCCGCTATATAGCATCCATTTGGCAATAAAACAATCGCCTATTTTTTGTTCTTCTTGGCAAATGATAAAATCACGCCAAGTGCAATTGATAAAAAAGCTGCCATTATTACGCGGTATTCCGGAGGAAGTAAAAATGTCAAAGTATGAGCCGGAATCCAAAAAAATGGTATTGTCTTCATGACAACGAAGGATATAAATCCATTCCAGTCAATTCTCGATGTAATATTGAGTAATTTTATATTTTTTATATTTTCATTTAGTAAGTCAATATAAGTGTCTGTGCAACGATGAAATGCCATAAAAGTTGGTGCAAATGTGAGATTCATTATGGTTGCAACCAGAAAAGCGAACACCAGCTTGTTTTCACCACCTGGTAGATAGCCATTGCTCATGGCACCCGTGACTCCTACCGCAAAAATCTGAAAGATCAGAGTAATTAAAATGCCGATTAACCCCCAAATAAAAACTTTAGGAAGAATACCTTTTGGAATACTCCATGAGCCGGATGTAATTCTAATTGCCAACAGTTCACCCATGGTGGCTAGAATACCAAATTTGACGAATCCCATCAAGTAGGGATGTGCCGTTGTAAGTGAAATAAATACTAGGCGCGATTCTGGAACAATTAAAATCGCTACAAAAATGACAATTCCCAATAACCATAAGATGCTACCTTTTTTCAATTGTTTTCTCCTTTAACAATACTGAAAAACATTTCTTTATTTTCAGCCATCTATGTGCTTCCATTTTCACAAACTACACCAAGATGTCAGCACCACCCAGTTCTATTACTGGAGATTCAACCTTGCTACCATCTGCTTTTTTGTGTTGTTTCATTAAAAATTATTATAACCTTATATCCATAAGCAGTCAATATTCTTTGAGATTTAGGCACATGCAATACGTACTATTGATGAAGTTGCCGCCGAGACTCTTCAGGACATTCTTTCTTCAAACACCGCTTCGGATGAAATGTGATTAACAAAATTTATATTCTTCCTTGTTTTCTTGGCTTGTTTGGCTTCCTTCACGGCAAGCTCTCATCCAGATAGAAATACTTGCTTTTGAAACACTGTATTCCTCTGATGAACTTATTTGAGTTCGTTCTTCTTCGTAATGTTACATAAATTAATTCTATTTCACTTAATATTTATTATAAACTACTAGGCTGGGATGTTACAGCTATTATTAATTAAACTTTCTGTTTTTCAAAAAACAAGGTGTTTGGATAGGCTAAACTTAACTGGGCAGAAAAAGTGTTTCCATACCACAAATGCAGGGTATAATATTATGTATAATGCAATATTCTTTCTAACAACCAAAAGACCTCACTTTTTAGTAAAATCAAACTGTAATTTTTAGAATATGGAGGTAAATCAAATGATATCTGTTATTCTTGCTGGTGGAAAAGGCCAACGTCTATGGCCTGAAAGCCGCCTGGCACATCCTAAACAATTTTGTAAATTTCTCGACGATAAATCTTTGCTTGAAACTACAATTGATTGTCTGGTGAATGCCGGCTCTAATAAAGTGATTATCATCACCAATGATTCTCTTCTTGAGGAAACCCAAGTGTTGATAGCCAGCCGAGCAGATTCACAAATGATTGAGATATTAAGCGAACCAGAAGGGAAAAACACTGCTCCAGCTGTTGGTTTGGCATTAGCTAAATGTGGTATGGTTGAAGAAGAC
>Ga0209386_1000410_pt1 | contig 21548 bp, 20 predicted proteins | sample NGEPertwo_FD_184510 | JGI IMG/M metagenome (GOLD analysis project Ga0209386, IMG submission 184510) | Arctic peat soil microbial communities from the Barrow Environmental Observatory site, Barrow, Alaska, USA - NGEE Permafrost154B-two... | ecosystem: Environmental > Terrestrial > Soil > Wetlands...
ATCCCCGCCGGCGTGGCCATGAGGGATCCCAAACGTGCCCGGGCCACGTTCTCTCCCGCGCTCCACGAACGGTAGCCGCTGCGCTTGTAGCCGTGCTTGATCAGGCGCTGCCCGATCGAGGCGCCGTTGGCGCTGCGGTGGGTGAGAACGCCCCGTCGCGACATCTCGCGCAAGTGCGCGCGCGCAGCGCGAGTCAGGCTGGCCTTGAAGCGCACGGCAGCGAGCCCATACTTGGCGCGCTCCTTGTTGACCAGGCTGATGACCTTCTTGTCCGTCGCGGTAGGCTGGGTCGTGGCCTGGGCCGCGGCGGGGAGGAGCAGCAGGGCCAGCGCGGTCGACAACAGGGCGAGCGTGAGGGCCTTTCTCATCGGCGTCTCCCGTGTGTCGCTTGCTGTGGCGCGGCACACCACAGCCTGTGCGTGTATCGGGGGGAGGGGGGTTGTGATGTGCCGGTTCTCCGTGCATCCCGGAGCATCGCCACGACGACCTGCCGGTCCAGGCGCACTAGCCGAGCTCGCGCCGTTGCGGCAGCTGGACTGGTGAGGTCCGTGTGACCGAAAGTCGGCCCGTGGGGTATCCTGTTCATCGTGGACGACGACGCCGAATCTGACAAACGCTGCGGCCCGGCGCTGAGCATCTTCTTCGCGTGCGCCGGGCCGTCACGCTCCGCCTTCGGGTGCCTGCCCGGTGAGTCTGCGTGGTAGACGCACTCCGCGTCATCGGCGCCCTCGTACTCGTTGGCCTCAACGCGTTCTTCGTGGCCACGGAGTTCGCCATCACCCGCATCCGCCTGAGTCAGGTGCTGGAACTCGAGAAGCAGGGCAGACCGGGCGCCAAGGCGGCGCGCCACGCCGTGGAGCAGATCGACGCCTACCTCGCCGCCTGTCAGCTCGGCATCACCATCGCCAGCATCGGCCTCGGCGCGCTGGCTGAGCCGGCCTTCGAGCACCTGCTGGAGCCGGCTCTTGGTGCGGTCGCCCCGGGCGTCGCCGCCGGCATCAGCTTCGCTCTCGCCTTCGGCCTCGTGACCTTGCTGCACGTGGTGCTCGGCGAGCTTGCTCCCAAGTCGCTGGCCATTGCCCGCACGACGCGCATCGTCCTGCTCGTCTCGCCCCCGATGCGGGCCTTCTACCTCGCCACCAAACCGCTCGTCGACGCCTTCAACGGCCTTGGCAACCTCGTGCTCAAGCCCTTCGGCATCCCGCCTGCCCGCGAGGTCGGCCATGCGCCCCACACCGAGGACGAACTGCGCATGCTGCTTGCGCAGAGCGTGCGCGAGGGTCTGATCGAGACCTACGAGCGCGAGTTCGCTGAGAACGTGCTCGTGTTCGGCGACCTGCGCGCCCGTCAGGTCATGGTGCCGCGCGGCGACATCGACTACCTGGTGCTCGGCGAGACCGTCACCGACGCGGTGCGCCGGGCGAGCGGCAGTCTGCACACGCGGCTGCCCCTCTGTGAGGCTGAGGACGGTCTCGACGACCCTGTCGGGGTCATCAACTTCAAGGAGCTTCTGCGCCTCGCTCTCGAGGGCGTGGAGACGGACCTCAGCGAGCTGGCCCGGCCACTCACGCGGGTCTCCGAATCGACACTGGTCGACCAGGTGCTGCGCGATCTGCGGCGCAAGCGTCAGCACATGGCGTTGGTCGTCGATGAGTTCGGCACCACTGTGGGTCTTGTCACCCTCGAGGACATCCTCGAGGAGATCGTCGGCGAGTTCGAGGAAGAGGAAGACGGCGAGCACGACATCGAGATCCGCCGTGACGGCGACGTCCTCGTGGTCGCGGGGACAGCGCCGCTGGGAGACGTCGAGGACGAGCTCGGCATCGAGATCGAGAACGCCGGTGAGGCCACCATCGGCGGGCACGTGGTCGAGATGCTCGGACGCGTGCCCGGAGCCAGAGAGGTCGTCGATGTAGAGGGGCGTGCGGTCACGATCACGGCCGTCGACGAGGCGCGTATCCTCGAGCTGCATTTCCCCCTCGAGCCGCCCGATGACGACGCGGAATAGGGGCCCTCAGCCCGACTTTCCGGGCCTGCGATAGTCGGCAACGCCGGGCTAGATGACCTCGGCAAGGTCCCCTGGCTGCGACATCTCGCGCCGGCAGAGGTGCTCGAACTGGAGGGGTGGCGAAGTCGCTTGGGAAGGCTGAGGTCTGACAAGCCAGTTTCAAGATTGCCGACGTTCTGCCGACAAGACGCCTCACCACGGTCGAGCACACCTGAGCACGGCCCAGCACCGAGCCCGCGCAGAACCTTGGACCGTGCAGGAGCTTTGCACACGAGGCAATACGTGCGACCACGCCTTCCTCATGTTTCCTAAACCTGGTGTCGCTGGGCGGAGCCTCAGTGGAGCTCGGGGCGGTTCGCACTGCGCGATCACCAGCGCGTAGGCTAACCGGCGGCTGACTCCACAGTGCGAGAATCGGTACTTCGGCGAAACGAGGGAAGTAGGGATGATGGCTGCGACGCTCGAGGACGACGACAGATCGGCGGTGGTGGTGACGCGGCGGCGCACGAAGATCGTCGCCACGCTGGGCCCGGTGTCGCGACACGAGGGCGTGCTCGAACGCCTGCTTGAGGCCGGCATGGACGTGGCGCGCATCAACCTCTCGCACGGAAGCACCGCCGAGCACGCCGAGTCCATCGCCACGGTGCGCCGCGCCGCGGCCCGGCGCGGCGCGGCGCTGGCGGTCCTCATCGACCTCCCCGGTCCCAAGCTCCGCTTGGGAGACTTGCCTCGGCCGATCGCGGTCAAAGCGGGCGAAGCCCTCGTGCTGGGCGCACCGCCAGCCGCCCAGTTGCCGGTGAACTTCCCCGAGCTGCTGCCACACTTCTCCGTCGGCGAGCTCGTGCTCATCGACGACGGCGCCGTCGCCCTGCGGGTCAGCGCCGTCTCGCCACCCACCGTCACGCTCGAGGCGCTCAACGATGGCGTCGTCGAGTCGCGCAAGGGCGTCAACCTGCCCGATACTCAGCTGCCGATCGGCGCCCTCACTGCTCGCGACCACGAGCTGCTGGCTTGGGGGCTCGGTCAGGACGTGGACTACGTCGCCTTGTCGTTCGTGCGCCGCGCCGACGACGTGCGCGAGCTCAAGAAGCTGATCGTCGCGGCCGGTGGCGACCAACTGGTGATCGCCAAGATCGAGAAGAAGGAGGCGCTGGCGGACTACGAGGAGATCATCAGCGCCGCCGACGCGGTGATGGTGGCGCGCGGCGACCTCGGGGTGGAGATCGACCCGGCCATGGTGCCGATCTGGCAGAAGCGCATCATCCACGCGGCCAACGTGGCCGGCAAGCCGGTGATCACGGCGACGCAGATGCTGCAATCCATGGTCACGTCGCCACGGCCGACGCGCGCCGAGGCGAGTGACGTCGCCAACGCCATCTACGACGCGACCAGCGCCGTGATGCTCTCGGGCGAAACGGCGATCGGCGGCTACCCCGTGGAAGCGGTGCGCACGATGGCCGAGATCGCGCACGTGGTGGAGGCCGACATCGAGAGCGAAGGCCGCGCCCCGCAGCCGTGGGCCGCCGGGCGCACCGGCGTCTCCAACGCCATCAGCTACGGTGCCTGCGAGGTGGCGCAGCGCGTCGGCGCCGCAGCCATCGTCAGCGCCACCTTCTCCGGCGCCACGGCACGCGCCGTGGCCCGCAACCTGCCCGCTCAACCGATCATCGCCGTCAGCCCCAACCAGCGCGTCGTCAACCAGCTCGCCCTCTGTTGGGGCGTCTCCCCCCTGCTCGGCACGCATCGCGGCGGCTTCGAGGAAGTCGTTCGTGAAGCCAACGACCTCGTCCTCGCCGACGGCTTCGCGCAGCGTGGTCAGGTGGTGGTGGTCACCGCCGGCCTGCAGACCAACCAGTCCGGCAAGACCAACCTCATCAAGGCGCACGTGCTGGAGTGACGGCGTCCACCGCGGCCCACGCGGAGAGGCTCCGCCGCCCTGCCCATCAGGCGCAGTCGATCAGCTCCGTCACCGCGAGCGGCGTCTCGCCTCCGGTCGACGCGACGGACCGCGGCGTCGGCGCGGCCGGCCATGCGTCAGGCGCCACGCGGCGGTGGAACACCACCCGGTGGCCGCCCTTCCCCGCGTAGTCGAACCGCACCGGGAGGCCGTCGACGGCGCCGTTGCCGCGCTCCGGCACGAAGCCCATCCGCAGGTGGAAGGCGATCGCCAGCCGATTGCCGGGCGCGGTGATGCTGCACACCCAGGCGCGCTCGTGCATCCGCGCGGCGGCGAAGAAGCGTTCGTAGAGGCGACGGCCGAGGCCCAGACGGCGGAAGTCCGGGTGCACGCCCGCGAAGCGCACGTAGGCTTCGTCCTCTCGCGTCTGCGAGAGAAAGCCCAGCAGGAACCCCACGAGCTCCGTGTCGGTCTCGATCACGAAGCTCGTCGGCGTGAACTGCGAGAAGAAGCTGGGGATGAGCACTCAGCCGTCGATTGACCTCGTTTGGAGTCGCATCATTGGGCTTGCCGGTGCGGAGTTCAGAACGAAGACAGGCATGCCGTTCACGTACACCGTATCCGGCAACGTCTTGTACCCCAGCCGCACTGACTACTCCCTCTCGAAAGGTGACTTCGCCAAGGCGCTCCAGCTCTGGCCGCTGAGAGGTCCCGGGCAGATCAGACAGCTTGTCCGCGGCCCCTCATATATCTGGTCCATTCTGAACGACCCTCGCATCACGGGGCGGGGATTCGCGGCAACCACTACTCCGAAGGCCCAGACCGCGAAGACGGACGAGGACTTGGCCAGCACGGCGCGGCATTGCGAACGCACATGGCTCACGCTATGGTCTAGTTACTCTAACTGCGGAGCTCCCGCCTGAGGGGCTGAGAAGGCGCTTCCTCGCGCCGACGCACGGAACCTGACCACCTTAGGGTGGCGGCGTCGTAACGACGCTGCTGGGTAATGCCAGCGAAGGGAGGCGATCGAGTTCATTCCCTTTCCAAGTTCACTGCCGTCACAGGTCGCGTACGGCTGCCCCAAACCCCGTAAGAGAGGAATCGACTCATGTCTGACGATCCGGGAAAGACGCAGGACCAGCACGCTCTCCAGTTCTCGGTGTACCCAGTGCGACAGGCCGACATCGATAGCCCCATACGGGCAGCCATCAAGGCGGCCTCGGGTGCCGGCGCCGAGGTCAGGGTGGGCACGCTGAGCACGCTCGCCCTCGGGGATGAGGAGACCGTCTTCCGCGCGGCAAGGGCCGCGTTCACGGCGGCTAAGTCCTTCGGCCCGACGATCATGGTGCTCACCTTGACGAGCGGCCACCCGAGCGACGAGACGGTCTCCGAGATCCAGGCCGGCCTCTGACGTCGACAGCACCGCAGCAGCGAAGGAGCAGCAATGAAAACTGAAGCGAGCAGCAGCAAGGCGTCCCTGGGAAGCCTTCGCTCGTGGAGCACGAGAGAAATCGTCGTCGGCGCCGTGCTCGCGGTCGCGGTGGGTGTCATCTTCTGGGCGTGGGGTCAGCTGTGGGCTACGGCGTTCGCCGCCATTCCCTTCCCTGCCAGCTACCTGCTGGTCGGAGTGTGGATGATCGGGGGTGTCCTCGTTCCCTACGTGGTGCGCAGGCCCGGCGCAGCGCTGGTGGGAGAGCTTGTCGCGGCCTTCGTGAGCATGCTTCTGGTGACCCAGTGGGGGTTCGCCGTCATGCTCAGCGGAGTGGTGCAGGGGTTGGGGGCGGAGCTCGTGTTCAGCTCCACCCGCTGGCGCAAGTACTCGCTCCCGGTGCTCATGGCGGCGGGCGCAGTCGCCGGCGTCTTCAGCATCCTCCTCGATAGCTACTACTACGGCTACTGGAAGATCTATACCGCGAACTCGATCCTGCTTGGTGCAGTCTTCGTCGCCATCAGCGGCGCTGTTCTGGGCGGCTTCCTCTCGAAGGTCATCGCCGACCTTCTGGCAGGGACGGGCGTGCTCAGCGGACTCGCCATCGGCAAGGCCAGGATCCGGCGCGTCGGTTGATCCGCGCAGAGCAGATCAGCTTCCGTTACGCCGAGAGGCGGAAGCCCGCGCTGAGCGAGCTGAGCTTCAGCGTGCGCAGAGGTGAGTCGGTGCTCGTCCTCGGCCCCAGTGGCTCGGGGAAGAGCACCCTCACCCTCTGCCTCGATGGCCTCATCCCTCACGTCGTCGAGGGCGAGCTCAGCGGCATGGTCGTCGTCGATCGGCTTGCGACGCACGAACACCCGGTGCACGAGCTGGCACAGCGGGTCGGCGTCGTCTTCCAGGACCCGGAGGCGCAGTTCTGCACCCTGACGGTGGAGGATGAGGTTGCCTTCGGCCTCGAGAACGTCCTGACAGCCCCAGACCTCATAGAGGCCAAGATAGATGAAGCCCTTGGCGTTGTCGGCCTGGCCGGCTTTCGAGGAAGGCGCCTCGACAGCCTGTCCGGAGGCGAGAAGCAGCGCGTGGCGCTGGCTTCGGTGCTGGCCATGGGTCCCGAGATCCTGGTCCTGGACGAGCCCTCGGCCAATCTCGACCCGGCGGGGACACGCGAGCTGTTCGCGTTTCTACGCCGGCTCGCGCGCGCGCGAGAGCACACTATCGTGATCATCGAGCACAAGCTGGACGAGATCATCGAATGGATCGACAGCGTCCTTGTGCTGGATCAGTCTGGTGGAGCGTTGTTCCGAGGCAGCCCGCGGGACGCCTTCTTTGAGGCGGCCGGGTCTCTCGACGACGCCGGCGTGTGGCAGCCGCGGATCAGCGCCCTTGCACATGCCCTGAGAAGAGCCGGATGGGCGGTCGCGGGTGAGCCTCTCACTGTCGAGGAGGCGGCGACGGCCTTCGAGGAGACGTGGGGGCTCTTGCCACGGCTCAAGAGCCGGCCGTCGCTGGCCGCGTCGGTGGCCTCCCCGATACCTGCGGACACCCGGCGCACGGAGGAACCGAGCGCAATCATGTCCGTCCGCGACCTCAGCTTCAGCTACCCCAATGGACGGCAGGCGCTGCAGGAAGTCTCCTTCGACCTGGGCTCCGGTGAGATCCTTGCCATCGTCGGCGCGAACGGGGCCGGCAAGAGTACGCTCGCGTCACTGCTCTCGGGCGTCCTTGGGTCTCCCCGGGGCACCGTGTTCCTGCGCGGGCAGGACATACGCGATGTGAAGGACGCCCATCTCAGCGCCAACGTCGGCCACGTCTTCCAGAACCCCGAGCATCAGTTCGTCACCGACACGGTCCGCGGCGAGCTCGTCTACAGCCTTTGTCCCTCCAAACGTGATCGACTGACGATCGCGGATGAGAGCCTTGTCGAGGCGACCCTCTCCCGCTTCGATCTCAAGCGCCTCGAGGAGGCCAATCCTTTCTCCCTGAGCCAAGGCCAGAAGCGGCGGCTCAGCGTAGCCGCCATGCTGGTACGCGCACAGTCGATCCTCTTCCTCGACGAGCCTACCTTCGGGCAGGATCAAGCCCAGACGGCCAAGCTGATGGGGATGCTGCAGGAACTCTGGCGCGAGGGACGCTCCATCGTCATCGTCACCCACGACATGGACCTCGTCGCGGACTGCGCGCACAGGCTTCTCGTCCTGCAGGAAGGGAAGCTGCGCTTCCTCGGGGCGCCACGTGACTTCTTCGCGCGCGACGACACGGTGGCCGAGACCGGGCTCGGCCGACCCGCCCTCGCAGGTCTCTCGTCGCTACTTGCCCGGCGCCACGACACCCATCCCGGTCTCCTGACGGTCGAAGACTACCTGTCAGCCGCAGGCACCCCCGAGTTGGAAGACGGGTGTCACGGTGACGTTCTGGCAGTGCATCAGGGAGGGTGCGGCGAATGACATCGTATCTACAGCGGCGCAACCCGACCGTGAAGCTGGCCGTGCTTCTGGTGATCTTCGGCGGCCTCACCATCGTCTTCGACCCGTTCACCCCCATCGTCTTCTTCACGCTGGCGCTGATGGCCGCCTGGATCTTGGGGGGGATCCGCCCGACCCAGACTCTGCGCACGCTTCTTCCCTTCATCGCCACCGTCGCCGGGGTCTTCCTGGCAAACATCCTGTTTAACCGTCTGAACGCAACGACCACTGCCCTCTTCTACCTGGGGCCGCTCAAGGTCACTCGCCCTGCCCTGACGACGGGCGCTTCGCTGAGCTTCCGCATGCTGTCCTTTGCGGCATTCAGCATCGCCTTCGTGCGGACGACCGACCCTACCGATCTCATCCTCAGCCTGATCCACCAGCTGCGGCTGCACTATCGGTTGGCGTACGGCACGATGGTGGGCTATCGGATGCTCCCGCTTCTCCAGGGCGAGTACGAGGCGATTCGCGCCGCCCATCGGGTGCGAGGAGTGCAGGAGCGCGAAGGCAAGCTCGCCGTGTTTGGCAGGATGAAGCGCTACTCCATTCCGCTGCTTGCTGGCGCTGTACGCCGAGCGAATCGAGTCGCCTTGGCCATGGACGCCAGGGGATTCGGCGCCTTCCCGGAGAGGAGCTACCGTCGGAGGATGCGGGTGAGCGGTCAGGACTGGCTCTTTCTCGCGGCAACGGTCGCGCTGACGGCCGGCTTGATCGTTCTTCTGGACGTCGCCGGCCTCGCGCGTTTTGGCGTAGGGGTCTAGCCAGTCCCATCCCCACAGTCCTGCCCGTGCCGCGGATCGAGAAAGCAGGCGATGCGTCGCCACGGCGCAGCACCTGAAGGTGTACTGGCGCGTCCGGAAACCAGGAACTCAAGATGCGACCGCTTTCCGGGGGATCAGGTCAGTCGCCCTCCCGAAGTCTCACCGCACGGTGTTTGAACGCCCTGCGCCAGCGGCACCTGATAGTAGAGGACACAAGCGAGAGGGAGTCGTGATCGATGGGCACTAATGGAAGCTGGAGAAGCCTCGTTACCTGGTGGCCGTGGTCGGCCCCGCCAGAGTGCGAGCAGCAGGAGAGCGCGCCGCTCCCAGAGCGTGAGTCGCACCAGCGTCGCCTCAATCGCCTGCTCACCCGGGGAGTCCCGACCTGGAGCGAGCCGCCGCCGTCCTGTGATCACTGCGGGCGGCGACTGCTCATCGGCGAACGGGCGCTCATTCTGCGTCGCGGCGATGAGCTTCTGCTGAGTTGTCCGCTCTGCGAAGAGCGACTCCTGGCAGAAGGGTGTTTCCACGTCACGCCGGGTTCCGCTGAGGGGACTCCGGAGGACGGCGGGCATTCGCTCGCCGCTTGAGAGGACCGTGCTGTGACCTGACTTCCATTCGTTGGTCCAGTGCTGGCGACAGCGCCTCGGCAGCATGCGGAGATGGCCGGTCGGCAGCGCGTCGGCCAGCTCGCCAAGGTGTCTGCGTAGGGTGAGGGGTTCGTTTATCCCGATTCACGCTGCCGAGCGGTGATACTCATGGATCAGCCCGCCCAGTCGATCGGTGCGGACAACCATGCCGTCACCGCGATTGCGGGCAGCTCTCGGCTCAGGCGTCTCAAGCGCGAGGCCGCGGTGCGGACGTTCCGCGTTGTAGTGCCTCATGTACTCTCTGAGGACCCACTGCAAATGACGCTGCCCGAAGATCAGGAGGTGATCCAGGCACTCCCGCCGCGCCGTCTTCACCAGGCGCTCGGCGAAGGCGTTCGCCTTGGGAGAACGGATCGGCGTGCGGATGACGCGCACGCCCTCGGTGCGAAACACCTCATCGAACGGGCCACTGAACTTGGCGTCACGATCGCGGATCAGGAAGCGGACCGGCGTCTCGCGCGCATCCAGCTCGAAGCACAGGTTGCGCGCCTGTTGGGTCACCCAGGACGAACGGGGGTGGGCGGAAACGCCCGCCAGATGCACTCTCCTTGTGGACAGCTCGATGAAGAACAGCACGTAGAGTGTTCTCAGCCAGATCGTCTCCACGGTGAAGAAGTCGCAGGCCAGGATGCCGCTGGCCTGGCAGGCCAGGAACTCCCTCCACGAGGGTCCCTCGCGCCGTGGGGCGGGCTCAAAGCCTCGGCGCCGCAGTAGCGAGCGAATCGCCGTCGCCGAGACCGTGACGCCGAGCTTGCGCACCTCACCCTGGATGCGGCGATACCCCCAGCGCGGGTTCTCCTTCGCCAAGCGGAGGATCAGCGCGGCTGTCTCGCCGCCGATTCTCGGCCGGCCAGCTCGACGCCTACGTCGGTAGGTCCATTTGCGTCGCACCAACTCGCGATGCCAACGCAGCAACGTCTGCGGCGAGACGGGGAACGAGCGCCAGCGCTCCCGTCCCAGAAGTCCGCTGGCTGCTGCCAGCAGGACGCGATCACGATGCCGCAGTGGCATCATCAGGCTTGCCGCCTCCGGCAAGGAGACGCAACAGGCGGCGCACGGCGAAGTAGACTAGCGACAACAGCATGGGCGCTTCAGGGAGAGGGGACGGACCAAGACCTTGCGATGCTACTCGACGAAGGTGCTCTGGCGAACGTGTCGCGTATTTGCGAACCCCTCAGGCCCTCACGCCTACCGTGGCGCGGCGTCTCGAAGAGGAGTATCTTGCTCTCAACCCGGCGGCACTGAGGCGCCAGATCACGCACCTGCAACGGCGCCTCGTCGAGCTCGCCTCACTGAAGGAAGCGACACGCAGGAAGGAGGTGCAGGCCAGCGCCTCTTCTTGAGTACCTTTCTGGTGAGGCAACGAAGCAGAGCTACGAGTACCTTCCTACGTGAGGCAACAGGGAGGGCGGCGAGCGTGAAGGCGGGCCCGCCCTGAACTTGGGCGCCGCGGACGGGGCGCGTGCCGCGCAGGGCTTTTTCTCTCAAGTCGAGGCAGATGCGACCGATGGTGGTGAGTGATGAGGACCTGGCGCACGAATGCTCTCCAGATCGCCGTCGTGACGGCCTGCCTGCTGACCTGTGGAGTCGCCGCCGCGGCGCCCGCGAACGGCCAGACGTACAGCGATGTCGGCTCGCGGAATTGGGCGCGCTCGGCGATCGACTGGGTCACGGACCAGGGGACGTCCGGCGGCAGGTTGCTCGACGACTACAGTCCGCTGTTCAAGCCCGAGAAAGCGATCAGTCGTGCCCAGCTGGCGCGGGCGCTCGCGATCGTCTCCGGCCACCGCGGCGAGATTGTGCCCGAGGTCGAGATCCCGGACATGACTGCCGCGAAGAACCGCTGCTATGCGGACGCCCAGGTGGCGTTGCACTACGGCTTCCTGGGGCTGATCAGCAAAGACGGAGAACGCGGGTTCTATCCAGGTCGGGCGGTGGCCGCCGCCACCGCCGAAGCAGCGGTCGTCCGCTGGCTGGCGCAGGCAAACCCGGCCACCGACTGGACGATGCTCACCACTCTCAAGTCCCGCCGCTGGCAGCCGGCGCCCGGTTGGCGGCCGTCGCTGCCCTCATATTTCGCTACTACGATTGCCGCGCGGGAGCTGCAACTCCGCTACAACCACCCTGCCGGGAGCGACCGTCGAGAGCTGACTCCGCGGCAGAAGATCAGCCGCGCCGAGGTGGCCTACCTGCTGCGCCGGGCCCATTCGGTGAGCGGCAGGCTCTACGGCATCGCCAAGTACGCCGATCTGACCTTGCCGCCGCTCGGCACGCGGCAGCGGCAGATCCTCGGCTACGCGTTCACGTACATCGGGTATCCCTACGTGTGGGCGGGGGAGTGGCCGACGAAGAGCTCGCCGTACGGCCTCCAGTCGGCCGGCGGCTTCGACTGCTCCGGCTTCACCTTCTACGTCATGCAGTGCCACTTCGGCTACGCCGTCCGCGGGCGCGGCGCCGGCGACCAGGCCAGACTGGCCAAGCCGCGCCTCACGCGCAGCCGGCTGCAACCCGGCGATCTCATCTTCTTCGGGACCGGGGGCGTCAAGTCGACCGTCGGTCAGATCTACCATGCTGCCCTTTACATGGGGAACGGCTGGTTCATCCACTCGACCGGCTCCAGTGACGGTGTCACGATCTCGAGCCTGGATGACCCGTACAACACGTACTGGAAGTCCTACTTCGCCTGGGGGCGCCGCGTGCTCAAGTCGTCTCAGATGGCTGCGGACTGAGCGGGCCCGGATGGTGCCGTTGCGGCTTCGGGGTCAGTAGCGGCGCCGGCCGCCTTGGTCGGGCGATCGTCGGGCCCTCGGCCGCGCCCGATCCGGCCCCGGGTCGCTGTCCGTGAAACGCGCATCGGCGGCGTCGGACCGGGGCAGGTCGCGTCGCCGACGAGCTGCCTGCCGCTGTCGCCGCGCTCTTCGGCGGCGGCGCACGACGACGCGACGCCGCTGCACCGCGAGCGCCGCTCCAAGAACCGCCGCCGTCGCGACCACCCACGGCGCGAGCGTCAGGGTTCGCGACGCGACGGACCCGGCATCCCGTCCCCGACCGGCCCCGGGTTGCATGCGATAGTCTGCCAGCAGGCGAACGGTCTCGCTCGTGAGCCGGCCTTGAAAGTCGGAGAGAGCTGCCTTGAGGGCCTCGGCGAGCGCGAGCGGGTCCGTCGGGTCGACGAGTGGACCGTTGCGGCAGTTGGCGACGATATCGCGTGGGCCTCCGTTCTCGGTGGCGACGACCGGCAGGCCACTGGCGGCCGCCTCGATCAAGGTGAGGCCGAAGAGTTCGATGAGAGACGGGTTTGACCTGCACCCCTGAAATCGGTCCACCTGCACCGTAGGGTCTCTCGACCGATCAGGAAGGAAGCACGTCATGCTGAAAGGCATGTACCGGAGCCGCAGACTTCGCGCCCGCTCAAGGACGGCCTTTGCCCCCCCGACCCTTCTACTGAGGACCATCGGGCATCCTCCATGCCCGAGTAGCGCCTCGGCCTTCTCGTAGGAGCACGCTTGCAGCACCGCGCCGGCGCTTGAGCCCAGAGCCACACGGACCGGGCTGCCAGGGCGCGCCGGCGACCTCGCGCGGCAGCTGATAAGCTACGACCCGCATGGGAACCGGAGGAAGAGACGAGCGTTCGAAGCGATTCCACCTCCGTCTCGCGCTGCTCGGGATCGGCCTTCTCGTTGCGGCCGGGCTGGCGGGGGCGGCCGAGCCGGCCCGCGCGCTTGACCCCACCATCAACCGGCTCATGGGCGGCTCCGACTGGTACCACGCCCTGGACGTAATCGCGTCGGTCAACGAGACATCCCCCGACGTCCCCGTCGTCCTGCTGCTGGGCGGATCGTGCGCCCGCGAGGCCACGGTCAGCGACGGAGACTGGGCGGCGCAGGTCGAGAGGCGCGGTGGCCCGGCCGTTCTCACCTACAACATGGGTTCCCGCAACCAGACGTTCTACGAGGACGTCGCCTTCGTGAAGGGCTTGCCGCAGGTGCCGACCATCGTCTACATCGGCGTCAACCTGGGCCGCTTCACTTCGCCCTACACGACCAAGGTCGTCCCCCTCGGGCCGGAGCCCACCAAGACGACCCGGTACTCCCAGCACCGCTACAGCAAGACTCGCATCCTGAGCCTCACAAAGAAGCGCTGGCTGGTCGGCGATTGGCTGCAGCGCCGCTACCCGGTCTTTCAGAACCGCTACGCCTACAACCTCGGACAGCTCGAGCGCCTGATCCGCGCCTGCAAGGCCCGCGGCCTGCGCCCCGTCATGCTCGACCTGCCGAGGAACATGGTCGTCATCAAGGACCGTTTCTACCGCCCGATCCAGAGGTACCACCAGGGATGCAGGGCGCTCGCTGGCGAGTACTCGATCCCCTTCGTCAACTTCGTCGGCGCCGCCAACCTTGTCGATCGGGACTTCTACGACATCGCTCACGTTGTCGAACCCGGCCGCACGAAGTTCCAGCGCCTGCTCTCGGACAAGACCATCGACCTGATCAAGCGCTACGGCATGATGCCGCCGCCGGAGGAGACGCCCACGCCGGAGCCGTCGCCGACCCAGTAGATCCGCCGGTCCGATGATCACGGGGAACCTGGGGAGCCTCCGGTTTGCGTATCGCGCAGGCGTTGAGCGAGTCTGGACGTGCTGTCAGAGGAGAGTGGTGCGGTATTTCCCTCAGTCTTGCCAGTCTCACAACTGGCACCTGGCCAGAGGGCGCGTCACGACGTCACGGTAGATGGCGTAACTGACTCCGAGTCCGCGCTCCGAGGGTCTCGCGGGGCGCACCTCGTTGAAGGTCACAGGGACAGCCGCGGCCTCTTCGGCGAGCTCCGCGGCGTTCATGATCTCGCGCTGGCAGGGGTGCCCGCACCGAGCGAACGGTGGCGGCGCTCGACCATCTGGTCAGTCTCGGGGCTGTAGTGGCGCGTGCGGATGTGCTCGAGACAGCTGCCGCCGCAATGCCGACAAGACGCCTCCCCACGGCCCAGCACGCCTGAGCACGGCCCACCACCAAGACGGCGCGGAACCTGTAAGCGTTCAGTCGGTCTCAAGCCGCCGGTTCGCCTCGCTCAGCTCGGCGACCTCTCGCCTGAGCAGAGCGTTCTGCGCCGCGAGCTCCAGGAGCACAGCGACGACCGTCTCACGTCCCTGCTCATAGATCGCCTCAGCCTCGGCGCGTTCCATGCCCAAGGGGTTCGAGGCGCAGAAGGGAGGGCCTGCCTATGTCCCCCTCGGCCGTCTCCTCATCGGTGGCCCTGGGTGGACCAACTGAACGCTTACGGTTTCTTCCTGCAACTCACCGGGCTGATCTTCGCCGCCCTGGTCGTCTTCGGCTTCGCCGTGGTCTTCCAGCTGGTGACGCTGCCCGTCGAGTTCAACGCGTCTCGGCGCGCCGCGGCGCAGCTTCAGACTCTGAGGCTGGTCACGAACGAGGGCGAGGCGGCCGGCGTGCGCCAGACGCTGACGGCCGCCGCCATGACCTACGTGGCCGGCGCCCTCGCCTCCGTGGCGCAGCTCATGTACTTCGTCATGATCTTCTTGGGCAACCGCGACTGACGCGGACCGTCGCCGTTCTTCGATCATCGCTCAGCCAGTAGTGCGAGCTGCGGTGGCTCGCTTGGGCGGGCTGCGATGTCGTCGGCGAACCCGAGTGCTTCGCTGGCATCGACGTCTGGCGCCGCGACGACGCCGGGCACGATGCGCGGAGGCCGGTGGTGATATGCCGGTTTGCCCGTCCCGTCGGAACACGGTGATATAGTCAGTGTCATGTGTGGCGAATCCCGAGGGCGATGAGACGGCGCGAACGACGGCTCCGGGCTCTCCTCCTCGCCCTTATCATGACTGGCGTTTGTAGCGCGCTCGGCGCGTCGCTTCTCACCACGCCTGCGCAAGCCCTCGAAGGGTCCGACTGGCAGCACGCGCTGCGGGTCGTCCGGGATCTTCGCGCCAGCCCCCCGGATCCGCCCGTCGTCCTTCTGCTCGGCGGCTCCTGCGCCCGCGAAACCACGGTCAGCAACAAGGATTGGGCCGCCGACGTGCAACGCCGCAGCGGCTCCCCCGTCGTCACCTTCAACCTGGGTTCCAGGAACCAGACCTTCGAGCAGGACGTGGCGCTGGTCAAGGCGCTGCCCAAGATTCCCATGCTCATCGTCATCGGCGTCAATCGCGGCCGCTTCACCTCGCCCCCCAAGACCACGACGTCGACCACCCCGGTGACCGCGAAGGGTGACTACAGCCAGCACCACTACAGCAGCGCCCGCATCCAGACGCTCGAGCGGAAGCAGAAACTAGTCCTCTACTGGATGCGTCAGCGCTACCCGGTCTTCACGGAGAGATACGCCGCCAATCTGGCGCAACTCGACAAGCTCATTGCCCTGTGCAAGCAGCGCGGCTACCATCCCGTGGTGCTCGACCTGCCGCGCAACATGGAGGTCATCGGCGACGCCTTCGACGCACCGATCCGGCAGTATCAAGACGGCTGCCGCGATCTCGCCGCCCAGCACGCCGTCCCCTTCATCGACTTCGTCGATGACGCGCAGTTCGCGAACGACGACTTCTTTGACCTCGACCATCTCGTCGACCCGGGCCGCCCGAAGTTCCAGGGCCAGCTCGCCGACGAGACCGCTCAACTCCTCGTCCGCTACGGACTGAGCGCGGCTGGCGAGGGGGACTCCGGTGGCGCGCTCGCATCACTCGCGAACGCTGCCCGCTCTCGCGTCGTGCAGTCGTTCGCAGTGGTGACAGTGCTGCTGGGAGTGGTGCTCCCCCTCCAGCGGCGACGCGTCGTCCGCCGCCGCCGAGCCCGGCACCAGAAGCGGATGGCGACGCGCCGGCCTACTCCGGCACGATCCCACTCACCGGTGCCGCTGAGCGCTCCTGTCTCCGGAGTCGATGCCGCGCGGCGCAGGACATCGCCTCGTACAGCGCCCGCCGCAGGACGTGGTCTGCCCTCGACAGAGGGCGATGGCGAGACGCGCCCTGCCACGACAGCTGTCGCGCCTGATCGACAGCGCCGCTGAGGGACGTGTGGAACGTATCGACACCTACGGCATGGAGATGCAGCTCCATCTGTATTCCCGGGCTCTTCCAGAGGTGGCTCCATCGGCTCCGGGGGGGCCGACCCTCTCACGTGCGCGAGGGACGGCTACAGGGGAGCCCACTGGAGCGTTTGGCGGGCCCCCGCACTCACAGTACCGCTTGAGTTGTTAGAGTCTCCTCGAAGAGAGGAGATCGAGAGTGAGGGCATCGCGGTTTCCCGAGTCGCAGATCGTCGCCATCCTGCGCGACGCGGAGGCCGCCGGTAGCGACCGTCGGCGCTATCTGCCACGCCCATGGCATCTCTGCGCGAGCGTGGCCACCTGGTCAGCCACGCGACGGTCGCCAAGCAGCTGCGCGGCCTGGGCTACAGCCTGCAGGCCAACCGCAAGACCAAGGAGGGCGCCTCGCACCCCGACCGCGACGCGCAGTTCCCCCATATCAACACCAAGGTCTCTGAGGCGCTCAAGGCCGGCGAGCCGGCGATCTCCGTGGACACCAAGAAGAAGGAGCTCGTCGGCGACTTCAAGAACGCCGGCCGCGAGTGGCGCCCCAAGGGCTCACCGGTCCCGGTCCGCGTCCACGACTTCAAAGACGAGGGGCTCGGCAAGGTGAACCCCTACGGCGTCTTTGACATCGCCGGCAACGCCGGCTGGGTGAGCGTTGGGATCGACGCCGATACCGCCGAGTTCGCGGTCGCCGCGATCCGCAGCTGGTGGGAGCACCTCGGCGCGCAGCGCTACCCCGACGCGAGGGCCCTGACGATCACCACCGACTGCGGCGGCTCTAACGGCAATCGCCTGCGCCTTTGGAAGACCGAGCTGCAGCGGCTCGCCGACGAGACCAGCCTCGCTATCAGGGTCTGCCACTTTCCGCCCGGCACCTCAAAGTGGAACAAGATCGAGCACCGCCTGTTCACCTTCATCACCCGCAACTGGCGCGGGCAGCCGCTCGTCTCGCGCCAGGCGATCGTCTCGCTGATCGGCGCCACCACCTCGAGCGCCGGGCTTGAGGTCCATGCCCGACTCGACGAGCGCTCCTACGAGCGCGGCGTCAAGGTCTCAGACGCCCAGCTGGCGGCAGTCAACCTCACCCGGGATGAGTTCCGCCCCGAATGGAACTACGTGATCCACCCCAGCGACCGCTCAGTTGTTGCTTGACGCTTCCTAACATAAGAAGTGGACCGACGAATGGGGTCCGGTCAGGAGTTCGTTCTCGCCGTGCCGAGGGTGCGCCGGATCGATGTCCTCGGGGGTCTGATCTGCGAGTAGAGCCGGTGGCGGCGTGACGAATCGGAATAGATGTACCCTTCAGGGTCGTCTATCGAGAGGGCGGCGGATGATGAGAGGCGGGTGGAGTGTCGCACAGCCACCGGAGCCACTGTCGCCCGGGATCTCATCCGGAGCCGCGTCCAGAGCTGTCACGCATCTGCCGGGGCCACGGTGTTCCAGGAAGTCGTCACATGTGATAACTCTTGAGCAGGTTGATGGTCAGGTTCGTCAGGCGCCGCTGCCACTTCTCGCGCCCCGGCTTCACCAAGTGCCAGTTGTCAGCGAAGTCGCTGTCGAGCAAGTTGATGCGCGGCAGCCAGTCGACGTAGGGCACCCCCAATGTCGTCGCTGTCGTCCGGCAGTCCGCCTCGTACTCCGCCCGTGGCTTGTCGAGTCGCTGGCCGACGATGGCCTGGTTGATAGGCAGATTCAGCAGGACGGGGCGAAAGCCGCGCGCCTGGCATGCCACGACGAGCGCATGCAAGCGCTCGGCGTTGTACGCGAATTGCCGCTGGAAGACGGGGTACCTTTCGGCCAGCCACTTAGTCAGGAGTTCGTCCTTCTGCGCGGCGGAGAGAATGCGGGCTGCTGTGAAGCGGTGCTGCGCGTACGGGGTGGTCAGGGGTTTGCTGCTCTGCTCGGCTTCGCGTACGGCGCTCGCCAGCCGGCCGGATGAGGGGCTTGGAGCCGACTGCGTGTAGCGTCCCAGGTTCACACCGATAATGATGATAGAGGGCTCTTGAGGAAGGTGTTCGACGATGTTGATGCCGTCGTCGTACGATTGTCCGGATGTGCCCAGATTGAAGGCTACGGTAGCGGGGCCGCCGTGGTTGACGATCTGACGGCGCCAACTGGCGTCGCTCGTGGTGCACTCGCGAGCCGCTGATCCGCCAAGGAAGTAGACGAGAGGACCACTGGCTGCATGGTGGCGATAGTAGTAAATCACCTCTCCAAGGTGGCGCCAGTCGTCCCCTCGGTGAAAGCCGGCGGTGGCCGCAGGCATCAGGTCAGGCCCTGGATCGGCGGAATCGCTGGCGGCCGGGGAAGGGGGCAAAGTGGCTGGGCCGCCATGCTCCCCCCGCGCTGGCAGACTCAAGCCTCCTCTCAGGTGGAGGCCGATTGCGGAGGCGATGAGCACGAGGGCCAGCATGGCAACGACTGGAGCGAGCCGGCGGCGACGTCGTGCTTGCCGCCTCGCACTCCTGCGCGAGGGGCGAGGAGTCACCGATAGCGCCCGCAGACGGCGGTCTTGTCAGAGTCGGTTAGGTGGCCGCGTGTGCCCGTGCAGGCGGCCACCAGGCCCTGGCGGCGCCACGTGAGGAACGCCTGGGTGAAGGCGACCCGGCGCCCCTGCAGGCAGAGACAACGGAGTGAGAGCAGTCGATCATGCACGGAAAGGATTGTCTCCAAGCGTGGCTCAGTCGAGAAGGCTACCATGTCCACGCGACAGGCAGCGACTACTCGGCAGGTCGCGATGACTACGCAGGCAGCGCGCGCGAGTCGGTGAATGTCGTGCTTGGCCAAGGGCTGCCTCGCGCCAGGGTTCCCCTTGCTGGCTGGTCCGGACGGCGGGCGGCATTCTGTCGGCTCGCCGGCGGAAGAAGAGCCTGTACCTCGTGTACCTCGCCGTCTTCGCGCTGGTCGACCGCACAACAAGACCTGTCGCGATCTTGTCGACCCACGCAAGGAGGCGCGGACCCCGATCGATACGTGGCGACGTGAGTTACAATCTCTCGCGTCCCCACAGCTCGCTCGGTGGGCGCGCGCCGGTGCCCGAGACGATCGTCTTCCCGGGCTTCTCGCTGGCCGACTACGGGCCGCCGCTCACACGGGAGGTGGCTGTGGGACTAATATAAGAAGTGGACCGACGAATGGGGTCCGGTCATTGTTCGCATGGAGCCCAAAGAGGATGGAGCTTGCTGACGACGTAGAGTGAAGTAGAGAACACCGATGACGACGAAGGGGGGTGGAGGCGATGCGACGAGGCATCACGCTGATTGGCGGCCTTGCGGTGGTCGGACTCGCCCTTCTGCTGCTCGGGGCTGTGCCATCGCGCGCCGGAGCCGGCGAATCGACGCTCTTCAACGTCGGCGGGCGCGGCTGGGGTCACGGCATCGGCATGAGTCAGTACGGCGCCTACGGCTACGCCAAGCACGGCTGGACGTACAAGCCCATCCTGCGCCACTACTACACCGGCATCAGATTCGGCAAGACGAGCAACCGCACCGTGCGGGTGCTGCTGGCGAGCGGCCAGGCGAACGCGCGCGTCAGCTCGACGCGTGCCTTCAAGGCGAGCGGCGGGGGGCGCAACGTGAGTCTGCCCGCCGGCAAGGTCGCGACCCTCACCTGGTCGAACAGCCCCTATCGCGTCACGGCCGGTGGCCGCTCCTGGGTCTTCACGGGCCCCGTCACGTTCGTGCCTGGCTCCCAGCCGCTGCGGCTGTACAACCGCAACCAGAACGGCTGGCCCGCGGGCACGAGCGGAGCCCGCTATCGTGGCAACCTCCGCGTCGTTCGCGCAAGCGGAGCCTTCCGCATCGTCAATCACGTGAAGCTCGAGGGGTACTTGCGCGGAGTGGTGCCACGTGAGTCGCCGTCCTCGTGGCCGAGAGAAGCCCTCAGGGCGCAGGCCGTGGCGGCGCGTTCCTACGCCGTTCGCGGTATCAAGGGGGGCGACACCTACGATCTCTTCTGTACCGCCGCCAGCCAGGTCTACAACGGCTATGACGGGGAGGCTGCCTCCACCAACGCCGCCGTTGCGGCGACGGCCGGCGTCGTGCCCACCTACGGCGGCAGGGCCATCGTCGCCTACTTCTTCTCGACCTCCGGCGGGCGCACCGAGAACATCGAGAACGTCTGGGGGGGCAGCGCCGTTGCTTACCTCAAGAGCGTCAGTGACCCCTACGACACGTACTCGAGGTACCACACGTGGAAGGACGCACCCTATCGCTACTCGGAGACCGCGATGGCAAAGAAGCTGGGCAGTCTCGTGCGTGGGAGACTGCGTGCGGTGTATGTGACGAAGCGCGGCAGGTCGCCACGCGTGGTCAGAGCCAGCGTACTGGGTACGAGCGGCGCCGGGGCGGCCAGCGGTTGGACGCTGCGCAACAAGATCGGTCTGCGCGACAGCTGGTTCTGGGTCCGCAGCATGAGCGTCTCACCGAGAAACGCTGACGGTGCGACGATCGTCTACGGGGAGAAACAGACGCTGCAGGGGCGCACCTATCCAGCGATCGGTTCCGGTAAGCGCGTCACGCTGAGCTACTACCGGGACGGGACATGGAGTACGACGAACGTACCGTCGTCGCGTACGGTGAAGAAGAGCTTCACCTACACCGTCAACGGCAGCGCCAAGTCCGGCAGCTATACCGCCTACTCCTTCGCCGCCAAGCCGGGGCGTACCACCACGTACTACTTCTCCTACGGCACGTCGCGCTCGCCCAAGACGACCGTGAGGGTTCGACCGACGCTCACCATCGCCGCGGACGGCGTGACGGCGCAGGCCGGCGACACGATCTCCTTCACGGGCACAGTCCTGCCCCTGGAGAAGGCTGGTGCCACCGTTGAGCTGCGGCGTCTGAGCGGCGAGAGCTGGCTGCCTGTCGCCGAAGGCACCGTGGCGGCTGACGGCACCTATGAGATCCCCTGGGCGGCGGAGAGCGGCGCGTGGTCGTTCAAGGTCCGGATCGCCGCCGGGGATCAGATGCTGGCCAACTCGAGTCCGGTCTTGATGGTCAGCGTCGAGTAGGTCTTCAGTCGAGTGGGTCCCGGGCGGAGACGGCTGCTACGGCTTCTCCTTCCTCAACAGCCGCCTGCGGGCGGCAGCTGCCGCCATCCTGCCGACGAGACGCCTACATACAGCCCGACACGGCTGACCACCGCTCAGCACTGAGCCCGCTCAGAACTTGTAAGCGTTCAGTCCCCCCGTCGCCGCGCTCAGCTGAGCAGCGGGATGGGGTCGCCGCGGATCTTGGCGGCGAGCACGTCGCTGAGGTAGGCAAAGAGGGAGCGGCGCTGCAGGCGGCAGGTGACCGAGGCCG
>Ga0209386_1000411_pt1 | contig 21543 bp, 12 predicted proteins | sample NGEPertwo_FD_184510 | JGI IMG/M metagenome (GOLD analysis project Ga0209386, IMG submission 184510) | Arctic peat soil microbial communities from the Barrow Environmental Observatory site, Barrow, Alaska, USA - NGEE Permafrost154B-two... | ecosystem: Environmental > Terrestrial > Soil > Wetlands...
GGTATCGAACCCCATACCATTTTGCCCAACAAAGCTCTGGTTCATCATTACCCATTATAAAGTAGAGAGTTAAAAAAGTAAATGCAGTATTAACACAAAATCTGTAAACAAAAATCAGGACGAGTCAGGTTGCAAACCTTCAAGTGGTCTTTGGGGGAAATTGAAAGATTGGCAGAAGAAGTAATTGGCGGATGAGATAATTGACCTCTGAACTCCATTTCGGCAATTTATCCTTATTGAGAAGGCTATTTCCCAACTTCTACCTTCAATTTAAAAATATTTAATTTTCGCATATGTGTGCCAATGTCTTTTGTCGTCTTAATACTGAACAGACCTGATGCGCACCGCATTTTTCCAATTATGAGTTTTAGTAAATGAAGATTAGTAACGATAGAATAGAAGAGTTATTGCCCGGGTATTTATCAGGTGACGTGTCTGATAAAGACCGGGTAATGATGGATAATTGGAGAAATGAATCGCCAGAAAATGAAGCGATCTACCTCGAGAGTCTGAAGGCTTGGGAATCAATGATTCTGCTGAATGAGATGGAGCAGTTTAACTCCTTTGAAGCCTTGAGAAAAGTGAGTACAAAAATATCACAACCTCAGTCTGCCAAATGGTGGATCGTACTACAGCGGGTTGCTGCCATATTAATGCTCCCCTTGCTGATTTATTCCGGTTACCTTACGATCCACAATCAGGCAAGAAACAATTCCCAGCAGAAGGTGATGATTCAAACAATTTCCTCCCGGCAGGGGATGGTCACTCAATTTGCCCTTGCCGATGGGACAAAGGTCTGGTTAAATTCTGGTTCTCAACTGCAATTTCCCAGCCGGTTTTCAGGTGACAGGCGTGAAGTTATGCTTAAAGGAGAGGCCTTTTTCGAGGTCACAAAGAATGAAAAACAGCCATTCCGGGTAAATGCGAACGAGTTGAAAGTTGAGGTGCTTGGAACTTCTTTTAATGTGGTCAGTTTTGATGATGATACGCAATCAGAGGTTGTTTTGGTCACAGGCAAAGTGGCACTCTCTTCGGAAAAAGGGCAAATAGTAAAAGAATACGGCAATATAAATCCCGGACAAAGGGCGATCTATCAGAAAGAGGCGCAAAAAGTCATTACAGAAGAGGTTGAAGTAGAAAAATATATCGGATGGCGCGATGGTAACCTGATCTTCCGGGATGATTCGATGGAAGATGTCGTTAAAAGGCTGAGCCGTTGGTTTAATGTAGAGATTACAATCAATGATCCTGAAATAAAAAAGTACATCTATAAGGCAACTTTCCGCGACGAAAATCTGGTGGAGGTATTGAATTTATTGAAACTATCTGCCCCGATTGATTTTCGGATTACCGGTCGGAAAGCGCTTGCAAATGGAGATTTTACCAAACAAAAAATATTTCTGATGAAGAAAAAAAGTTAAAAAATATCGGGGAAGATGTTGGCTACACCTGCCCCGACACGTACTGGCAAACTTTTTTCGACGAAAGATTGCCTGGATAAATAGTAATAACTAAAATCATTTCAAAAGTATGAAAAAAATGTTCCGTTTAATGCGGGGATGTGAAAAAAATGTCCACCTCCGAAAAATCTGGATGACTATGAAGCTAACAACGTTTCTGTTCTTCCTTGGCATCATGCAAATGATGGCTTCCGAAGCTTACTCTCAAACAACTAAAATGACCCTTCAACTTAAAGATGTTGCGGTCAAACAAGTGCTGGATCGGATCGAAGAGAACAGTGAGTTCTTTTTCCTTTACAACAGCAAACTCGTGGATGTCAACCGTAAAGTAAATGTAGACGCGAAAGATCAACAAATTGACGAAATTCTCAGCAGCCTGTTCCAGGAAACCGGCGTGGTTTACACAGTAGTTGACCGACAGATTGTGCTGACCAACAAATCCGATCAGGCAGGATTTAAGCTACAAAGTGAACAGCAACAAGGCAAAAAGGTGACTGGTAAAGTGACTGATAAAGCCGGAATATCACTCCCAGGTGTTTCAGTTGTTGTAAAAGGGACTACGAAAGGTGTAATAACGGACAATAACGGAAACTATTCATTGGCCAATATACCTGAAAATGCAACTTTACAGTTTTCGTTTGTGGGGATGAAGATGCAGGAACTGAAAGTTGGAACCCAGACAAACGTTAACGTGGTGCTTGTTGATGATGCCATCGGAATTGAAGAAGTTGTTGCGATCGGATATGGAACTGCGAAAAAGAGTGATTTAACTGGTTCAGTAGCTTCTGTAACCGCTGCTAATCTGAAAGAAAGGGCCGTTACAACGTTTGGTGAGGCGCTGATTGGACAAGTGGCAGGGGTCCAAATCCAGCAAGTTAATGGTGCACCGGGAGGAGAAGGATTATCAATCAGGGTACGGGGAACAGGTTCAATAACTCAATCAAGTGAACCTCTTTATGTGGTTGATGGCTACCCTATGGAAGGTGGAGCTTTCAGATTGCTTAATCCATCGGACATTGAAAGTCTTCAGGTTTTAAAAGATGCATCTTCGACTGCCATTTATGGCTCAAGGGGAGCAAATGGAGTTGTAATTATCAATACAAAAAAAGGAAAATCAGGTGCTCCATCCATTAGCTTCAATATGTATAGCGGGATTCAGCAACGTGAAAATTCGATTGATATGATGAATCGTGATCAATACGTGGCCTGGTTTATTGACGGTAGAAATCAAGCCTGGTTAGATGCATCAATCATTTCCAGCGATCCAAATAAAACAGCCCATACAATTAGCGACCCAATGAGTCGCCGGAAACTGTATCCTAGTGCCAATACCCAGTATTTAATTCCAGACGGAACATCAGGCTCTATTTACAATTTTATGGATCCAGCATCAGTTGCACAAATGCCTGACAATAATTGGCAGAATCAATTATTCAGAAATGCTAAAATGCAACAGTATGAACTTTCAGTAACCGGTGGGACTGACAAAACACAATATACATTCGCAGCCAGCTATATGCAGCAGGATGGTATCGCAATTAATACGGATTACGACAGGTTTAATTTCAGGACTAACATAACTTCGCAGATTAATGATCGATTGCAGGTAGGTATTAATATGAATGCTTACTTGACCAATAGTAATGAGCAAGCAAACGGCAAGGATGCTCCGATTATGTATGCACTCAATCTTCCGCCAATTTACCCTTTAAGAAATGCAGATGGTACCTATGGATCTATGGTAAGAAATCCCGAAATAATGGCTGGGGATGTTTCTAATCCCATAGGTATAGCTGAGCAGGTTTATAATTATCGACGTAGGAATGGCTGGATGGGAAGCTTGTTTGCCGAATGGGAGGTAATAGATAATTTGAAATATAAAATTAGCGTAAACGGAGGCGTTCAGGAGAACAAGCAAAAACGATATGAACCTTCTTATGTTGACTTTGACGGTTCAAAAGCACCCAGACCAGCAAAAGGCACCAATGAAAATTGGACAGATATTGATTGGGTGATAGAACAAACCGCAACTTATCAGAAAACATTTGCTGAAAAGCATAATTTAACAGCCCTGGCGGGTTATACAACCCAAAAGCATTCATATGATCATTCCTATGGCGAAGCCCGTGGATTCCCCAATGATAATATTATGACACTGAATGCAGGAACAATGTACCAGCTTACAAGTGATGAATCGGTTTATTCGATGATTTCTTATTTGGCACGTATTAATTATGCCTATAATGACAGATATTTGCTTACGGCAACTGTCCGCAGTGACGGATCTTCCCGTTTTGGGCAAAACAATAAGTGGGGTTCCTTCCCTTCAGCATCATTAGGCTGGCGAATTAGTCAGGAAAATTTCATGAAGAATGTTAAAACAATCAACGACCTAAAGGTGCGCGTTAGCTATGGAATTGCAGGGAATAACCGTATCGGAAATTATTCATCAATTGGGTTATTGGGTACAGGATTCTATCCTACGGGCGATGCTTTGCAGAACATTGTAAACCCGAGCACAATGTCGAATAACAATCTTGGATGGGAAAAAACACAACAATTGAATTTTGGTTTTGATTTGGGATTGTTTAAGAACAGGATTCGCCTTGAAGCAGATTTTTACGATAGTAAATCCCTCAATTTATTGTTGGATGTTCCGGTTCCAAACATAACTGGCTATTCCTCACAAATGCAAAACGTGGGAAAGGTCCAGAACCGCGGTATGGAATTTCAATTATCAACCAAAAATTTAGTCGGGAAATTTAAATGGTCGAGCGATTTTAACATCGCGTTCAACAGAAACAAAGTACTGGAAGTCGGTCCGGATGGACGACCAATTTTTGGAAGCGCTCCAAATGCAAACAATGCGTTCATTACAAAACCAGGTTACCCGATTGCAAGTTTTTACGGCTATGTATACCAGGGAGTATTTATGAATCAGGCAGAACTGGATAAGTATCCTCACCTTGCAGGGGATAAAGTCGGAGACGGACGTTATTTGGACGTAAATAAAGATGGTATAATGGATCAGAACGATAAGGATATTATCGGCGGAAACAATCCCACCTTTACAGCCGGTTTTAATAACAATTTTGCTTACAAGAATTTCACTTTGGGGATTCAGTTTACAAGCGTTTACGGCTCACAATTGTTCAGCTTCTTTGAACGAATGATAGGCATCTATCATGGCGACCGTAATGCGATGATAGAACAACTTGGTCGCTGGCAGTCTGTTGATGTCCCTGGCGATGGTGTCCATTTCAGACCTACCCGTACACCTTCAGGATGGCAAAGAGATCCTTCATCAGCATGGGTGACAGATGCCTCTTATCTGCGATTAAGAAATGTTTCTTTGGCGTATGATTTTGATGCTAAAACGACTGGAAAACTGAAAATGAAAGGGTTGCGTTTATATCTAACAGGGCAGAATCTCTTTACTTTGACAAAGTATCCCGGATATGATCCGGATACAAGCAGTGAAGGTACCGGATTATCAAAAGGAGGTGACTACCTTGGATATCCGGCAGCCAGATCGGTAATTTTAGGAGTAAATGTTACTTTCTAATTATTCTTATAAATATTATAAATTGCAATTAATGCGTTTACCGGGAATGATTATTGGAATTATAATCACATTACCGGATTTAGTAAAACAACATTAATTCTTTATTTTTAAAATTTTATATAAATGAAAAATATATTCATATTTCTTATCGGAACGATGATGCTGGTATCCTGCAACCAGAATTTTATCGATTTAAATCCACCCTCAAGTCTGAATTCGGCTGGATTCTATAACACGCAGACAGATTTTAACCAGGCAGTATTGTCCGCATATGGTAATTTGCGATCTGTTTATGGTAGCACTTTTGTCAAATTAGGAGAAATCAGATCGGATAATACTACATTTTCATGGTTGTCCGGTAACCCTGCCAATGAAAAAGGCATTGACGATTTTGCATCCCCTTTATTACCTGAAAATGGTTATGCAACAAGTTGTTGGAATGACTGTTACAATGTCATAATGCGTTGCAACATTGTTGTCGGAAGGATCGACAAGGCGTCATTCACTACTGAAGTGCTACGAAATCAATACCTTGCTGAGGCAAAATTTATCAGGGCCTTGATGTATTTTTGGTTGAACAGAACTTTTGGCGGAGAGGCATTAAATGGACAATTGTTAGGTGTAATAAAAGTCGATAAAGAAATTTCTCAGGTAGAAGCTTACGCAATGGAACGAGCTTCACTTCAGGAAATATATGATTTGATCGTTGAAGATCTGAAATTTGCCGAGCAGAATCTGCCAGTCATATACGGCTCAGCCGACAAAGGTCGGGTTACAAAAGGTGCCGCAAAGGGATTATTAGGCAAAGTATACATGACGATGGCCGGATTTCCACTAAATAAGGGCATCGAATACTATACGCTAGCCAGTCAAAAAATGTTGGAAGTTATTAACGATCCCCAGTACTCCCTAGTGTCAAGCTATAAAGATTTGTTTGATGTAACCAAAAAAAACGGACAAGAATCATTGTTTGAAATTCAATACAAAAAGGGAAGTCCTAATGGTGCTACAGGTAGCCCCTGGAATAACAATTTTGCACCTCGTTTCTCCGACAAAGAAGTTGTTTTAGTAGGTGACAAAGGAGGAGAAAATTCCCCCACAGGTGATATGTCGAAAGCATATGAATTGGGGGATCCAAGAAAATATGTTTCAATGCGTGATGGTTGGAAGAATGCCAAAACAGGGGCATTGGAAAATGACAAATATGTTTGTAAGTACTATGATATCGCGACAAGTGGTTCCGACAATGGTAACAATTGGATTGAACTCAGGATGGCAGATATTTACCTGTTATATGCTGAATCATTGGTACGAACAAGCGGAGATAAATCAGTTGCATTGACTTATTTGAATAAAATCCGTCAAAGGGCACTTAACACTCCGGGTGACCCAACTATTCCAAAAACCGCCGATCTTCTAAACGATTACAAACTTAGCGATTTATCTACGGATCAAGCCTTTTTGTTGGCAATCGAAAAAGAACGCCGTACAGAATTGGCATTCGAAAATCACCGCTGGTTCGACCTTGTAAGAACAGGACGTGCAAAAGACGTAATGATTGCGGAACAAGCGGCTGATGGATACGGTTCTTTTGTATGGAGTGACGACGTTCTGGCTTACCCAATCCCGATGACCGTTATGCAGTCAAATCCTGGTAAAATTATCCAAAACAAAGGATATACACAGTTATAATTAGTTATCCCGGAAGTGGATCTCTTAATGATTCGCTTCCGGATTTTATACTTTTTAAAATCAAATCATAATGAAAAAGCGAGGATTAATTTTATTCATTTGTTTTTTTTGCGGCACATACCTTGTCACAGCCCAATTGCCTAAACTAAGCAAAAAAGAAATCAAACAAGGTTGGGTACTTTTATTTGACGGAGTTAGTACCCAGGGTTGGATTACTCCGGCGGGCAAAGCTGTTCCTGCAGGATGGGAGATAAAAAATGGTTGCATTTCAACGGTCAAAGATGGTAAAGGTGGAGATATTATTACCACCGGCGAGTATTCAGACTTTGATTTGTCAGTAGATTTTAATATCGAACCCGGTTGCAACAGCGGACTTAAATATTTTTATACCAAATATGCTACCGGAGGAAATCTGGGAATGGAATACCAGATTCTTGATGATAAATTAGCGGAGGATAATAAAAAAGAAAATCACCTCTGCGGATCTTTTTATGATGTATTACCAGTAAACGCGGATAAGAAAAAACTAAACGCCCCTGGAGAATGGAACACAATACGTATAGTTTCCAAAGGAAAAAAAGTTGAACATTGGTTAAATGGGGTGAAAATCCTTGAATTTACACGTGGGGACAAAACCTATACAGATGCTGTTGCACTTAGTAAATTCAACAAATCAGTACCTGCATTCGGCATGGTCGAAAAAGGTCATATCCTGTTACAGGAACATGGTGGGGTAGCATCTTTCAGAAACATTAAAATCAAATCATTATAAACAACTATTATGGATGACAGACGTGATTTCATTAAAAAAGTAGCAGCCACTTCTGCAGGCATCGCCATTGGCGGAACTGCGTTTGGATTTAGTGCAAAGAGTTACAAAAACATTATTGGAGCTAATGACAGGATTCATGTTGCAGCGATTGGATTAAACGGCCGCGGAAACAGCATGGTGGGTACTATCGCCAAACAGAAAAATACGGAGGTATCATGTGTTTGCGATGTCGACTCCAGAACAATGCCAAAGGCGATCAATTCTGTAGCCAAGGCTGGCCAGGCAATCGTACCAAAGGCAGAAAAAGATTGTCGCAAAGTGCTGGAAGACAAATCAATTGATGCAATATATATTGCAACGCCCGATCATTGGCATGCACCTCTTACCATTATGGGTTGTCAGGGTGGAAAACATGTTTATGTTGAAAAACCATTATCCCATAACCCTAAAGAAGGTGAAATGGCTGTTGCAGCAGCACGAAAATATGACCGTGTAGTTCAGATGGGTGCACAACGTCGTTCAGCACCCGTACTTACTCAAGGTATCGAACAACTGCATAATGGAATTATTGGTCGTGTCTATTTGGCGAAAACCTGGTACACCAATAAACGTAAACCAACCTTTCTGAAACCGGGAAATGTACCTGAATGGCTCGATTACGACTTATGGCAGGGTCCTGCCCCTCGTACCCCTTACCAGGATGGCTTGATTCACTATAATTGGCATTGGTTTTGGAATTGGGGTACAGGCGAAGCACTGAACAACGGAACGCATGAAGTTGACGTTGCCCGCTGGGGCCTTGGAGTCGACTTTCCAACCCGAGTTACTTCGGTAGGAGGCAGATACCATTATGAAGACGATTGGCAAACTCCCGATACTCAAATAATCACGATGGATTTTCCTGGCCGGGTATCTTTGATGTGGGAAAACAGAAGCTGTAACGGAAGACCCATCGAAGGTGCAGAGCGTGGCATTATTTTCTACGGCGATAAAGGAAGCTTGGATACAGGAGGCGATAGCTATAAGGTATATGACAATGATGGAAAATTGATCAACGAAGTGAAATCGCTTATTGTAGAGGGCGCTATTGACGGACGCAATACTGCCAGCCCGAGTTTAGGAATGGATAGCCTTCATATGGCAGACTTCCTTGATGCAATCAGGAATAATCGCAAACCCAATTGTGATGTTGAAATAGGCTTCAAGAGTATAGTTGGTATGCAGCTGGGGAATATATCATGGCGTGTGGGACGGGATCTTAAAATTGATCCAAAAAACGGACATATTATCGGCGACCCTGAAGCCCAGAAATTATGGAGCCGGGAATATGAAAAAGGATGGGAACCAAAAGTTTAAGTTTTTTAAATGACTTAATTGCCATTTAAATATCCAATTCCCCTAAAAGAGAGGTATGCGAAAATCAAAACTTTCATGCCTCTCTTTTCAATTTAAACAGCGATTTTTTATCTTTTCAGAAACTGATTAAAACAATATCCAGGATGACTAAAATTAGAACTAATTCACTGCTAACCATCGTAATTGTTTGTATTAGCTTTGTATTAATCTCAAGCTTTTCCCAAAAACAAAACGCTGCCTCCAACTCAGCCAACACTTTATCAAATAAAGAAATCAGGGATGGCTGGACGCTTCTTTGGGATGGAAAAACTTTTAATGGATGGAGAGGAATTTATAATGCCAATTTTCCGGTTCAAGGCTGGATTATTGAAAATGGAGAACTTATTTGCCTTGGAAATGAAATGCCGGACTCCTTGAAAGGAGGTGATATTATAACGAAAAAGAAGTATGGAAGTTTTGAATTAAAATGTGAATTCAAAATTATGGATAAGGGGAATAGTGGAATTAAATATTTTGTCAATGAGTCGGTTAAATCATCTCCGGGTCATGGTCTTGGACTGGAGTTCGCAATTTTAGATAACGCAAATTGGCCTTACGATAAGCCTGATTATAACAGAACTTGTGGCTCACTTTATGATTTAGTTCGGACTCCTGAAAACGTAAAGGTCGAGCCAACAGGAACTTGGAATTATGCTTTAATTATCGTTGATGGAAATCATATTGAACACTGGCTCAATGGTAAAAAATCTGTAGAAATTGAAAAAGGTAGTGAAAAATATTATCAGCTGTTGGCAAAGAGTAAATATGCAAATATAAAAGGATGGGGTGAATTTAACGAAGGGCATATCTTATTGCAGGATGAAGGGCCGAGGACTTTTTTCCGCAATATAAAAATCAGAGAGATTATACATTGACTTTGCAGGTTTATTACCAAAATTATAAATCGGGAATGATTCTACAAAACAAGAAACCAGGATACTAAATATCATTGAAATGAAATATAGAATACAAATTTTGATTTTTCTTTTGCTTGGAGCTGTGACGATTAGCGCACAGAACAAGATGCTATTCCCTAATACACCCGGAATGGTTTCGTATACCTTCCGGAAAAGTTTTCAGATTGATGTGGCATTAACGCTCGATACCCTGAAAACCATGGACATCAAAGACATGGAGTTTTCGAATCTGTTCGGAAAAAAAGCTTCTGAAATTCGCAAAATGCTGGATGATCGGGGAATGTTTTGCTCCTCGTTCGGGGTCGGTTATCCGGACCTGATAAACAAAATTCGCGAAGTTGGTGAAAATGCCAGGACGCTGGGTGCAAAATTTGTAAGGGTAGCGTGGGTTCCTCACGATGGCTTATTTACAATTGAGATGGCAAAAAAGACAGTTGAAGATTTCAACAAAGCCGGAAAGTTTTTGAAAGATGAATTTGGTATCACCTTTTGCTACCACAACCACGGCTATGAGTTTTCTCCCTACGAAAACGGTACTTTGATGGACTACATTATTCAAAACACAAATCCTAAATACGTCAGTTTTGAAATTGATATTCTATGGACTTTCTTTCCGGGAGCCAATCCTGCAGAATTGCTTAACAAATATGGTACCCGGTTTAAGTTATTGCACCTGAAGGATCTTCGAAAAGGAGTTACAGGAAATCTGTCAGGAGGAACAGCCGTTGAAAACGATGTTGCTCTCGGAACAGGACAATTGGATATCCCAGCAATTTTGAAAGCTGCAAAGACAGCAGGAATAAAGCATTATTACATTGAGGATGAAAGTCCAAGTTATGCCAAACAGGTTCCGCAAACAATATTATATTTGAAAAGTCTGAAATATTAAAATCTAACATTTAAATACATGATTTAGGCACTTAAGCCATTCGGGGTTTGAGACCACCGAAAAGGTAACTTTTGCCCCATCGGTGGTCTCAAACCCCGATCGTCCAAACCTGACAGGTTTCTAACCTGTCAGGTTTAAATATTCCTCACCCCACCGCCCCATCCTGCAAATTCAGCTACTTAACTTGCGTTTCGTTGATCCTTTTTTTAATGCATCCCAAATCGCAAATTGTTGATCGCTTTTCTGAAATAGGAGCCAGTTACGCAATTACCGTTTCTTTCTAAAGACAATTACAAAAACAAGACCTGATTTAGACGACCCCATATTTCGGAGAAGCCAAACAAGACCTGATTTTGGTTCCCTAACATTCCTTAGATCGACAAACAAGACCTGATTTAGGTGATCCCGTGTTTCGGAGAAGGCAAACAAGATCTGATTTGGCGCCTAAAAGTTTTTAGATTGGCAAACAAGATCTGATTTGGTCCCCTAAAATTTTTTAGATTGGCAAACAAGACCTGATTTGGTTACCTAAAATTTTTTATATCGGAAAACAAGACCTGATTTGGCACCTAAAAGTTTTTAGATTGGAAAACAAGATCTGATTTGGTTACCTAAAAGTTTTTAGACCGGAAAACAAGATCTGATTTGGTCATCCCGGTTTTTGGGTTGATGTTAAAGAATAGATGATGTCGTTCTCTACTCTTTGTTAAGTAATACACCAAAACGTATTTTGAATATTTTCATGTTTTAAGGTAAATAATTGCAATTAATCGCTATTTAATAGATTTATTTTGTGTGAAATGATAATATGTTGTAACAAATGTGTTGTTATTCCGTAAATAAACTCAATTTCTCTTCCAAAATATTTTTTTTAAGAAATCGTATATTCACTTCTAAATTATTTTTTATGAAAAACTTTCCGTTTAGTATTTTGAATTCGAATGAACTTTACACCGCATCTACCCGGATTGTTGATGCAAGTAAGAGCTCTCTTGGCAGCGATCCATACGCTTCCACATTGTGTTTGCATATTGGGCAAGGCAACAGTGATCTTGCAAAAGGGTTGGGTAAATCTTTGAACAGTGAATTTACCCCTGTTCTTCTTATCCGCGACCAGGAAAGGGACGATGGTTTTATCAGCCTCCGCGATTATGCGAGTTCCTGCAGCCACGGTAAAAATTCAATACAAGCCGCTGCCGGCAGATCGATCTCTGCTATTTTTGACAATGTAGGCAACAGTGTCTCTAATCTTGGATACGCAAAGGAGACAGCTAAACTAAATACATTGATTGAAGCCCTGGAGACACCCTCCGCCCAGCAGGCACTTGCAACAATTGGCGCCACCGAGAGGTTCGAAGAGTTAAAAAGCAGCCAGGATGAATTTGAAAAAACCTATCAAATTAAAATCAAAACAGAGTCAGACATTAATTATCCGCTGGTTAAAGATTCGAAGTTGCGGATTACAAAATACCTGAAGACATTGCTCTACTATATCGATACCAACAGCGATCTGGATGGCGCTATTTTTGGTGCAGCCAAAGAAGCAATCAACCAGATTATTACAGATACCGTTGCCATTGCCCACAGCCGTGCAACCCGTATCGAAAACGCGCTGGTTGAGGAGGATAAAACAACCGTATAAAATACCGGTTTGCACAACAGTTATTTGGGATTTCATTCGTATATTTGAGTATTAAGTTGCTGTATATCTTTGGGATCAAAATGCATAATTTCGTAAATTCCAGGTACCCGCTCATGGAACTCGCATGGGTTTATACATCTTCTTTTGCGGTATTTTTTCCATGCTCGTTTCACATAGAAAATTCAATCAGCAGCCCCGGCCTTTAAAAGTCGGGGCTGCTTGTTTTCAATAGCAGGGTTGTTTCTTAGCCAAAAACGGACATTTTTTCTAGGACTCGTTCTAAAATAAAATAGCATACTGAATAGCAAAGCGGGATCGTATTTTGTTGTATATTGTTTTTTTAATTTCCAATTGATATATCCATGAGAACCCTCTTATTCCTTTCACTTTTTATCGTTCATGTAAATATCCTGTGTGCCGCGAAGCCAGTTGATCTTGTGAAGTATGTAAATACATTGCAGGGAACCAATTCGAGTTTTGAGCTGACCCGTGGTAATACCTATCCAACTACGGCACTGCCGTTTGCGATGCACACCTGGGCGCCACAAACAGGTTGGAACGGTGATGGCTGGAAATACCAGTATTCCAAAGATTCGATCAGGGGCTTTCAGCAGGCGCATCAATGCAGCTCCTGGACAAACGACTACGCGGTTTTTTCACTGATGCCGGTAACCGGGAAACTTGCATTGGATCAGTTTAAGCGGGCTGCCAGATTCAGTCATAAAAATGAAATCGCGAAACCGAACTATTACAAGGTTAAGCTTGACAATAACATCACTGCAGAGATTTCGCCAACCGAGAGAGGTGCTCATCTTCGTTTTTCTTTTCCTAAAAATGGCGGATCCTATGTCACCCTTGATGGATATACCGGGATGAGTATGGTAAAGATCTTACCCAAAGAAAACAAGATCATCGGGTATGTCCATAACGGCCGGGGCCTGAAAGAAAACTTTAAAAACTACTTTGTAATTCAGTTTGATAAGCCTATCCGTGAATTCGGGACCTGGGAAAACCGTAAAGGAGAGAAGTGGGATGGAGAGCTGGAGCGCGAAGGAAAAGGTGTTGGTGCCTGGGTTCGTTTTGATGACGGGGTCAAAGTTCAGGCAAAAGTAGCCTCTTCCTATATTAGTCCCGAGCAGGCTGGGCTCACGCTTCAGACAGAACTGGGTCAATTTAAATCACTCGAAGACACGAAAGCGGCCGCATGGAAAATCTGGAATGATCACCTGAACCAAATTGTCGTTGAAGGGGGTACACCGGAGGAGACGGCAACTTTTTACTCGTGCTATTTCAGGGCAAGCTTGTTTTCGCGTCAGTTTTATGAAATGGATGCCAATGGTAAACCAACTTATTTTAGTCCTTATGACGGACAGATTCATAATGGCTATTTATATACCGACACCGGGTTCTGGGATACTTTCCGTGCCCAATTCCCGCTGAATGCGCTGATGCATCCTACGATGCATGGCAGGTATGTTGCCGGTTTGCTGGACGCTTACGATCAATGCGGATGGCTGCCTTCGTGGTCATTTCCCGGAGAAGCCGGAAGTATGATTGGCAACCATGCCATCTCATTACTGGCGGACGCCTGGGCAAAAGGAATACACACGTTTGATCCGCAAAAGGCATTGAAAGCCTACTTTCACGAAGCCACCAACAAAGGTCCGTGGGGACCAGCAAATGGCCGGGATGGATGGAAGGAATATTACACCTTGGGTTACGTCCCTTATCCGAATTATCGCGAGTCAACGGCTAAAACGCTCGAATATGCATATGATGATTTTTGCGGTTACCAATTAGCTGACATGACTGACAATCAGCTCTACCGTGAAGTTTTCTCACGCCAGATGTTCAATTATAAAAATCTTTTCGATCCCAAAGTTGGTTTCATGAGAGGCCGTGATGAAAATGGTAAATGGACTCCAAATTTCGATCCGAACGAATGGGGTGGCCCTTTTACCGAAGGGAACGCCTGGCATTACCTGTGGTCAGTTTTTCATGATGTTGATGGGTTGATTGATCTGCTTGGCGGGGATGAAAAATTCGTTTCAAAATTGGATTCGGTGTTTTCGGTACCCAATACGGTTAAAGTTGGTACCTACAAGCGGAAAATCCACGAGATGACCGAAATGGAAATGGCCAACATGGGACAATATGCGCATGGTAATCAGCCGATTCAGCACATGGTTTACCTATATAATTATGCGGGTGCTCCCTGGAAGTCGCAGTATTATGCCCGGACGGTAATGGATAAGCTTTACAATTCAACAGAAAATGGTTATCCCGGCGACGAAGATCAGGGACAGACTTCCTCGTGGTACGTGCTAAGTGCGATGGGCATGTATTCGGTTTGTCCGGGTACGGATCAGTATGTGATCGGCAGCCCTGTATTCCCTAAAATGACTCTTCACTTTGAAAACGGAAAAACACTCGTTATCGAAGCTGCCGGTAATTCGATCGACAAAAAATATATTCAGTCGGCATCACTGAACGGGAAACCTTTTACGAGAACATGGCTGACCCATCAGGAGTTAACAAACGGGGGAACGATTCACTATGAAATGGGTAGCACACCGGCAAAAAACCGGGGAATATTACCTGAGGATCGTCCCTATTCGGTCTCCGTTAAAAACAGGTAGTTATTCCCTGAAGCACATTAAAACCAAAGCAAAGAATTACATTCATTGCGACTAAACTTTAACTGTTAAAGAATAAAAAGCAGTGCATTTTTAAGATCATCAAAGGGTTAAGTATTAACCAGTGTTCGATATAATTGTTAGTTTAATATTCAGAAAATAAGGTAATAAGGTTGGTTTTATGTTGCTAAAATGTGTTCTACTGAGGTTGATAATAGGATAAGGTTTTAAAACCTTATTTTCTAAGCCCTTACCTTAGTAGCAATTTTTAGTCCAAAAGCCACAAAAACCTTATTACCTTATTGGATTTCAAGTGTTTTGTGATTTGACATCTATCGAACTCAGGTTGTTACATAGCTTGTTGCTACATTCTGAAAAAATATTTTGTTTTAAAATATATTAAGTAATTGCCAATATATAATGTCGCATTTTTTTCTTTGCGGTTTTTGGCGTCTTTGCGCGACTTTGTCTTTAGGTTCACGCAAAGACGCTGAGTTCGCAAAGAAGGAAATTCGATTTAATCATCGTCTCAATTCAAGAAATACGACATTTTTTAATTCACTATACTTAATGCACATTCTATGAGAACTTTAATTTTGAAAACCGGACTGATTCTGATATTTGTCGGACAATATTTGTTTTGTTCTGCCGACGGTTATAAAGATCAGATTTTAAAACTTGCCAGGATTGATTTATTGCCTCAGTTTCAGGAGCAGACAGTAGTAAAGCAAATTTCGAGCTATGACACTACCGGTGGAAATGACGACGGTTTTTCGGGAAAGTATTCGTACCTGCGGAAAGAAAACGGGAACTTAGTCATTGCCGAACTCAAAGGACCGGGGGTAATTCAGCGAATCTGGACACCAACACCATCAAACGATACCATCCAGTTTTTCTTCGACGGAGAGAAAACACCCCGCATCGAATTAAAGTTTATCGACCTTTTTTCAGGAGAAAAATACCCGTTTTCGCGACCCGTTGTTGGGAACGAGATTGGAGGTTATTACTGCTATCTGCCAATTCCCTATCAAAGCTCCTGCAAAATTGTATATAAGGGAAAACGGATGCAATTTCACCAGGTACTTTACAGGGAATTGAAAGGAAATGAAGCGGTTTCATCGTTCCCCAAAAAACTGTCAAACGAGGAGGACGAAGCGCTTACGTCAGTAATCAACGTCTGGAAAAACAGCGGTGAAAATATCAGGACACTTTTACCATCCATGTCCGATAAGATAAAAACAGTGTCCAAAAGTGTGGTGCTGAAACCAGGGGATGTCAAGTCCATCTTCAGTACACCTTCCGGAGGACGTGTGGTTGGCATCGAGATTAAGCCGCAATTGCTTCTTAACAGCGAATTTAAAGATTTGATTTTCCGTGCCCGCTGGGATGATGAACCGGTTGCTGCGATCAACAGCCCACTTTCTGATTTCTTTGGCTATGCATTTGGAAAACCTTCGATGCAGTCGCTGCTGGTTGGCGTAAAGGATGGCACCCACTATTGTTACATGCCGATGCCATTCGACAAAAAAGCAAATATTGAGCTGGAGTTCCTGAAAAACCCGCTGAATCAGTCGGCCGAAATCCCGGTTAATGTAACGGTCTATTATACTGATTCAAAACGCGCCTCCAACGAAGGGAAACTATATGCTGAATGGAAGAGGGCAAAAAATGCGGAAATGGGCAAACCCTATTTGATACTGAATAAAACCGGGCGCGGGCATTATGTAGGAACGGCTTTACAGGCTCAGGGACTCAATTCCGGGATGACCATATTTTTTGAAGGTGACGATGTTTGCACAGTCGATGGCGAGATGAGGTTTCACGGAACCGGCTCTGAAGACTATTTTAATGGTGGCTGGTATGCGCTTGCCGACCGGTGGGATCAGGCATTCAGTTTGCCGGTACATGGTTGCCTGGCTTATTCCATTCCATTGGCACACACGGGTGGCTATCGTTTTCTATTCACCGATAAAATTTCTTTTGAACATGAACTAAATATGACGATTGAACATGGACCTGAAAACAATCAGATTCCGGTCGATTACACCTCGGTTGCCTATTATTATTGCGACAGGCCTCCGGTTTCAAATGATTTGCCGTCAACGGAATTATTGGAAAAAGTAAAATCACCCACCTTACAGGAATACTGGCTTGCCTTACTTCCTGTTAAAGCTTTCAGCCATGGTGCATCCATTTCGTATGAGGATTGCAAAGATGCGAAGAGCAGAAGGAATTATGAAGTCTTCAAATTGACAGCACCTGGTAATGGTTTTGCTAAGTTTGAACTGGAAGTTCCGTCAAACGGTGCGTACAAATTGTACATGTCGTATTTTAAAGGACCGGACTGCAATCCGTTTGAAGTGAACCAACGTCAAATTCCGGTAAAAAGCATGGATGGATATGCCGCCGAAAATACTTTTGTCGAAAAAGAGTACATCGGGACACTTTTCATCAAAGAAGGAACCAACACAATTGCGCTGACACTGAAAGACAAACCTCAGAAATCGGAAAAAAACACGTTAATGGTTCACAGGATTTACCTTGAAAAAAAGTAAGTGTAAATCGAAGAATATATCGTTGATTTGAGTATTTGATGTATCCTTTATGACGAAATCCGGAACAGTTTTCTCTTACGGAAAATACTGCCGGATCATTTGATACGTTACAGAAAATTGCATGAGCCAAACAAGACCTGATTTTGTTTAAAAAAATTCTTCGCTTTTTTTAAACAAAATCTCATTTAGTTCAGTTACTAATGGTAGCTTTAACATTGGTATTTTAAAATATATTAGCTTTGACTTTCAGGAGCGCATAAAACATTTCATATACACATCATTTAAAAAATTGAATCTATGGAAAACAGGTTGTCCCGCCGTAAGTTTCTAAACACAGCTGCTGTCGCTGCTGCATTAGCTGCAATTCCATTTAATTACGGTTTTAGAGGTATTTCTGCAGCTGCAAAGGATGCAAAACCGAATTCTAAATTCGGGGGTGTTCAGATTGGTGCAATTACTTATAGCTGGCGAAGTATGCCGTCAACTCCCCAAGACATTATCAGTTATTGTCTGCAGGCAGGTATCAGTGACCTGGAATTAATGGGGAATATTCCTGAAGATTATCTTGGATTACCGCAGGGACCTGCGCGTCCTCCGCGTGATGTTGTACAAAGCAAAGAAGAAAAAGAAAAGTATGAAAAGGAAGTGGCTGAGGCAACCGAAGCTCAGCGAAAATGGCGAATATCGCTTCCGATGCAAAAATACACCGATTTCCGTAAGCTATTTAACGATGCGGGTATCAATATCCACATTGTGAAATTCTCGCCTGCAAACTGGACGGACGAAGAGATTGATTACGCGTTTAATGCTGCAAAAGCGATGGGTGCAAAAGGGGTTACGAACGAAATAGGCGATGAAGCCTGCAAACGTCTTGGACCATTTGCCGAAAAACATAAAATGTACGCTATTTTCCATCAGCACATGCAACCTGCAGAACCGGGATGGAACTTTGACAAATTTCTTGCTTACTCACCAAATAACATGCTGAATTTTGATGCCGGCCACTATTTCGGCAGTACCGGATTACCTCCCGGTGACCTGATAAAAAGGCTTCACAAACGCATTGTCAGCATCCATTTGAAGGACAAAACCGGGCCTAAATCGACACCTCCAAATACCAACCAGGTATGGGGCAAAGGCGAAATGCCAATTTCCGATGTGCTTTTATTGTTGAAAAAGGAAAAATGGCCTATTTACGTTGATGTCGAACTTGAATACGATGTTCCTGCTGATTCTGATGCCGCTAAAGAAGTGGCAAAGTGTGTTCAATTCGCTAAAAATATATTGAGTTAATTATTAAATTTTGTATCGCAATTCGGGTTCTTCCGACGTAGGAAAACCAAAGTCAACATCCAAAAAGAGCCTCTCCTTTCACAAGTTGAGGCTCTTTTTTTCAATCGTACAGGTATTCTTGATAAAAAAATTGATAATTTTTTTATCAAGCGTCCAGAGCAATGAATTGGTTTCAATCGTTGCATAAATCAGGCAGGCATCTATCAAACCGATTCCCTTTGAAATAAGTTTGTTTTCGAATGAAACGAGCATGGCACAAATACCGCGAAAGTAGATGTATTAATTCATGCGAGTTCCATGAGTGGGTACCTGGCTTGATTGGAATTATGCTCCTTGATCCATAAGATATACTGCAACTTAATAGTAAAATATACGAATGAATATTCACCTGTTGAATGAAGGCAACAAAGCGCCACCTGATTACTATTCAATAATTAAAATAACTTTCAATTGCATAAAATGGTAAGGATATTATAGGTTTTCCGGCAAGGAATGGTGCCTGTGAAATTTTAAATGCTCTGGTTGTATGATAATTTTCAATGAATAGATGCAGACTCTTCATTCGCCCTGTTGAACCTGACTTTATTTCTATGGGGACAATTTGAGCATCCAATTCTATTAAATAATCAATTTCTGCAGTACTGTTTTTAGCTTGCCTTCCCCAATAGTACAATGTTGGTTTAGTAAAAGGATTTTGATGTGAAATAAGTTCCTGGCCTGCAAATTGTTCGGCAACAGCACCTTTAAATATGGCTGTTAAATCTTTTTCCTTTGCAGTGTCGGCATATATTCCACTAATTGCATGAAGCAAACCTACATCGAGGAACAAGACTTTGAAATAAGTCTCATTAATACTTGCAGCCAAAGGCAATCCTGCTCCGCATGTCTGCCTGACCCTGCTTACAACACCAGCTGTTTCCAACAATTCTAAGGCTTCTTTCAATTCTCTCGATTTAATTTCCCTATCTACCTGACTATAAACAAATTTTTGTCCAACCATACCTGGAACAGAATTGAAGATTTTTTTGAGATATTGATGTTTCGACTTTCGGGCGTATTTTGCAAAATCATCAGTATAAGTATCCAGAATTGAACGCTGAATTCTTTGGCAATCAAGTATGTTACGAGTTGCTATATACTCCTGAACAACAGCGGGCATTCCTCCAATAATAAAATATTTACGGACATATTCAATAAGTTTTATATGAAGGTTTTCGGTTAAGTTTTCCAAGTTTGAAATATCTGTTAGAAAAACACGCAATTCCGATTCTGCCAAAGCTGTAAGGAATTCGCCAAAAGAAAGGGGGAAAAGAAATAAATACTGGATGCGACCGACTGGCATTTTGAAATTTTCGGATGATAATGTAAATTCAAGAAGTGATCCTGCTGCAATGATATGAATTGAAGGCATCTCTTCATAAAAATATCGTAACGATGTGATTGCTTTTGGACATTCCTGAATTTCATCTAAAAACAGCAATGTTTCGTTTGGTTCTGTCTTTTTTCCGGTGTACAAACTTATTTTTTCGAGAATTTCATGTGGATCATAAGTGCTGAAAATGTCTTTGAATTCAGGATTGCGTTCAAAGTTCAGCGTAATTTGACTGCGGTATTCGCTTTTCCCAAACTCATTTACCAGGTAAGTTTTACCTGTTTGTCTGGCACCCCGTATCAATAAAGGACGCCGGTCTTGCCCGCTTTTCCAATTACATAGCGCCTTATAAATATCCCTTCTCATGAAACTAAGTTTTTAGAAAATAAAAGAAATTTGGCTATAATCCAAGGCAAAAGTAAATAATTTACGGACGTTATCCAATAGTTAAATAGCGTATTATTGGCCATAATCCAAGCATCGTTCTGGCTTTCAACAAAAGCAAAATAAAAAATCATCTGTTGGATTGAGAAAACTGACTACAGATAATCTTACAAGAATCTAATTTGAATGAAAAACTTCCACCAAAGTCATTATTTTTGTTTATCAAAAGAACACTTTCCAAAACGGGCTTTGCTGTTTTTTACTAGACATAATTTTACGAACCAATAAATTAAAGCATTATGAGAAAATTGATCATCATCACTTTGCTGATTCTTAGCATCATTGTTCCATCCATGGGACAGTCTGCTCAGCAGAAAATGAAAACCACGATCCAGGCGGAAATCAACTACTTGCTGTTTTTACCCAAAGATTACGCCAAGACGGGTAAGCCTTCACCGATGATTGTCTTTCTGCACGGGTCGGGAGAGCGTGGTACCGATCTTGAAAAAGTAAAAGCCTGGGGACCACCGGCCATTGTTGAGAAAAATCCTGATTTCCCGTTTATTGTTGTTTCACCTCAATGTCCTGAAGGACAATGGTGGAATACGTATTTGTTGAAGGGAATGATCGATGATATGCTGGCCAAATACAATGTGGACAAAAGTCGGGTTTACCTCACCGGATTGAGCATGGGCGGATTTGGCGCGTGGGAACTGGCGATGACATTCCCTGATTATTTTGCGGCAGTTGCCCCTATCTGCGGAGGAGGAAATCCGCTCCTTGCATCAAAATTGAAAAATACGCCTGTTTGGGTCTTCCATGGTATGAATGATAAGTCAGTTCCTGAACAACAATCTGCCATCATGGTTGATGCGCTGAAGAAAATTGGTGCCGATGTGGAATACACGGTATTGCCCGAAGGTGGTCATTCTGATGCATGGATATATGCTTACGACAAGGCCGGTTTGTTC
>Ga0209386_1000413_pt1 | contig 21540 bp, 24 predicted proteins | sample NGEPertwo_FD_184510 | JGI IMG/M metagenome (GOLD analysis project Ga0209386, IMG submission 184510) | Arctic peat soil microbial communities from the Barrow Environmental Observatory site, Barrow, Alaska, USA - NGEE Permafrost154B-two... | ecosystem: Environmental > Terrestrial > Soil > Wetlands...
GGTGCAGACTTGGAATCCCGAGGTGGGCTGTATTAGGATGGCGCTCGATCAGCGGGGCGAGGCCTTCTACCGGGAGGAGTCCGCCATACGCCGCAGATTGGGTTATCCTCCGTTTGCCGAGCTGATCAGAATTCTGCTGTCGGGCAAGGATGAGAAGCAGGTCCGGGCTGGAGCAACCTACCTCTTCGAGAGGCTCGCGAAGTACTTGGCCGACGATGAACTGTTGGGGCCTGCCCGGTTGCCGGTGATCCGCCGGCGCAGCCGCTGGCATCTCCTGTTGCGGGTAGAGGAGCCGGAAAGGGGTAGGCACCTCGTCGAGCGTGCGCTCGCCCAACTGCGAGGGCCGTATTTGCGGCGGGGCATCGATGTGATGGTGGACGTCGAACCGCAATCGTTTGGGTAGGCCCGGGCGGCAGAGAATTTGTAGGGAACGCAGGCAGCGGCCGGCGGAGAGGAGGGGCTTATGGCCGGGTTACCGATAGACAAGGTGCGCATCTTTGGGGATCCGCTGCTCAAGCAGCCGCCCCGTCCGGTGGAGCGGTTTGACGAGGACCTGCGCGAATTGGCCGAGATGATGTACCAGGTCATGGAGCGCGAGCACGGGGTGGGCCTGGCCGCGACGCAGATCGGCATGAACAAGTCCTTCATGGTTTGGCGGGACCCCGAGACCGAGGAGCGGGGCGCACTGGCGAACCCGCGCATCGTGGAGAGATCCGAAGACGAGGAGACCGACGACGAGGGCTGTCTTTCCCTGCCCGGGCATCTCATGCCGGTGTCGCGCTCGCTCAGGATCGTGGTCGAGAGTCAGGACCTGACGGGCGAACTGCGCCGGATCGAGGTCTCGGGATTTCTGGCGCGGATCTTCCAGCACGAGGTGGATCACCTGGAGGGCAAGCTGATCTTGGACCGCACCACCCGGGAGGACCGTAAACGGATCCTGCGGGAGATACGCGAACAGACCCTGGGTCTGTGACTTTCGCTTTCGCGGGAACCCCGGAGATCGGGGCCTGGGTGCTCAGCGACCTGCTCGCCCGGGGAATGCGCCCCGAGTTGGTGATCTCCCAGCCTGATCGTCCGGCGGGCAGGGGAAGGCACGTCCGGCGCCCGCCCGTGGTCGACGTGGCCGAAAGCGAAGGTCTCGACTGGGTGCAGACCCCCAGCATCAACCTTCCTGAGGTGCTCGAACGGCTGAGCCGGAGCGGGGTCGAAACCCTAGTGGTGGCGGCCTTTGGCCAGTTGCTCAAATCCGAGGTTCTCGACCGCTTTCTGTGCCTGAACGTCCACCCCTCGTTGTTGCCGCTCTACCGCGGGGCCGCCCCCGTTCGCCGCGCGTTGATGGACGGCCGCAACGAGACCGGGGTCTGCATCATGCGGATGAGCCCGGGTCTGGACGAAGGTCCGACCGCGCTTTGCCGGCGGCTGTCGATAGACCTGCGAGACGATCACCTGCTCTTGGGCCGGGCTCTGGCCTTCCTGGGCGCATTGGGGGTCGAAGAGGTGCTGACGGGCGCCGGCCACGGCAACCTGGAGTGGCGCGAACAGGAGGGCGAGACCGTATATGCCTCGAAGTTGACCGCCGCAGATCGCCGGCTACGCCTGGACCGGAGCGCACGCACTGCCCATGACCAGGTGAGGGCACTGGCCCCGGACATAGGCGCCGAAACGCAGGCCGGTGGCCTCCGGCTCAAGATCTGGCGCACTTGGCCCCTCGGGGTCGAGGGAATCGCAATTCCGGCCGAAGCCGAGGAGGTCGCGGGCAACCCGGGAAGGGTTTCCCTCACCAAGAAGCGCCTGTTCGTGGGCTGTGGGGAAGGCGCGCTGGAACTGCTCGATTTGCAGGCGGCGGGCAAGCGCCGGATGGGCCCGGACGAGTTCCTGCGGGGATACCTTTCCCGGGTCGAGGTGGGCCTAGAGACGGGCGCGAATGGGGAAGGAGCGTAAGCGATGGGCATTCCCACCGACATCCGTAGCCAGGTGTTGCTGCTGCCCTCGGTGCTCTCGGCGGACTTCGCCCGACTGGGCGCCGAGGTGGACCGCGTGTTGGACGCGGGTATGCGGGTGATTCACTTCGACGTCATGGACGGGCACTTCGTGCCCAATCTGACCATCGGCCCCGCTGTGGTCGCCGCTCTGGCCCCGATGATTCACGAACGGGGCGGTTGGGTCGACGTGCACCTGATGATCGAGGACCCCGACGGCTTCATCGAGGACTTCGTGCAGGCCGGGGCGGACGCCCTCAGCGTGCACGTGGAAATCCTGCCTCACCTGCACCGTACACTCACCGGCATCCGCGAGTTGGGAGCCTCACCCGGGGTGGTGCTCAACCCGGCGACCCCCGCGTCCGCCGTCTCTGAGGCCGTCAAATATGCGGACTACGTCCTGGCCATGACGGTCAACCCCGGTTTCGGCGGTCAGAAGTTCATCTCGGGGGCGCTGGACAAATTGGCCGGACTGGCCCGCACGCTGCCTCCCGGCGTGGCGCTCGAGGTTGATGGCGGTGTCGGCCGCGACACCATTCACCGGCTGCGGCAGGCGGGGGCCAACTGGTTCGTGTCGGGTTCGGCGGTTTTTGGGGCGGACGACCCCGGACGGGGAGCGGCCGAACTGCAGGCTCTGGCGCGGGGTGGCATCGCCGTCTGATCCGATATGGCGGCCCTCGATGTGGTCCTTCCGCAGGGTGTGGTAAATTTCCTTGGTTACATAGGTCTTCGGGGTTGGGTGAAATTCCCTACCGGCGGTAAGAGCCCGCGAGCCCTTCGGGGTCGATCAGGTGAGATTCCTGGGCCGACAGTCACAGTCTGGAAGGGAGAAGACCGGGTACGGCGACGGCGTGCTCAATAGACGCACCGGTTCGCTCCCGATCGCCCCTGGAAGGCCGCTTCCGAAAGGGGCTTTTTCTTTGCCGTTGGACGAGCGCGATCAGACGTATCTCGAGCGGGCCATGGAGCTTGCGGAGTTCGGCCGCGGCCGAACTCGGCCGAACCCGGTGGTGGGCGCGCTCGTGGTTCGCGAAGGCACCGTGTTGGGCGAAGGCTTTCACGCTGCCCCGGGACGCGATCACGCCGAGGTGGCGGCCCTAAAGGCTGCGGTCGGCGAGGACTTTCGCGGAAGGTTGCCCGGCGCGACCGTCTACGTCACCCTCGAGCCGTGCTGTCACCATGGGCGGACGCCCCCCTGTACCGACGCCCTGCTGGCTTCGGGGGTTTCCCGGGTGGTGGTGGGCAGCCGCGATCCCTCGCTTCGGGTCAACGGGAGAGGGATCGAGCGTCTGCAGGCCAATGAGGTCACGGTGGACCTTGCCGACGGGGAGTTGGAGCGCCGGCTTCGCCGCCAGAACGACGCCTTTCGCACCTCCGCCACGCGGGCCCGTCCATTCGTCACGTACAAGTACGCGATGACTCTTGACGGCCGGGTGGCCACCTCCTCGGGTGACTCTCGTTGGATCTCGGGCGAAGAGAGCCGCCGCCGCGTCCACCAGATGCGCATGCAGGCCGACGCCGTGTTGGTGGGCACCGGAACCCTCCGGCAGGACGATCCCCGCCTGGACGTCCGCGAGGTGGCGACGGACACACAACCGCTGCGCGTGGTGCTGGACGCCCGGCTCGAGATCTCGCCCGAGGCGGCCATTTTGCGCACGGCGAAGCAAGGTCCGGTGTTGCTGCTGGCGGCGGATGATGTGCCTTTCGAGCGGATCGAACGATTGCTCGGTTGGGGAGTCGAGGTGGCGACGGTGCCTGCGGGAGCGGGCGGCCTTCTCGATCCGCAGGCCGCGGCCCGGCTGCTATACGAGCGCGGCGTCCAGAGTCTCTTGCTCGAAGGAGGCCCGCGGCTCGCCGCAGCCTGGTGGGAGGCGGAGCAGATCGACAAAGTGGCCGTCTTCGTAGCGCCGCTTCTGGGTGTCGGGCGCGAGGGCCGGGAACCGCTGCCCGTCGCCCCGCTCACCCTCATGGATCAGGCCCTCCGGCTGCGCGACGTGCGCTTTGAGACCTTCGGTGAGGACGTGCTGATCACCGGCTATCTCCGAGAGCCCGACTGATGTTCACCGGGCTGATCGAGGAGGTGGGAGTACTGAGGCGGAAGGTGCGGCGCGAAACCGGCGTCCATCTGCATATCGCCGCCACCAGGCTTCTCCAGGGCGTGTCCATCGGGGACTCGATCGCCGTCAGCGGTCCTTGTCTGACCGTGGTCGAGTTGGGGGAGCAGCATTTCGTGGCCGATTGCATGCCGGAGACGCTGGCGCGCTCGACCCTGGGAGAGCTTCGCCCAGGCGCTGCGGTGAACCTGGAGCGGGCTTTGGCGCTCGGCGACCGACTGGGCGGTCACATGGTGGCGGGTCACGTGGACGCCGTCGGCGAGGTGCTCGCGGTTTCTCCGAGGGGCATCTCGAGCGAACTGCGCATCTCCCTGCCCGCCGGGCTGCGCCCCTACGTCGCCCCCAAGGGATCGGTCGCCGTCGATGGGATCTCACTAACGGTGGTCGACGTGGGGGAGAGCGACTTCGTCGTGGGGATCATCCCGCATACGCTCTCGGTCACCACCCTGGCCGAGGTCGCTGCGGGGCAGAGGGTGAATCTGGAAGCGGACCTCATTGCCCGATACGTCCACCGCGCGTTGGGCTTCAGGGAAGTCTCACCGGCAGGAGGGGGACCGGCACCGGGAACGGGAAGGGCAAACGCCGCCGGGGCGGGCCTAACCGAGGATTTCCTTCGCCGACATGGATACTAGCTTCGTAGACCCGAGTCAGGAGGAAGCATGAACGATCGATCCCCCTTCGTATCCATCGAAGAGGCTCTGGATGAGATCAGGCAGGGCCGGATGGTCGTGGTGGTGGACGACGAGGACCGTGAGAACGAGGGCGATCTGACCATGGCCGCTCAGTTCGTCACGCCGGATGCGATCAACTTCATGGCCAAGTTCGGACGGGGGCTGATTTGCCTGGCTCTCACCGAGCAGCGCGCCGATCGGCTCGGCCTGTATCCCATGGCCCAAGACAACCGCTCTCGCTTCGAGACCGCCTTCACGGTGTCGATCGAAGCCCGGGAAGGCGTAACCACCGGCATCTCCGCCGCGGACCGCGCCCGCACCATTCAGGTGGCCATCGATCCCCGCACGAAGCCCGGGGATCTAGTTCAGCCGGGACACGTTTTTCCACTCCGGGCTAAGCCGGGCGGCGTGCTGGAGCGCTCAGGCCAAACAGAAGCCGCCGTCGACCTCGCCCACCTGGCCGGCCTGAACCCGGCCGGAGTGATCTGCGAGGTGATGAACGAAGACGGCACCATGGCTCGGGTGCCCGACCTGATCGAGTACTCTCGGCGGCACGACCTCAAAATGGTCACGGTCGCCGATCTCATCGAGTATCGCCGGCAAAACGAGCGTCTGGTGCGGCGGGTGGCCACCGTGAAGTTGCCCACGGAGTGGGGCGATTTCCTGGCGCACGGCTACGAGAGCCTGCTGGACGGTGAGCAGCACCTGGTGCTGGTAAAAGGCGAGGTCGCCGGCAAGGACAACGTGCTGGTCCGGGTGCATTCGGAATGCCTTACCGGAGACGTGTTCCATTCGCTGCGCTGCGACTGCGGGGAGCAACTCGACGCTGCCATGGAGAAGATCGAAGAGGAGGGCGAGGGCGTCCTGCTCTACATGGCCCAGGAGGGCCGCGGTATCGGCCTGCTGAACAAACTGCGCGCCTACGAACTGCAGGAGGCGGGGCGCGACACGGTCGAAGCCAACGTGGAACTGGGCTTCGCGCCCGACATGCGCGACTACGGCATCGGGGCGCAGATCCTGGTGGATTTGGGCCTGACCTCGATCCGGCTGATGACCAACAACCCGCGTAAGCTGGTGGGTCTCGAAGGCTATGGGCTCCAGGTCACCGACCGGGTTCAGGTCGAGGTGCCTCCGCGCGTGCAGAACCTGCGCTACCTGCAGGCCAAACGAAGCAAGATGGGCCATATTCTTCATCATCAGGGACTGGACATCGAGGGGTTCGAGCCGGTCGAAGTCCCCGAGACCCTGATCAAAACAGACGAAGTGCGAAAGGAGACCGCGGAATGAGCGACCTCCGTGCGGGCAAAGTGTATGAGGGCACTCTCCAGGGAGAAGGCCTGTCGGTTGGCATCGTAGTGTCCCGGTTCAACGAGTTCATCTCGAGCAAACTGCTTTCCGGGGCGCTCGATTGTCTCAGTCGCCACGGGACCGACTTGTCCCAGGTGGAGGTGGCCTGGGTTCCCGGTTCCTTTGAAATCCCCGTCCTGGCGGGAAAGATGGCGGGCTTAGCCCGCTACGACGCGGTGGTCTGTCTGGGCGCGATCATCCGGGGCGCCACCCCGCACTTCGACTATGTGGCCGCCGAAGTCTCCAAAGGGGTGGCCAAGGTGGGGCTGGACACGGGACTCCCGGTGATTTTCGGCGTGATCACCAGCGACACCATCGAGCAGGCGGTGGAGCGGGCCGGAACCAAAGCGGGCAACAAGGGTTGGGATGCGGCGCTCGCCGCGATCGAGATGGGCAACCTCTATCGCGCCATGGCGCAGGGCGCCGGGGACTGATTAGCCGACCTTCTGCACCTTGTTCGCCTTCAGGCACTTGGTGCAGACATAGGCGCGGGTGGGCTTGCCTTGGAGATACAGGCGCACCTTCTGCACGTTGGGATTCCAGCGGCGTTTGGTGGCCCGCATGGAGTGGCTCCGGTTGTGGCCAAAGCTGGGCTGGCGACCGCATATAGAGCAAACTCGAGACATATCTAACCCTTTATCAAAGCGGAGAAGTCGACAGAACACCGTAGTATGCACCAAGGTTCTGTCCAGAGCAAGGGCCACGGCTGGCAGATCCGCCCCAGCGCAGCTTAGTCCTTTGTTCTCACGCGCCGGCCGCGGTCCCGGAGAGCGTCCAGCCTATGATATAAACTGAGGCCACTATGGAAACCTTCACCAAAGAGATGTCCATCCTCGAAGCCTTGCAGGCCGACCCACGGGCGCGCGAGATCTTTGCCGCACACGGGATGGGCTGCATCGGCTGCCTGGGCGCCACCATGGAGTCCATCGCGAGCGGGGCCAAAATGCACGGCATCGACCCCGAAGTCGTGATCGGCGAGCTGAATCGTCTCGGCCCGCTCCAAGAGGCGCGGGAAGGCGAGGAGTAGAACTCCTCGACCATGGAGCAGTCCAGGCCGAGAGCTGACCGGTCCGCGGAGCGGGCGGGGGGGCATGTCGTGATAAGCGACCGCGCGCTGTCCGATCTGGTCGGCTGGACGGTACTCGAATGCTACGGGGTCGTGGGCATGGCTTCGTCCAATCTCTACAGCGGTGTCGCCCGCCTGCTCACCCGAGATAAACTTCACCAGGGAATTCGCCTGGAAAGAACCGACGACCACCTCAAGCTGGAACTCTACCTGGTGGTCGAATACGGTCTCAATGTGGCCGAAGTCGCCGGCAACGCAAGGGCGCAGGTGGCCTACAACGCGAAGAAGTTGGCCGGCAGGCAGGTGGATGAGATCCATATTCACGTGCAGGGGGTGAAGGTTGGCGATCGCTGACTCCCTCTTCACCGCTCCCAGGGTCAGGACCGTCGTGACCGCCGGCTATCAAGCTCTAGAGGAGCGGCGGGACGAGATCAACGACCTGAACGTCTATCCGGTTCCCGACGGTGACACCGGCAACAACTTGGCCCTCACCGTCCGTGCCGTCTTGGAAGACCTGCGCGGCCTGCCCGACGATTCCCCCGCGGACAGAGTCTCGGCCTCGGTGTCGCGCGCTGCCTTGATGGGCGCCCGCGGCAACAGCGGGGTGATCCTCTCCCAGATGGTGCGGGGCGCCATGGACGCCCTCGCTGATGCGGAGGCTTTCGATGATCGGGCGATCGTCGGGGCCTTCTCCTCCGCGAACAACGCGGCCTACCGCGCCATCCGCAAGCCCGTCGAAGGAACCATGCTCACGGTTCTGCGCGAGATGAGCGAGGCCGCCGACGATCATCAGGGCGAAGACCACCGCCATTTGATCGGCGCGGTCCTGCGGGCGGGTTGGGAGAGCGTGCACCGTACCCCCACATTGCTTTCGGTACTGGCCGATGCGGGCGTGGTGGATGCGGGTGGTTTCGGCCTATTGGTCTTGCTCGAAGGAATGGTAAGCGGAGCAGAGGGGCCCGAGCTCACGGCCGGCATCGACTTGGACGTCTTGGCGGGAAAGCCCGGCGCCGGCCGAGGCGCCGGGCACGAGCAGAGCGTGGGTGAGTTCGCCTACTGCACCAGCTTCCTGCTCACCGGCGAAGGCGTGGAGGCCGGACCTCTGGAGAGCTCGCTGGAGAAACTGGGGGACAGCCTTCTCGTGGTCGGTGACAGCGGACAGGTCAAGGTCCACATCCATACGAACGATCCCGGGCCGGTCCTCAGTCTGGCGACGGCCAAAGGCAGCCTCCACGAGGTGGAGATCGACAACATGCTGCTGCAGACCGCGGAGCGCGAGGCCCGGCTGGGCGCGCACGAGCCCGCAGCTGCCCGGATGGCCCCGCGTAACTCGAGCCGAGCCCAGAGACCGACCACGCAGGTGGTGGCTGTGGTCGCCGGCAAGGGCAACAAACGGCTTTTCGAGAGCATGGGCGCCGATCTGCTGGTCGACGGGGGCCAGACCATGAATCCTTCGGCGGAAGAACTGGTTTCGGCGTTGGAGGTTGCCACCGCGGATGCCGTGCTCATCCTGCCGAACAACAGTAACGTCATCCTGGCGGCGGAGCAGGCCCGGCAGATGGCCGGCCGGGAAGTCCACGTGGTGCACACCAAATCCATGCAGGCAGGGATCACGGCGATGGTCGCTTATGACCCCGAGCTGCCGGGGAAAGCCAACGTGGAGGCGATGGAGGACGCTCTTGCGGGACTGCGCACGGCAGAGGTGACCAGGGCGGTACGGGACTCCCGGCTGAACGGGCTCCAGATCCGCGAGGGACAATTCCTGGGCCTGCTCGACGGCGAGGTAGTCGTGGCCGAAGAGGAGTTCGAGGACGCGGTGACCACGCTGGTGGAGCGGCTGCTCGAGCAACCTGCTGAGGTGCTCACCGTTCTTCTGGGCGAATCTGAACTGGGTGGGCGGCCGGCCGCGGTACTCAAAGGGCTTGCCGAGCGCTATCCCGACCTCGAGATCGAGGTGCACAAGGGCGATCAGCCCCACTATCCCTTACTAATGGCGGTGGAGTGAACGTGGAGCTGACCCGAACAAACACCATGCTGGTGCTCGATTCCACCTCCGATCTCTCCCCGGAGCTTCGCGCGGACCCCAATATCCGGGTGGTCCCGCTGCTGGTGCACTTCGGCGACGAGAGCCTGAGGGACTGGGAGGAGATTCACCCCGAGCAGTTCTACCCGCGGCTGCAGGAGGCCTCCAAGCTGCCGACCACCTCACAGCCTTCGGTGGGGCAATTCCTCGAGGTCTATCGGGAGGTGCGCGAGGATTTCGAGCGGGTTTACTCGATTCACATCAGTGCCGGCCTCAGTGGGACGGTGGGTAGCGCGAGCACCGCCGCGGAAGAGGTGCCGGGAGTGTTTCCCATCGACTCGGGCAGTGCCAGCGTGGGTCTCGCCCTGCTGGCCGACCGGCTTCTGGCTATGTTGGACGAGGGCGTGGAAGAAGAGACCTTCCTCCGTTACATTGAAGGCTACTCCGAGCGGGTGGGCTTTCTCTTCATGGTCGACACGCTCGAGTATCTGCAAAAGGGCGGGCGGATCGGACGAGCGAGCCGTATTGCGGGCAGCCTGCTCAGCGTCAAACCGCTCCTCACCATGAGGCAGGGCGAGGTCGATCTCTACAAGAAAGTCAGGGGAGAGCGGAAGGCGCTTTCCGCCGTCCAGGCTTACTTCCTCGAGCGCACCGCACCCGATAGACCGGTCTTCTTGGCGATGGCCCACGCCGCCGCACCAGGCAAGGCGGAGGCCATGCTGGAGGTCCTGCGCGAAACCGACCGCACCCTCGATGTTCGGGTTAGAGGCCATCTGGGCTCGGTCATCGGAACCTACGTCGGTCCGGGGGCCATCGGCCTCTTCTTCATTCAGGAATGATTCTGGGGCAACGAGCCCAGTCCTACTTCCCTCTCGGCTCCAAAGAACCCCTGACTCCCGGAAGTGCCGTCCTGCCCGTCACCTCCTCGACCGCCCGACGTCCCGGCGAACTCGAGCGGCCGGTCACGGACCTGACCGGCGTGGGGCGGAGAACCGCGGAGCGTCTCTCCGCCCTGGGACTGGAAAGCATCGGCGACCTGCTTTTCCACGTGCCCTTTCGCTATGAGGTGGCGGCTGACCTGGTGGACATAGGCAGCCTTCGCGAGGGACGACCGGTGAGCGTGCGGGGCCGGGTCCAGTCGGTCTCGGTCAGACGCACGCGGCGCCCGGGACTGAAGGTGCTCGAGGCGATCATCGGCGATGGGACCGGGAGCGTCCGCGCGGTTTGGTACAACCAGCAGTATCTGGAAGAACCTTTTTCCCACCGGCCCGAGGTGCTCTTGCGGGGTAGCCTGGTGCGCCGCGGCGCGGACTGCTCCTTCCGCATAAAGAGTCACGAAATCCTCTCCGGCGGGCCGGACGAGGGGGATGGCATCCACACCCTGGGACCGGTACCGGTGTACCCGGCGACGGGTGAATTGAGCGTCCGCCTGATCCGCAGCCTGCTGCATCGGGCGCTGCCTTACGCCGCGCATCTGATCGACCCCGTGCCCGCCCGCATCCTCGCCGCCGAAGGGATGCCGTCTTCCGCCGAGGCGGTGGCAACCGTGCACTTTCCCGGAATCGCCGCCGAAGGCCGCGCCGCCCGGAACCGCCTCGCCTTCGAGGAACTGCTGCTGCTTCAGGTCGCCTTGCTTCTGCGAAGAAGACGCGAGCAAAGCGCCACCCGAGCACGGCCGCTGCCGCCCGCCGCCGGACAGTCACAGCGGCTCTTTGAACGATTGGCCTTTGTCCCCACCGCCGCCCAACGGCGATCCCTCGACGAGATCGACGGCGATCTGGCAAAGCCGGTCCCCATGCGCCGGCTGCTCCAGGGCGACGTCGGCTCGGGCAAGACTCTGGTGGCGACCTATGCCCTGCTTCGGGCCGTGGAGGCGGGGGGACAGGCCGCCCTCATGGCTCCCACGGAAGTCCTCGCGGAGCAACACGCTGCCCGCCTGGGGCCGCAACTCGCCGACCTGGGAGTGCGCCTAGCCCTGCTCACCGGAAGTTGTTCCGCCGCCGAACGTCGTGCACTCCTTGCCGGGGTGGCTGGGGGAGAGATCCAGGTGCTGGTGGGTACGCACGCTCTGATCCAGGAGGCCGTGCGCTTCCGCGACCTTCTGGTTGCGGTGGTGGACGAGCAGCATCGCTTCGGGGTGCGCCAACGGGAGGCCTTGGCTGGGGCCGGAGGGCAGGATGCCGCTCCACACGTGCTACACATGACGGCGACGCCGATACCGCGCACGCTCAGCTTGACCGTCTACGGGGACCTCGACGTCAGCGTGATCGACGAGTTGCCGCCGGGCCGGACGCCGGTGAAGACCTGGGTGGTGCCCGACGAGCGCACCGCGGGCATGTGGGAATTCGTGCGCGGGGAACTGGACGCCGGCCGACAGGCCTACATAGTGTGTCCCCTAATCGAGGAGAGCGACGCCCTCTGCGTGGCTTCGGCCCGCTCGGTGTTTACGGAGCTCAGCGCCGGGCCGCTCGCCGGCTATCGGCTGGGTCTGCTGCACGGGAAGTTGGCCTCGGCCGAGAAGCAACGGGTGATGAACGATTTTCAGGAGGGCGGGCTGCAGGCCCTGGTCAGCACCAGCGTGATCGAGGTCGGCGTCGATGTGGCCAACGCCTCGGTCATGGTAATTCAGGGAGCCCACCGCTTCGGGCTTTCGCAACTGCATCAGCTGCGCGGGCGTGTGGGCCGGGGTACGGCCGAGTCCTACTGCCTGCTGCTGCCCGGTGGGGGAGACGAGGACGCCCAGAAGCGCCTAAAGCTCTTCGCCAAGACCTCGGACGGCTTCGCCTTGGCCGAAGCGGACCTGCGCCTTCGGGGAGAGGGTCAGCTTTTCGGCAGCCGCCAATCCGGCATGGGCGATCTGCGCATTGCCCGACTGCTGACCGACGGCAAGCTGCTCTACAGGGCGCGGCGCTGGGCGCTTGCCCTGTTGGGAGAGGACCTCGACCTCGTGCGCCCGGAGCACCGAATGCTGCGCGACGCCGCGGAGGCCCGCTTCGGCGCCATCACCGGCTGGCTGGACCGAGTCTAGGGGATGCCCGCGCGCCAAGGCAGCGGTAGGCTGCGCATCATTGCCGGCAGCCGCCGGGGACACCGGATCGAAGTGCCCCGTCAGGGCAACGTCCGCCCCACCGGAGACCGGGTGCGCGAGGCGATCTTTGCCGCGCTCTTTACCGCGGCCGGTCCGGTCCAGGGAATGCGGGTGCTCGATCTCTTCGCGGGTACGGGTGCGCTTGGCCTCGAGGCGCTCTCGCGGGATGCACGCAGCTGCACCTTCGTCGAATCGGACGCACGGGTCGCACGGGTACTCACCCAAAACGTCGAGCATTTGGACTTCGCCGAGCGGTCCGAGGTTCTGCGGCTGGACTACCGAGCCGCTCTCAAGGTGCTCGGGAGGCGGGATCCCTACGATTTGCTCTTCCTCGACCCTCCCTATAGAATGCTGGCGGAGGTCACCGTTCCGTTGAAGTCCGTCCTGCCCCGGCTTCTTTCCAAAAGCGGCCTAGTAGTGGTTGAAGGCCCGGCAGGGGTAAGCCCGGACCTTCCCCTCGAGATCGTTTTCGAGCGGAAGTACGGGGATACGGTGGTCACGATGGCAATAGCGGGGGGCGAGGCGGAGTGAGAACGGCCATATGTCCAGGTACTTATGACCCCGTCACGGTGGGCCATCTGGACATCATCACCCGTTGCGCGAAGAAGTTCGAGGCGGTATACGTTGCGGTCATCCGCGATGCCTTCCGCAAGAACACGCTGTTTTCCATCGAAGAGCGCTTGGACTTCCTGGAGGAGTCGACGGCCCCCCTGCCGAACGTATCTGTGGTGATACTGGAGGGCCTAGTGGTCAAACTGGCGCAAGAGCTCGGAGCCGACGCCATGGTGAAGGGACTGAGGGCTGTTACCGACTTTGAGTACGAATTCCAGATGGCGCAACTCAACAAGAAGCTCGACCCGTCACTGGAGACGGTTTATATGATGGCCTCTCCGGCCTATAGCTTTCTCAGCTCGAGCGGGGTAAAAGAGATCGCCCGGTTTGGAGGATGCGTGGACGACCTCGTTCCCGGGCATGTGGCTGAGAGGTTCGCAGACATCTATCCCCGCGTGGAGGCGTAGGCAATGGACGTTCTAGTATTAATCGACAAGCTGGACGATCTGGCGCACAACGCCAGCACACTCCCGATGACCGACAAGGTCATGATCGATCGCGACGAGATCTACGAGCTGCTCGATCAGATGCGGGCCACCATCCCCGAGGAGATCAAGCAGGCCCGTTGGATCGTCAAGGAGAGGCAAGAGATGCTCCAGGAGGCCCGGGAGGAATCGGAGCGCATCGTCGCCGAGGCCAAAGAGGAGTCCGAGCGGCTGACCGGGGAGCAGGAAGTGGTCAAGCAGGCCCAACGGCGGGCCGAGGAGATCCTTCGCGGCGCGGAAAACCGCGAGCGGGAGATCCGCCTGGGAGCCGAAGATTATGCGGACGAGGTGCTGGGGACCCTTGAAACTAACCTGGACAAGTTCCTTTCCGCCGTCCAGAGAGGGCGGGAGCGCCTGCAGGGCCGGGACGAATAGTCCACGGGCCCGTCGTCCGCCGTGACGGACGGGTAGAACGGAGATCGTCATGGCACGCACAGCATCCCCTTCGCTCGACCTTCGCGAGCTGCCCCTGAAATCCGGCGAACGCACGGAACGCGTCGTCGCCATTGAGCCCTATCCCATCTTTCTTGGGGGTCAGCGCTATCAGGTGGTCCCTCAGGGCGAGGGCGCCGACGTCGTCATCGAACGGCTGTCCGGGGGTTGCCTGGTGACGGTGGCGATGGAAGCCTCCGTTTTTGGCGCCTGTTACCGCTGCCTGCAGGAACTCGAGCAGCAGGTGGAGGCAAGGCAGCAGGAATTCGTTCCCAGCAATCCCGAAAAGTGGGATGAAGATGACATCTCGCCCTTCGTCGACGACTTCGTGGTGGATCTCGTGAGCCTGGCCAGGGAGGCCGTCATTCTCGCTCTGCCCGAGAAACTCCTCTGTCGGGAGGACTGTCTGGGCATCTGCCCGCATTGCGGCAAAGACCGGAACCTCGACGAGTGCCATTGCCACGTCGAGCAGCTCGATCCGCGCTGGGAGAAGCTGAAGGAGTTGGGCCTGAGCGAAGCCGATGGAGAGAATGTCCTCGGGGCGGAAGAGTGATCGACGGGCGCTCGGCGGGGGTTCTGCAGCCGTCGGCTTGAAAGTCCCCGCAGTTTAGGATACAAATCTACGGTTCGCGGGCAACTCCGCGAACCAATCAATGCAGACAAACTTTTTTCGAACTAAGGGGTCCACGTGGCCGTTCCTAAGAAAAAGACCTCCAAGTCCCGACGCGACAAGCGCCGCGCGACACACAGCATCGAAGGCGCCACGGTGGGCACCTGCCCCCAGTGCCACGGACCTCGGCTCCCTCACCGAGTCTGCCCGACCTGTGGAACCTACGGCGGCCGGCAGGTCGTAGAGGTCGAGGGGTAGAAGCATAGCTCTCGGGCCGCCGGTGCCGGCGGCCCTGCCCTTCCTTTGTTTCCGCTTCCCCGCTTTCACCGAGCATCCGGGAAGCCCGCCTCGATCCGCCTTCCGCCCGCAGCCGCACCGCTTAAGCCCGAGGCCGTCCCCTCCGATAGAGGATGCAGTTTGTTGATGCCGATCGTTGGGACGGAAGCTCATGGGAGAGTGGACCACATTTCAATGCGGCTCCTGCGAATACCGATCCCGGCCGGTCCGTTGGGGCGTGGGGGTTCATAACCCCAGCCGCCGCTTCATGCCGGCCCTCTGCCCCTCCTGTAACGAGTATGTCGAAGTCGACCTAACCGGGGCGGACATGGTCGTCGACCAGTTCACCTGCAACCTGTGCGGCCGCGAGGTCGATTTCATCGATCGCCGGGATGCGTACGGCTGTCCCCGCTGCTCCGGCTCGAGCGTCCGGATGATACAGGGATCCGAATACTGGTAGCCCGTACACGACCGATGGAGGTTTCATGCAGCTGATCGTGCAAGAGGGAACAGCGATTCTCAGCCTCAAAGAATCGATCCAAGCCCATGACGAAGCCCTGCGGAGCACGGCTTTGCAAGAGATCACCGATCAGGTCAAGGTGTTCTACCGGGATTACGAGATCGTTAGGGTGGAAGCCAAGGAAGGCAATATGGAGATCCTGCCGGCGGGCCTTTCCGGTCTCTTCTGGTTGACAAAGGGGCGGCGCTATCAGCTCAAGACCGGGGAATAACCCCGGCGGCCGGCGCTTGAGACGCTTCTGTCTTCTATTGCAGGGAGCGGTCCGGTAGACTGCGGCCAACGAGGAGGGTATTCTCTGCGAAGCCACCACCATATGAGGTGAAAGCAGGCGTGATCTCCAAGTACACCGGCATTGTATCTACGCACATAGGTGCTTGAAGGACGCTGTCCCGGCAGGGGCGGTGTCCTTTTGTTTTGGCCTAAGGGCGGCCGCCGGCTAGGCGGCCGCCGCGATACGTTCCATTCGAGGAGGACGCATGACGGTTTGGGATCCAGCGAAGATTCGGAATGTTGCCGTGCTCGGTCACCGCGGCTCGGGAAAGACGTCGCTAGTCGAGGCGGTGCTCTTCACGAGCGGAGCCAAGAACCGTCTGGGAACCGTAACCGACGGGACTGCCACCACCGACTATGACGAGGACGAAGTCAAGCGGCAGATGACCATCGCCACCGGGCTGGCTCACGTCGACTGGGACAAGCGCAAGTTCAACCTGCTGGACACTCCCGGCGAGGCCTCCTTCATCAATGAGTCCATGACGACTCTTTCCGTCGTCGAAGGTGCCTTGTTCGTAATCAACTCGCAGAACAAGGTGGAGGTCCAGACCGAGCGGCTCTGGCGGCGGGCCGAGGAACTGGGTGTGGCCCGCATGCTCGCGGTCAACATGATGGATCGCGAGCGGGCCAGTTTCGAGGACAACGTCGCGGCTCTGCAGGACCGATTCGGCTCCGGTGCCGTTCCTGTGCAGATCCCGGTGGGCAAGGAGCACGAGTTTCGGGGCGTGGTCGACCTGCTGCAGATGAAAGCCCACATCTACGAAGACAATTCGGGCCGGAGTAAGGAACAGGACATTCCCGCGGAACTGCTGGCAGAGGCGGAGAGCGCGCGCGACGCGCTGATCGACGTGGTGGCCGAAGCGGACGATCAACTGATCGAGAAGTACCTCGAGGGAGAGGCAATCACCCAGGAGGAACTGCTCAAGGCCATGAAGCAGGCGGTGGAGGAAGGCCGGCTCTTCCCGATCGTGGCTATGTCCTCCACCAAGAACATCGGCACCGATGAGGTCCTCGATTTCATCGAGTTCGCTCTGCCTTCGCCGGCCCGCTTTGGCGGGAGGATGGTGCCGACCACGGACGACGGCGAGGTCGAGGTGCTGCCGGACGATGGCCAACCGGTCGCCCTCTACGTCTTCAAGACGATCTCCGATCAGTTCGCCGGCCGCATCAACCTGGCCCGCATCTTCGCGGGCAAGATCTCGAGCGACAGCCACCTGGTGAACACCCGCACGAACGACAAGGAGCGGACCGGCAATATCCTTACCGTGCAGGGCAAGGACACCAGCCCGGTGGATGAGTCGGGCCCGGGCGACATCGTGGCGCTCGCCAAGCTGAAGGACGTCAGCACGGGAGACACGCTGGCCGACGCCTCGCGGCCGGTCCGGTTCAAGCACTATGAGTTCCCGCCTCCGGCCATCTCCTTCGCCATCGAGCCCAAGAACAAGGGCGACGAGGAGAAGGTCTCGAACGCCCTGCGAAGGTTGTCCGAGGAAGATCCCGCCATGCAGGTGCGGATCGACCCGGAAACCAAGGAAATGATCATCTCGGGCACCACCCAGGTGCATGTCGAGGTGATGCTGGACAAGATGAAGCGCCGTTTCAGCGTGGAAGTGGATCTGCAGCCGCCTCAGGTGCCCTACCGCGAGACCGTGCGCAAGACGGCCACGGCCCAGGGCCGCCACAAGAAGCAGACCGGCGGCCGCGGGCAGTTCGGCGACGCTTGGATTGAGCTCTCGCCGCTGCCCAGCGGCTCCGGCTTCGAGTTCGAGGACGCCATCGTCGGGGGGGCCATTCCCCGGGGCTTCATCCCCGCGGTGGAAAAGGGCATCGTCGAAGCCATGGAGCGGGGCACCGTCGCCGGCTACCCGGTGGTGGACATCAAGGTGAAGCTCTACGACGGGTCCTACCACTCCGTAGATTCTTCCGAGATGGCGTTCAAGATCGCCGGAAGCCTCGCCTTCCAAAAGGCCATGGAGAAGGCGGGACCCGTTCTGCTCGAGCCCATCATGAACGTGGAAGTGGTGGTGCCCGAGGAGAATATGGGCGACATCATGGGAGACCTTTCGAGCCGCAGGGGTCGTCCCTCGGGCAGCGAGACCATGGGGGAGATGCAGGTAATCCGCGCGCAGGTTCCCCTGTCCGAGATGCTGACCTACGCGCCTCAGCTTCGGTCGATGACGGGCGGCCGGGGATCCTATACCATGGAGTTCGACCACTACGCCGACGTCCCCTCGCACATGGTGGAGAAGATCGTCGAGGAGACGAACAAGCGCAGGGAAGAGGAGTAGCATCATTCCCGGCAGCCCTAATCTGAGCGACAGAGTCCCAGCGAAGATCAAGCCGCTGCAACGGCTCTTGCTGTTTGTCTGGGGAGTGGGGGCGCTGCTCGCGCTCCTGCCCTTACTGCGTCGGCGCAGCGAGTCGCCGGGCAAGGCGGGGCGCGACCGCCCTAGACCCGGCGGCGGCGTTCGCGCCGCCGCCGGGATACTCGAGGAGCAGCCTGCCGAGGCCGGCGAACTCTACCAGCATTTCCAGACCGGCCTGGAGCTCTTGGAGTCCGGCAACCCCGCTCAGGCCGCAACCCGGCTGGAGAAGGCCCGGGCGCTCTCCCCGGCGAAGACCAGCATTCGCGAGGCGCTCGGCCGCGCGTACTTTGCCGTAGGCCGCTGGACCGAAGCCGAGGACGAGTTCCGCACGGTTGTCGAGGCCGCGCCCACCAACGACTACGCCCACTACTGTCTGGCAAAGTCACTGCAACGGCAGGGGCAACACGAGCAGGCCCGGGTCCACCTGAAGCTCGCCCGGGCCATGCGCCCCGGCGACCACCGCTACGGGGGCACGGGGACGCACCAGGGATAGCCTCAAAATGCTTTGCCGGAGATAGGCTCAGCCGGGAGATAGTCTCGCGGGAAGGACTCGTGCAACGTTGGTTGTATCATTAGGTAGATGCAATCCACGGGCAAAGAGCACACTCAGCGAGAGCCGAATCGACCGAGACGGTTGAGCGAGCTCTTGCGCGAGGGTTTTGACTCCTTTTCGCGCTCGCAGAAGGCCATAGCCCGTTACATCGTCGATCACCTGGAGGAGACGGGCTATCTGAGCGCAGAAGAGTTGGCCCGAATGGGCAATACCTCCAGCTCCACGGTGGTTCGGTTCGCGCAATCCCTAGGATTCTCTGGATATCCCGATCTGCAGAGGGCGGCGCGCGACGAACATCGTCTGGGCGCCGCCTCGCGGCCGGTGGTGCACGACGACCAGTTGCTCTTCGTCGTCGAGGAGGACTTTCTCACGCGGGCGCTGCGCACCGATATCCTCAGCCTCGAGGAGACCCTGGCGAAGAATGCCTTGGCCGTCTTCAACGAAGTCGTGGACATGCTGGAAAAGGCCGAGCAGGTGGTGGTGGTGGGGCCGCACGAGGCCGAGGTGGTCGCCGCTCAGGCCGTCTATCTGTTCGAGCTCCTGGGCAAGACCACGCTCGCCATGTCAGAGGCTTCGGAGGCCCACGTCGCCCGGATCACGCGGTTGCAGCCGGACGACCTGCTTATCGCCGTCGGCTTTCGCCGCGCCCACCCGGTGACCCTCTCCGCCGTCCGGAACGCCACCTCGGTGGGGGCCCACACCGTGGCCATCACCGACAACAGCCTGTCAGAACTTGCGGGCAAGGCCGATCTCACGCTCTACGCCGACATCGACTCCACCTTCTTCGCGCACTCCCTGGTGGGGCCGCTCAGCCTGGTGACGGCCCTCGCCGCCGCCCTCTACTCGCGGGACCGCGAGCGGTACGACTCGATCTTGCAGGCGATCAGAGGTAGGATCGACGAGTCCGGTTGGCTCAAGTAGGGGCAGCCGTCTGGCGGAGGGCTCCGGATTTGGTGCCGTCCGGGGGCTGAGCTAAACTCTATCGGCACTTACTTTTCCACGGAGGACAATGTGAAGGAAATCGGCACTCTGAAGGTTAAAACCGGCCTTGCCGAGATGCTCAAAGGCGGCGTCATCATGGACGTCACCAACGCGGAGCAGGCAAAGGTAGCCGAAGATGCGGGAGCGGTGGCGGTGATGGCCCTCGAACGGGTGCCGGCCGACATCCGCGCGGACGGCGGCGTTGCCCGCATGGCGGATCCCGAGAAGATCATGGAGATCCAGGCGACCGTGAGCATCCCGGTCATGGCCAAGGCGCGTATCGGCCATTTCGTCGAGGCGCAGGTGCTTCAGGCGCTCGAGGTGGATTACCTCGACGAAAGCGAGGTGCTGACGCCGGCGGACGAGGCCAACCACATCGACAAGTGGGCCTTTGACGTGCCCTTCGTCTGTGGGGCGCTCAACCTGGGTGAGGCGCTGCGCCGGGTGGCGGAAGGCGCGGCCATGATCCGTACCAAGGGCGAAGCGGGCACGGGCAACGTGGTCGAGGCGGTTAGGCACATGCGCACCATCATGGGGCAGGTCCGCTGGCTGGGCGGGCTCGAGGAGTCAGAGCTCTTCCGCGCGGCCAAGGAGTTGCAGGCCCCCTATGAGTTGGTCAGGTGGGTGGCCGAGAACGGCAAGTTGCCGGTGGTTAACTTCTCTGCAGGCGGCCTCGCCACCCCCGCGGACGCTGCGCTGATGATGCAGTTGGGCGCCGAAGGCGTTTTCGTGGGCTCCGGCATCTTCAAGAGCGAGGATCCCTCGGGGCGGGCGAAGGCCATGGTGGAGGCCGCGACCCACTTTGAAGATCCCGAGATCCTCGCGCGGGTCTCACGCGGTCTCAAATCGGCCATGGTTGGCCTCGAAATCGGCACCCTGGGCGCGGAGAACCTGATTCAGAACCGGGGATGGTAGTAACCGGACCGACAGTCGGAGTCCTCGCGCTGCAGGGCGCGTTCCGTGAGCACGGCCTGGTGTTGCGCGGTTTGGGCGCAGAGGTGCGCGAGGTCAGGCTTGAAGCCCAGCTTCAGGGCCTCGATGCTCTGGTCATCCCGGGCGGCGAAAGCACGACCATGGGCAAGCTGATGGAAAGCTACGGACTGACCGAGGCGCTTCGCCGCTTCGCCGCCGACCACCCGGTGCTCGGTAGCTGTGCCGGCCTGATCCTGCTCTCGCGCCGGACGGCGGAGGGGTCGCAACCTCTCTTGGGGATGATGGACATCACGGTCAGGCGAAATGCTTTCGGTCGACAGCTGCACAGCTTCGAAGGGCCGGTGCAACTCCGGTTGCCCGGCAGGCCGGCGGAGACGTTTCCGGGCGTGTTCATTCGTTCGCCCTGGGTGGAGCAGACCGGACCCGGTGTCGAAACCATAGCGACATACGAAGACCGGATAGTTGGCGTACGCCAAGGAAATCTCTTGGGTGTGGTCTTTCATCCCGAACTGACAAACGACAATCGGATTCACCGGTACTTTCTCGAACTAGTCGCTGAGGCGGCGGGTTCGGGCACGGTGGAGACAGAGGTGGCGTAGGTAGCGGAGGTAGCGATGTCAGGCCATTCCAAATGGGCCAGTATCAAGCACAAGAAGGCGGCGGTTGACGCCAAGCGCGGCAACCTCTTCGGCAAACTCTCGCGGGCGATCACAGTGGCCGCGCGCGAGGGCGGCGGCGACCCTGAGATGAACGCGGCCTTGGCGCAGGCGGTGCAAAAAGCCAAGGACGCCAACATGCCCAACGACAACATCGAGCGGGCGGTCAAGAAAGGCACCGGCGAGGGGTCCGAAGCCGATACCTTCATGCACCTCACTTACGAGGGCTATGGGCCCAGCGGCGTCGCGGTTTACGTCACGGCGCTCACCGACAACAGGAACCGCACCGCCGCCGACGTGCGTCACATCTTCGACAAGTCGGGCGGCAAACTGGGCACCGATGGTTCGGTGGCCTGGATATTCGAGCGCAAAGGCGTGATCTTTGCCAGTACCGAGGCGTTCGACGAAGACGAGGTGATGCTGGCCGCCATCGAAGCCGGAGCCGAGGACGTGAAAGACGAAGGGGATGTTTACGAAGTCATAACTGACGCGGTGGACTTCATCGAGATCCGCGAAGCGCTGACTGCTCGAGGATTAAAGATACAGACTGCCGACGTG
>Ga0209386_1000415_pt1 | contig 21425 bp, 15 predicted proteins | sample NGEPertwo_FD_184510 | JGI IMG/M metagenome (GOLD analysis project Ga0209386, IMG submission 184510) | Arctic peat soil microbial communities from the Barrow Environmental Observatory site, Barrow, Alaska, USA - NGEE Permafrost154B-two... | ecosystem: Environmental > Terrestrial > Soil > Wetlands...
GAATTACCTAATTATTGGGATGAACTGCTTCCTGCCCTTGAGGAGATTGATTTTTCGAAAAAACGGATAGCAGTTTTTGGATTGGGAGATCAGAAAGGATATACTGAAAATTTTTGTGACGCTATCGGAATTATGGCTTCTTTTTTTGAAGAAAAAGGAGCATCCATAGTCGGTAAAATGCCTTTGGAAGGTTATAAATTCGAAGGATCAAAAGCAGTTCAAGACGGGCAATTTGTAGGTTTACCACTTGATCAGGAAAATCAGGCAAGGTTAACAAACGGACGAATTGAACAATGGGTGGGAAACCTTAAAAAAGAATTCATTTGATTTATAATAAGATACGATAGATAACTCCTATTTTTTTTAATAACGGTTATTTTGTAATTTTACCAGCATGCTAACTACTCGTTTTTATGCTAAGAATAATTCGCGATCTAATTTATTTTGCAATCGTCATTTTCGCAATTTATTTATTTGCAAAGACCGAAAAATTCAATTCACGATACTGGCCAATTGAAATAAAGATCAAGAACGTTAAATTAATTGTTGCTGATTCAATAATCAATCAATCAGATTCTGCACTTATTCCCGTCAATTACATTGGGTCTATTGATTTTCGTTCCGTAAATCCTGATAAACGAAAAGAATTGTTTATTCAGCATTTGCTCCCCGCAATTATAATTACAAGGGAACGGTTATTGGATGATTTACACCATGTTGAGTTTATTGAAACAAGAATCGGCAGAAAAAAGAAGATTTCAAATTTTGATTCTACTTTTATAGTCGCAATGAAGCATAAGTATGAAACCGATTCAATTATTGAATTGAAAAGAAAAATCTATCCTCATCCGGTTAGTCTTGCTCTTACCCAGGCTGTACTCGAATCAGGATGGGGTACTTCAAGTATTTTCAGGAATGGCAACAATATCTTTGGAATAATGTCTTTTTCAAGTGACGATTCGCGATCACTTATCCAATTTCAAACAGGTGACGATGAGCGATACCTCAGAACATATAGCTCTGTAATAGAGTCTGTTGAGCATTATTATCTATTAATTTCCAAATTGTCATCCTATAAAAGATTCAGGCAAAAACGTTGGGAGGGGGAATCATCCTCTGAATTATTGCTTTATATGGGCAGCTATCACGAATCTGATCAATATGCAGAAATGGCACAATCAATCATCGCAAGCAATAATCTTGAGCGATATGACAACGTTGCTATTGATCCGAAATGTGAGAAAACCTTAACACTTAAGTCATTTTTAATGAAATATTAATATTTTGATAATCAATTAATTTTCGGTAGAAACCTTCATTCACTTACCTTTGCCCTAAATTATTATTAAATGAGAATGAAAATAAAGAAAACAATCGCCATAGTGGCTCACGATAATCGCAAAAAAGATATGGCAGAATGGGTTGCATTCAACTGGAAAGAATTGGCCCACCATACAATCGTTTGTACCGGAACTACGGGAAAACTTGTTGAAGATACAATCAGTCAGAAGTGTAAAGAGAATGATGCAATGCCACCACAGGTCATCATTTTAAAGTCTGGTCCATTGGGAGGTGATCAGCAACTTGGCGCAATGATATGCGAAGGTAATGTTAATCTTTTGATCTTCTTTTGGGATCCAATGCAGCCACAACCGCACGACGTCGATGTTAAGGCATTGTTGCGAATTGCTGTTTTGTACAATATTCCGACAGCCTCCAACCGTTCAACAGCCGATTTCATAATTTCGTCACCATTATTTCATATTGATTATAAGCCGATAATTAAGGATTATACCCCTTATATGAAGCGAAATCTTGATATATAAACAACCAAAACACTTGGTCAGACTAATCTGCTTCTCGTTTTAATAAAACGGCTTGAAGTTAAAGTTTGCCCGTTTGTTCGGAAATAAGAATCTTAGGAAAGCCATATTTGAATAACCTCTGAATCCCCTTGGTGAAGTTCCTACCCAAATTATATCTTTCAAAGGTCCTGCATTGAAACACTTTCTAGTTTTGTTTTTACACTGATTCTGGCTGGAGTAGCAATACAAATTGTCTTGAAAAATAAATTCATTGAATCGATTGCAATCAGCATTTATTCTGATCCACATTTCAATTTAACCTTCTGCTAAAATCTTTTTTTCATTTTACTTGAATTGTCAGCAAAAGCACCAACTTAATCCCGAAAATAGTGGCTTTATTACAACATGTAAAAATTAACTATTTCTCATCAGTAACTATTTATAAGTGCCTAATATTCAATTATACGCGTGTCTTATAACTAATATTATGTTATTTTTAAGATGATAAAAAGAGAGGGAAGTACTCCCTCTCTTAATTCTGATATTATTTCTTATTTCTTGTTTAGTGCCTCAAATTTATCCATCATTTTGAGCCTGTAATAAAGATTCTTTAACTGCTCAAGAATGTAATTGTCTGTTGGATTGTATTCGACTGCTTTTTCAAGATAAGGAACTGCAAGTTTGAATTGATCGTCAGACTTACTCTTTTCTGCTTCGTAACGAACCTGATCACTTGTAGGAACAGTATTCGCAACATCAAATTGTTTTACTCCGCGATTGAAATAGATAACACCGATGTTGTAATATGCATCGCCATTGTCAGGCTTTATTTCTATTGCTTTTTTGTAAACTTCAATTGCATCATCCTGCCGACCAAGTTTGTCGAGCGCTACTCCTTTTGCTAAATAAAACGAAGAATTGTCTTTTTCTTTTGCAATTGCTTTATCAAGATAACTAATTGCTTCATTAGGTTGTCCTGACATGATATAGTAATTAATCAACTGAACATTAATGCTTTGGTCGTCAGGATACTTTTCAAAAGCCTCTTTCATAACTTCGACAGATTTAACTGTATCCCCAAGTGACTGGTATGCACTTATCATCTGTGCGTAAGATGAACCACCGTTATAACCGTATTTTGCACAGTCAGTAAAGTACTTAATTGCCTTTTCGTATTGTTTTGCATTCATTGCGGCAAGTCCAGTATTGTACATGATAGCTGTATCAATTGTAGCTTCATCTTTAAACAGCGGTGTTTGATCAATAGCCAGCTTTTTTTCAAAATAATCGGTTGCTTTCGCATAATCATTAGCCTGATAAGCTTCAACAGCTTGGTTAATCAGGGTATTCGAAAATGTTAAAAGCTTGATTTTCAAAGCTGGGCTACCACCTTTATCGTCAAGTTCTATCGCTTTCATGTACGATTTGTAAGCTTCCTCTACAGGATTTTCCACCAATTTTTTATAATTCTCATCTTTCGATAGAATTATTGCCTCAATAATTTCACCTCGTGCCTGCCATGTTCCTGACCAGTTTAATGTCTTGTCTGATTTTGGATTAGCAGGATCCAAAGTTTCTTTAATTGTTTCCCAGGCCTTATCAAGCTTTCCGGCATCCTTGTACGAAATAGCACTTGAAACTTTGCCCTTTTGTGCAAACACCATGGTGCTCGCTATTAAAAGAACAGCTGCGAAAAATAATTTCTTCATGTTTAAAAATGTTTGTGTTTTAAATTGTTACAAAAATGAATCATTTTTTTTAAAAATACAAAAATATCAAAGGTTAAATAAATACTTAATTGGTACTATTCGAGTTCGTTATCAGTCGCTTCTTCGTCTGAAGGTAATTCTTTCGTATCATCAGGAAGCTCGGTACCATCCGGTTCGATTTCATCGACTTCTTCAATTTCAACCCGTGCAACAGAAGCAATATAGTCATCGTCACGAAGATTAATCAGCTTAACTCCCTGAGCAGCACGACCTGTCATTCGAATTTTAGATACTGGTACCCGAATAGTTACACCAGCCTGAGTAATGATCATTAAATCGTCCGTGTCTGTAACATTCTTGATGGCAACGAGAGAACCCGTTTTTTCGGTAACATTTATTGTTTTGACTCCTTTGCCACCCCTGTTGGTTATACGGTAATCCTCAATTTTGGAACGTTTTCCAAATCCGTGCTCCGACACTACCAGGATATCATCCGAATCGTTTTGAACACAAATCATGCCAACCAGCTCGTCATTCTCATCCTCGAGTCGGATACCCCTAACTCCTGAAGCGGTTCGACCAATTGCACGAGCATGTTTTTCATGGAATCGAATTGATTTCCCTGATTTAACCGCGAGCATGATTTCATTGTCACCATTTGTGAGGCGTGCTTCAATTAATTGGTCATTTTCGCGGATCGTAATTGCGTTAACTCCATTTTGTCTTGGACGTGAATATGCCTCAAGCGGTGTTTTCTTGATAACACCTTTCTTGGTACAAAGAATAATGTAATTGTTATTGATATAAGCCTCGTCTTTCAGTGATGTGACATTAATATAGGCTCTTACCTGATCATCAGCCTCGATTCCCAAAAGGTTTTGAATAGCGCGTCCTTTCGATGCTTTGGTTCCCTCAGGTATTTCGTAAACTTTAAGCCAAAAACACTTGCCCTTTTCGGTGAAAAGTAACAATGTGTTATGCATGGTTGCAATAAACATATGTTCAAGGAAATCCTCTTCACGGGTACTTGAACCTTTTGAGCCTGTTCCACCACGTGCCTGTGTCCTAAATTCGGTAAGTGGTGTGCGTTTGATATATCCCATATGAGATATCGTGATCACCATATCCTCATCAGCGTAAAAATCCTCAGGATTAAAATCTTCGGAAGCATAAACTATTTCAGTTCTCCGTGCATCACCATACGACGATTTTATCTCCAGCAACTCGTCCTTGATGATGCCCATCCGGACAGATTCGTTGGCCAAAATATTTTTTAAATAGTCAATATATTTACACAAATCTTCGTACTCAGCATGGATTTTATCGCGTTCGAGACCTGTCAGTCTTTGCAGACGAAGATCAAGTATCGCCCGAGCCTGAATTTCATCTAATTCAAAGTTCACCATTAACCCTTCGCGCGCTTCTTCAGGCGTTTTGGCATTACGGATCAATGTGATAACCGCATCGAGATGATCAATTGCAATAATCAGACCCTCTAATATATGTGCTTTTTTCTCCGATTGTTCAAGATCGTATTGCGTACGTCTGATTACCACTTCATGACGGTGCTCTACGAAGTAGTGAATCAAATCTTTAAGATTCAACATCTGAGGACGTCCTTTTACAAGGGCGATGTTGTTAACATTGAATGCGGTCTGGAGTTGTGTTAATTTATATAATTTATTAAGGACAACGCTGGCCATGTCTTCCCGTTTGATATCAACGACAATCCGCATGCCTCTACGGTCCGATTCGTCATTCACATTCGAAATTCCATCGATTTTCTTCTCATTGACCAGTTCAGCAATTTTAATAATCAATTCTGCCTTATTGACCATGTAAGGAATCTCGGTGATTACAAGTTTTTCACGTCCATGTTCAACCGCTTCAATTTCTGCTTTGCCTCTTACAACAATTCTTCCTCTTCCGGTTTCGAAAGCTTCTTTAACGCCGGCATAACCATAGATAATTCCACCTGTTGGAAAATCGGGGGCTTTAACGAGGTCAATCAACTCGCTCATCTCTATATCATTATTGTCGATATAAGCGATGATTGCATCAATCGTATCCGAAAGGTTGTGTGGGGCCATATTGGTTGCCATACCAACTGCAATTCCGGAGGTACCATTCACAAGAAGGTTTGGAAACTTAGTAGGTAAAACAGTTGGCTCTTGTAATGTCTCATCAAAGTTGGGACGAAAATCAACTGTGTTTTTATCAAGATCTGCTAAAGCCTCTTCAGCCAGTTTTTTCAGACGTGCTTCCGTATAACGCATTGCAGCCGGACTATCACCATCAACTGATCCAAAGTTACCTTGTCCGTCAATCAACGGATAACGAAGCGACCATTCCTGCGCCATCCTGACCATTGCATAATAAACGGAAGAATCTCCATGCGGGTGAAACTTTCCAAGCACCTCTCCCACTATCCTTGCCGATTTTTTATAAGGCTTATTTGAGGCGCTTCCTAATTCACTCATTCCATATAAAACCCTGCGATGCACTGGTTTAAGTCCGTCACGGACATCAGGTAGAGCCCTTGATACGATCACTGACATCGAATAATCGATGTAGGCCGTTTTCATTTGCTCATCAATATTAATCTGTATAATTCTCTCTAAATCAGACATATATGTCTTATTTGTATTTGTTTAATTATAAAAAGTCACACAAAAATAGTAATTTTAAACATACTGGTATTAAAAATTGTTGTTTTTATAATGCGTCAAAATACAAAGCAACATTTAATGCGAAATGAAATGACAAACAAAAAGTTACAATAGAAATTCACATTTAGGATAAAATAATTAAATGTCTATTAATTCATTAAATATGAGAATGATATATTTTGAAAATCTGTTTTAGGAAAAAATAAAGTTCTTTCGTTATGTGTATTTTATTGTGAATTATTAAGTAATTTAGTCGCTTAATTAAGACTTGATATTTAAAACATCAGATATTTATATATTATGGATTCAAAATTCTCTCCCCGCATTAAAGATGTGCTTTCCTATAGCCGTGAGGAGGCCATCAGATTGGGGAATGACCATATAGGCACGGAACACATTTTCTTAGGCATTATCCGCGATGGAGAAGGTATCGCAATTGATGTGATGAATAAGTTGCATCTTGATTTCATGAAAATGCGAAAAGACCTTGAAATACAGCTACGTAAAGATAGCTCACTGCAATTGGAAGCCAATATTCCTTTACTTAAAAATACCGAAAAAGCACTTAAATTTGTTTTCCTCGAGGCGAGGGCTATGAATGAAAGTACAGTCAATACGGGTCATTTACTTTTAGCCATCCTTAAAGAAAAAGACAGCCTTGTGAGCGCAATTTTTAAACATTATAATAGTGGTTACGAAGCTGTTAAAACTCAGATTGAAGAACTGACCCGGATTGAAAGCAAATCTGATTTTCCGGAAGACAGTGACGAAGGTGAAGATATGTTCGGAAAAAGCAGTGGTGGCGGAGGCTCCTCCGGATCAAAAGGTTCATCAGCCCCCAAAACCGATACGCCGGTGTTGGATAATTTTGGGATTGATATCACAAAGGCAGCCATCGAAGGTAGCCTTGATCCGATTGTCGGAAGAGAAAAAGAGATCCAGCGTATTGCCCAGATACTGAGCAGGCGTAAAAAGAACAATCCTGTTCTGATTGGTGAACCTGGTGTCGGTAAATCAGCCATCGTAGAAGGACTGGCATTGCGAATATCACAACGTAAGGTCTCAAGAGTGCTATTCGATAAACGCGTTATCAGCCTGGATCTTGCATCTATTGTGGCAGGTACCAAATACCGCGGTCAATTCGAAGAGCGAATGAAAGCGATCCTGAATGAATTGGCTAAAGTTGACAATATTATTTTATTCATTGATGAGATTCACACAATTGTGGGTGCAGGCGGTGCAACAGGTTCTCTTGATGCAGCGAATATGCTTAAACCTGCCCTTGCCCGCGGCGATATTCAATGTATCGGGGCAACCACACTGGATGAATTTCGGCAGCACATCGAGAAAGATGGTGCGCTGGAACGGCGTTTTCAGAAAGTAATGGTTGAGCCAACCTCGGTTGAAGAGACGATCGAAATACTTCATAATATCAAGGAGCGATACGAAGATCATCACAATGTTACTTATACAGATGAAGCCATTGAAGCATGTGTAAGGCTTACTACCAGGTATATATCCGATCGTCATTTGCCAGACAAGGCAATTGATGCGCTCGATGAAGCCGGATCAAGAGTTCATATAACGAATATTACTGTTCCGGAGCGAATCATTAAACTCGAAGAACGTATCGAAGAATCACGGGCAGAGAAAATTCAGGCCGTGAAAAGTCAAAACTTCGAACTGGCTGCAAGTTTCCGCGATAAAGAGAAAAATCTGCTGTCTTTGTTGGACAAGGAAAAAGAGGTTTGGGAGAAGGAACTGGAGAATCATCGTGAAATTGTTGGTGAAGAGCAGGTTGCCGATATCGTTGCCATGATGTCTGGTATTCCGGTTCAACGAATAGCACAGGCTGAAGGTAAACGGCTTCAGAATATGTACAATGATATGAAAAAGAATATCATTGGTCAGGATGATGCCGTACTTAAAATTACAAAAGCCATACAACGCAATCGTGCAGGTCTGAAAGATCCCAACAAACCGATTGGATCGTTTATTTTCCTTGGACCTACAGGCGTTGGAAAGACACAGTTAGCCAAAGTGCTGGCACAATACTTGTTTGATACAACAGACGCGCTTATTCGCGTTGATATGAGCGAATACATGGAGAAATTCTCTGTTTCACGGCTCGTCGGAGCGCCTCCGGGATATGTTGGATACGAAGAAGGCGGACAGTTGACCGAAAAAGTACGCAGAAAACCTTATGCAGTTATTTTATTGGATGAAATTGAAAAAGCGCATCCCGATGTCTTCAATATCCTGCTTCAGGTGATGGACGAAGGTCGTCTTACAGACAGCCTGGGCCGGAAAATTGATTTCCGCAATACGATTGTGATCATGACCTCCAATATCGGGACAAGGCAACTCAAAGAATTTGGTCAGGGTGTTGGATTCTCGACACGTAAAACTGCTGATGAAGAAAACGATCATGCTAAATTTGTAATTCAAAAGGCGTTGAAACGTGCGTTTGCACCTGAATTTTTGAACAGGGTCGATGACGTTGTGATATTTAATCCGCTGGAAAAAAGTCACATTGAGCAAATCATTGATATTGAGCTTAAAGGATTGTACGAACGTGTTGATACACTTAAATACAAGCTCGTCATTACAGAGGAAGCTAAAAACTTTATTGCGGATAAAGGTTTCGATCCTCAATTTGGGGCAAGGCCTTTAAAAAGGGCTATTCAAAAATACCTCGAAGATGAAATGGCAGAAGCAATTATTGGTAATGATATCAGCGAAGGCGATTCCATTAACATCGATCTGGATGAAACAAAAGAAAAGATAGTTGTGAATATAATACCCAAAGTTATTCTACCAATCGAAGAAGAAAAAAGCGACGAATAGTCGCTTTTTTCTTTAATGCTTATTTCTTCTCACTTTTTTTTGCCTCTTCCCAATATACATCCATCTCGGCAAGGCTCATCTTGTGAAGTGATTTTCCTTTCAGAAGTGTTTGCTCCTCCAGATAGTTAAATCGTCTGATAAATTTCTGGTTCGTCCGTTCGAGAGCGCTCTCCGGATCAATTTCGTATAGTCGCGCGACGTTGACAATCGAGAAAATAAGGTCTCCCAATTCATTTTCCATCTTGTTTTGATCATTGGCCCGAATCTCAACCTCAAATTCATTGAGTTCCTCTTTGACTTTGTCCCAAACCTGCTCTTTTTCTTCCCAGTCAAAGCCCATTCCTCTCGCCTTTTCCTGTATCCTGTTGGCTTTTACGAGCGCCGGAAGCGATGCTGGTACTCCTTCGAGTACACGTTTGCCCCTGCCCTTCTCTTTTAACTTTAAAGCTTCCCAGTTCTCTTCAACTTCCTGTGCATTCTTCACTTCTGTTTCGCCAAACACATGAGGGTGACGATATATTAATTTCTCTGTCAGATTATTAATAACATCGCCAATATCAAAACTATTTAATTCGGAGCCTATTTTTGCATAAAAAACAACATGAAGCAGTATATCACCAAGCTCTTTTTTTATCTCCTGAAATTCACTACGGAGAATAGCATCACCCAATTCGTAAACTTCCTCAATTGTCAGCTTTCGTAACGATTCGAAGGTCTGTTTTTGATCCCAGGGACATTTCTCGCGCAACTCATCCATTACATCCAGCAGTCGCTCAAACGACGCCATTTGATCTTTTCTCGTATTCACTTGTTAACCGTTTTTATTGCGACGAAGGTAAGAAAATGGTTGCGAAAAATTGTTTATTTTGTAAGAGCTTAAAAAGGCAGAAATGATAGAACATAGTTTTCAACTCGAGGGGATAGAACCCATTGAATTTTACGGTGTCAGAAATTCCAAAATGGAGTTGATCAGGTCATTATGTCCGAAGGTTTTGGTGGTAGCCCGTGGCCAAACCATCAAAGTAAAGGGAGAAGAACATGAAGTAGGTGATTTTATCCGAAAATTTCAGCTGATTATCGAGCATTACTACCATTTCAATTCACTTTCGGATGAGACGATCCAGCAGATTATGACGGACGATATTAGTTCTGTCGATCAAAGCATCCAGGGCAACAGCGATGTGCTCCTCTTTGGAAATACCGGAAAACCAATACGGCCGCGTACTGCCAATCAGCAAAAATTGGTTGAAGGATGCAAAAAAGATGATCTTATTTTTGCGATTGGACCTGCAGGAACAGGTAAAACATACGTTGCTATTGCTTTAGCAATTAGTGCATTAAAAAACAGGCAGATTAAACGGATCATTCTTAGCCGTCCTGCTGTTGAAGCTGGCGAGAACCTCGGATTTTTACCGGGAGATCTTAAAGAAAAAATAGATCCTTATCTTCAACCTCTTTATGATGCATTACTGGATATGATACCAGCCAAAAAACTGGAGGAGTATCTGAAAGATGGCATTATACAGATCGCACCGCTGGCGTTTATGCGCGGAAGGACGCTTAGCAATGCTTTTGTCATTCTTGACGAGGCACAAAACACAACAATTCCGCAACTAAAGATGTTTCTTACCCGTATGGGACTGAATACAAAGTATATAATAACAGGTGACATCACCCAGATTGATTTGCCCCGTAAGCAACATTCAGGATTAATTCTGGCATTAAAAATATTGAACGGTGTGGAAGGGATTTCCACGATTCATTTCGATAAAAGTGATATTGTACGACATAAATTAGTCAGAGAGATCGTCGATGCCTATGATCGGTACAATATCCTTCACAACGAAGATTATTAATAACCTTTAAAATACAGATTAAATGAGCGATGCAATTGTTACTACCAATTTTTCGTTTCCCGGACAGAAAAGTTTTTACAAAGGGAAAGTAAGAGATGTTTACAATATTAACAATGAATACCTGGTGATGGTCGTATCTGACCGGATCTCAGCCTTTGATGTTGTTTTACCCAAAGGGATTCCATTTAAGGGTCAGGTTTTAAATCAGATTGCTGCTAAATTTCTTGACGCAACTGCTGATATTGTTCCTAACTGGAAGATTGCGACTCCCGATCCAATGGTAACTGTTGGACATTTGTGCGAGCCTTATAAAGTAGAGATGGTCATCAGAGGTTATCTGACAGGTCATGCATGGCGTGAATATCGCGACGGAAAAAGATTATTGTGCGGAGTTCCGATGCCTGAAGATATGAAGGAGAGTCAAAAATTCCCAACACCAATCATTACGCCAACGACTAAAGCCTCTGAAGGTCACGATGAAGATATTTCACGCGATGAGATTATAAAACAGGAACTTGTATCTGCCGAAGAGTATGAGATGCTTGAAAAATACACTTATTCGCTGTTCCAGCGGGGAACTGAAATGGCTGCAGAGAAGGGATTAATTCTTGTCGATACAAAATATGAATTTGGAAAAAAAGACGGTAAGATTTACCTGATTGACGAAATACATACTCCCGATTCATCCCGCTATTTTTATGCTGAAGGGTACGAAGATCGTTTGGCGAAAGGTGAACTGCAGAAGCAATTGTCGAAAGAGTTTGTCCGTCAATGGCTAATCGAAAATGGATTTCAGGGACTCGAAGGACAGACGGTTCCTGAAATGACACATGAACTTGTTAATCAGATTTCAGAACGGTATATCGAGCTTTTTGAGAATATCACCGGCGACAAATTTGTGAAGGGAGATGTGGCCAACGCAGGATTGAGAATTAAAAATAATATCGAAAACTTCATTTCAAAGAAAGGTTAAGGTAAAAGGGATAAAGGTTAAAGTGAGACAATATTAACCTTAAATCCATTTTATTTACTTCTAAATCAAGTATTAAAATGACGAAGCTATTTCTTTTTATTGTATTGGCATTTGCAGTCGGCGCAGTTTTCGGACAGGCAGCCAATGAGCCTGATAAAGCCACATTATTAATTAAAGATCAGACTGTACCTTCATTCAAGTTCGAAATTTCGAAAGGAAAGGTTGTCTCTTTTAGTGATTACAAAGGAAAAATAGTTCTGATTAATTTCTTTGCCACCTGGTGCGGACCATGCAGAAGAGAGTTGCCATTGGTTCAGGAACAAATCTGGAACAGGCATAAGGATAACCCTAAATTCGCAATTCTCACATTCGGCCGCGAACAATCATGGGATGAAGTCCTTAAGTTTGGAAAAGATCTAAACCTTACCTTTCCGCTGCTTCCTGATCTCAAACGAAAAGTTTTTGGTTTGTTTGCTTCCGAAGGTATTCCCAGGAGCTTTTTGGTGGATGAGAGCGGCAAAATCATATACGTTTCACAGGGGTTTGATGACGTTCATTTTGCCGAACTTAAAAATTTAATAGACAGTAAATTGAATTAAGCTAATTGATTCGATCAATTAGAATTGCGCATTAAAAAAGAGAGCGGAAATCAATCGATTTCCGCTCTCTTTTTTATATATTTCAGGGGTTAAGAAAGAAGTTTTGCGCAAATTTTTCTCACCTTCTCTCCCACTCGCTTACTTATTTCTTAACTTCTTCAGATACAGCTTTATCTTCAGGTACTGCTACTTCTTCTGGCTTCTCTTCTTCAAAAACAAGCAATCCTTTTTCATTCAGTAAATTATACCACGATATGACTTTTTTTACATCCGAACCATATACGCGACTTTTATCATAGTCAGGCAAAATTAATTCGAAGTATTTTTTGAGTTCTTCAGGCGAAGATTTCACATTGATCGCCTGACCACCATTTTCTTTCTCTGAAATTATGCGGAATATCTTTTTTAATGGGATGTCTTCCGTCAACGTGTAAATGGCGATATCTTCGAGCGTACTCATTTTGGCGTCAGCGTAAGCTGTTGATTTTTTACCTGTTAGTAACGACTCAATCACCACGTTGTTTTTACCTTCCGAAATCACTTTAAAAAGTCCGGGTTGCCCGGTAATGGCTAAAATTCCTTTCAACATATGATCTACCTTTATTTTTAGTAATGCGAAGGTAGTAATTTTTCAACCTTTGGCAAAAGAATAAAAGAGAATGAGACTTTTCCCATCCTCTTTTATTCTTTTATAAATTGAATTGATGGATGATACCGATACGCAATGTGCGTCCGGGCTGCGCGATATTTCCAAAATCATAATAGGACTTGTCGAAAAGATTCGAAGCCTCCAGGTATATATTCGTATTGTTTTTGGCCCAGTGCAACCTACTGTCAACTAATACAAAAGGCTTGTATTCAATCTCACTTCCATATTTTGAACCTTCCCAATAGGTGTACGATCCGTTTCTGTCCTGGTAGGAAATCTGCCAGTTGATCCCTATATTTTTAACAACCGAATGCGATATGCCAAGATCTATTTTATGATTCAGAAAATCAAGTACATATTTTGAAGCAAAAATGCCCGATTGCTTGCTTTGTGTCAGCCACGACCAGGAAAAGTTGATCGATTTGATGAATATTTTTTTATCAAAGAGCTTTTGCGGATTAATTTTTGCCGAAAATTCAATACCGTCTGTATTTAGTTCCGTGATATTCTGCGCATACCAAACGCTTTCATCCGGCTTTTTAACCCAGTCAATCATATCTTTTCCGCTCCGGTGAAAGTAGGCAATATGACCATCGATTCCTTCAATCTGATACTTAAGGCCAGATTCGTAGGCTACAGCTTTTTCAGGTTTAAGCGAAGAATTACCGATATTGGTTGCACTCGAATAATATAAGTCGGTAAATGTGGGTAATCGCAACGAAGAATTGATGGATGCGTACCATTTTATTGCATCGAAAACACGCCAGCTTAAATCGATACCGGGATAAAAATTCCACCCTTGTCCAAGATGAGAGTTCCAATTGGCCATCACGCCAGCCGACGCTGTAAATCGCTGTAAATAAACAGAATGTTCTGCAAATATGCTGAAGTTTGTTCGGGTATACGATTTGGTAAACACCTTTCCGCTTTCACCGGGAACAGGGATTGTAACATCCAATGGTTTACCAAGTACTGTGCTCCATATATTCTCACTTCTAAAATCTGCTCCAAAAGCCGTTTTTCCAAATTTGGAAGCGAACCATGCATTTAAATTGGTTCCATAGACATCTGTAAGATGATAATTGTGATCTGTATACCAGATTGGAGTTAGTTCAGGATACCTGAAAAGCTCAAAACGATCCTGATTTCTCCGCCAATAAACTGATGGCGTAAAATGTACGATGTCACCAGTTTCCATTTTAATGGAGGCAAAAGTAGTTTTCACCTGTTCGAATTGGTCGGGATATGCCGGCGTATAAAAGCTATTGGCACCAAAACTGCGGTCGGTATGCCCTGCCTGCCATTCAAGATTACCCGCCTTTGTGGTCAGTTTACCCTGGTAGAAAGCATCGGTGAGCCTGAAATCGGTGTTTTTGATATAACCATCAGAACTCCGGTGATCGGCTGAGACAAAATTTGTGATTTTCCCCGAAACGAAAGTACCGGAAAGTCCGGCATCATAAAAGCCATTTTCCCCGCCACTTACGCGGGCTTTAAGATTGGATTTGCCGGATGTACCTGTGATGATGTTGATTGCGCCACTGAAAGCATTAGGTCCGTAAATGCGGGATGCAGGACCTTCAAGGATTTCGATCCGTTCGATGGCATCGAAACTAACAGGGAGATTGAGGGAGTGATGACCGGTTTGCGGGTCGTTGATATTGATTCCATTCAGGAGGATAAGTACCTGATCGAATGATCCTCCGCGAATACTGATATCGGCTTGCACACCATAATTGCCACGCTGCCTGACATCGACATTTAATGAATACTCGAGCAAGTCCTGCAGACTTTGAACGGGCGCTGATTGAATTTCTTCCTTCCCGATTACTTTGACGATGCGGGCTACCTGCGAGAAGGCGACAGGAGCACGCTGTGCACTGACCACAATCGGTTCAACTTCAATGTTTATCATTGAGCTGATCGTATCGGGTCCGACTACCATCATGTTTCTTTCAGCATTCGAAGGGATTGCGAAAAGTAAATAGGAAACGCTTAAGCATCCTATTCGCACGGCTTTGTGCATACTCTGGAAAGCAGAATACCCTTTTCTTCCAAATTTTCTGAAAGTTACAACATGATCCGTCCGGCGCACCAGACTTTTTTGATTCATAGATTTATTATTTTAAAATTAAACGGCACAAAGTTATGCAAACATTTTATTTTGTTGTTTCGATTCTTCAAATTTGCAAAAAGAGAAACTAATCAATACAAAAAAATGAAAACAAACCGCAGAGACTTTGTCAAAATGGGAACGGTAGCCGGAATGGGCATTGCCGGAATGGCATTCACGAATAGTGAAGCATTTGGTCAGAAAAAGGATAAAACCAAAGATTCAGCCAAACATGATCCCAGTATTGTGAGGGTTGGATTTATTGGTCTTGGAGGACGCGGCAGTGGTCATGTGCATGATTCAATTACTGTTGGTGGAATCGAAGTTGTCGCAATATGCGATATCAGCCAGGAAGCAATCGACAGGGTTCAAAAAATAATTGCGGACAGTGAAATGAAAGCCGCCAAGGCTTATACCGGAAGCGATCATGCCTACGAGGATATGGTTAAAAATGAAGAACTTGATGCTGTTATTATTGCAACCCCCTGGGAGTGGCATGTTCCGATGGCCGTTGCATCAATGAAGGCAGGTGTTCCTTATACAGGTGTAGAGGTTTCTGCGGCAAATACGCTTGAAGAGTGCTGGGATTTGGTAAATGTTCACGAGCAGACCGGAAACCAGGTGATGATTATGGAGAATGTCTGTTACCGGCGCGATGTGATGGCAATTCTGAACATGGTACGGACCAACCAGTTTGGAGAGTTGATCCATTGCCGTTGCGGATACGAGCACGATTTGCGTGGAGTGAAATTTGATGTGGAAACCAACACGTTGAAAATTGGCAAAGAAGCTCATTCAGAGGCGCAATGGCGTGGTCTTCATGCGATCAGACGTAATGGCGACCTCTACCCTACCCACGGACTCGGTCCTATTGGCGTTTACCTCGATATCAACCGTGGTAACCGTTTCCTGACAATTTCTGCGATGGCGACAAAAGCCCGCGGATTAAGCAAGTTTATTGATGATCATGTTGCAAAAGATCATCCCTACCACAATATTAACTTTAATCTTGGCGACATTGTCACCTCAATGATTAAATGCGCCAACGGTGAAACAATCATCGTTACACACGATACAAATTTACCACGTCCTTACTCATTGGGATTCCGCGTACAGGGAACAAACGGTCTCTGGAAGGGTGAAGGTGGCGGCGAATGGCAGGATGCAGGTGAGCAAATTTATGTAGAGGGAAAGAGCAAACCTCACGTGTGGGACAAAGCCGAAGATTGGTTGAAGAAATACGACCATCAGTACTGGCGCGAAAAAGGTGAAAAAGCGACAGGAGCAGGCCATGGCGGAATGGATTTTATCATGCTGAACGATTTTTACGATGCCGTGCGTAATAAAAAGCAAGTTCCGTTGGATGCTTACGATGCGGCAGCATGGAGCGCTGTTTCAGCCCTCTCGGAGATGTCAGTAGCCCGTGGTGGTGCTTTGGTCGATTTCCCCGATTTTACACGTGGACAATGGATTAAAAGGCATCCGGGCTTTGGAAAGGACTCGCAATTCCCGACTGATCCGGAACGCGATTTTATTAATACATTGTTTTAGGAGGATTAATTTATAGTGACCGGGTGACTGTTTGTGATAGGACAGTCACCCGGTCACTCAAACAAAAAGCAGGACAATAAAAAAGGGAGTAAAAGAGAACAATATCAATTCTCTTTTACTCCCTTTTTTATTTTGTAATATTTTTATCCTTTGTGCCAGGTGTGAAGGCAATCTTCTTAACTAACAAGAAGTAACAACGTGTATATTCAAATTATGAAGCTGCCTTTGCAGGCTGACTTTTCATTAAGATCATCATTGTAGCTGCAGAAAGCACCATGCAACTTGTTTTTGAGAGGACGTCTCTCCTGTTGACTAATTTCTCGTCTTTTTTTGCGGTTTGTCCTTTTGTCGTTTTCATTTTAAACGCTGCTTTAAGTTATTCTCAGTTTCTGTAAAATATTTTACCACATGATCATTTATACTTGATGCATATTTTACACACTGACAAAAATATTAAATATTTTACAATTACAAAAATATTTGTAAATATTTTTACGCGAAGTAAGATTATTAATAATTTGGGAGAAAGAGGGAGTAAAGCCAAAAGGCTTTTATATGAATGTAATTGCCTATATAAATCACAGTAGACTACCTGACTAATCAATATAAGATCAAAAGGAAAGATGGTTACAGAGAAAACGGAATGAATCTGGTAATTTCAGAAATCAAATATAACCATGGCTAAATAAAAAAGCCTTGCAAGGTTTTAATCTGCAAGGCTTTTTTCAAAGAGAAATACTATATTTTTCAGCTATGAACGAGTAGTGCGCTGCCATGTTGTTCCTTCAGGCTTGGGCATAGCTGTAGGTGCCATTGGTGTTGAAGCAAGCGCCTTTGCCTGGCTTTTCATTAAAACCATCATTGTTGCAGTGGATAAGGCAGTCAGTGCTACTTTATTTAGAGCCTCTCGCCTGCCCATCTGCTTCACATTACTTTCAGGTTGACTATTATCTTTTTTAGTATTTGAGCAATCCTCTGTTTTCATGATTGTTCCTATTAATTTTCGATTACAAACTTAGTAGATTTATTTTGATTTTGATCTTCACAGGTCAAAATATAGACACCTGCGGGCAATCCCGAGGCATCGAACTGGTTCTGAACCTGGCTTTCGGCCCTAAAATTAGCCAGTTGTTTACCATTTAGTGAATAAACAAAGAAATTAGCCTTTTCGCTTACCTCACCGTTGATATATAAAGTCTTACCAATTTTACTGATTTTAAATTGCTCTTTCTCGATTGTTTGATTACCACTGATCACATCGGAAGTATGCAGAAAGAATCTGCCTGTTCCTTTTGTATTAGCACTCACGGTTGCCGTATATTTTGCATCTTTCAGATCGAGTCTTGTAAACCGATTTGTTAACCTGTCTTCGAGTAAAGCCTGACATCCAGATGGCAAATTAATCGTTTCAGCAGTAAACGTAATATCTCCACCAACTTTAAAATCAAGGCCAATCGGAATCACATACTGATCGTAATCCTGATCGGGCAGACATTGCATTGCGAAATCAATGCCGTTATCTTCCAGCAATCTGGAAAAAAGGGCAAAGTCTGGATTGGCCTTTAACATACCTGCATCGTAACCAGGATCCAATCCTTTAGTTGTATTTGTAATAAACTTAATATCCGTTGAATTTTTTAAAGCCTGGTTCTGAACCAATATTTTAATTGAAGGCCAATCAGGAATGGCTTGCTTAAATGATAAACCACTATTTGAACTTTGCATTCCTTTATTGAAACTTGCCGATCCACCACCAATTTTGGACTTAACAAAAAATCCTTGTCCCGTTTGAACACTTGTAATACTAGTAGCATTATTAACTATAACATACTGATAAGTAGTACCATCCCATAAGTAGACACTTAAGAAGCCAGGATCGAGAGAACCGGAATTAATACCTAAAAAGCCAGTTTGACCTGCCACATTGATCGCACAGCAGAATGGGTTACCAATGCAATTCCATCCATTATCGGCTGTCGCACTTGTTCTCGTTAAACCTAAACTAATACTATTTGGGTTAGGAGTACCAATTGCATCAATATTTCCAGTACCTTTAGAATCGTTATAAGTTCGTATGCTAAACCCTTTTCCCCCTCCGATACTACCAGGAACAGTGCTTGTATTTTCATATACAAAATAGGGATTCCATGGATCAGATGTCGTTTTCTGATAGAGTTTCCAACGATCATTGGCCGTATCATAGTCACGCATTCCCACGCCGATTATAGTTTTTCCGTCAGTATTCAACAAGTCGGGAATTTCAAGATTTGTTTGTAAAAAACTATGAACTGATTGGTCTTTAATGGGTGATGAATAAAGATGCCAGTTATCAGTTTTAGACATAAAACGCTTCACCTTAACTGTTCCAATACCTTGGAATACATCATTATCAAAAATAAATGACCCAGTAGATGTTGAATTAGATTTAAGGACTATACAAGAGTCTTTATGACCTAGTGAAACAACTCCAAAATCATAACCAGTTCTCGTCTTAATTTTTTCTTGTTGAAAAGTACCACCAGGTGCAACATTTAATGTACCAGTAGTAATTGTAAGATATAAACATTTCGCTTCACCAAATAATGTACATCCGGAGACATTATTAATTATAAGCTCTGTATAATTAGCATAGGGGCTAATTACTTGGCCTAAATTTCCAGCGTATTCAACTGAGTATATTGGATAGCCGCTAAATTTATATTGGCTGAAGTAATCTTCAGAACCTTGAATAACGCGAGTTACTTTGACCGTTCCATCACCACTTAATGTTCCAGTAACTAAATTTCTATTAATTACTACTGAATTATTAGGATTAAATGAACCGGGATAAATTACCTTCATCTCATAAGTAACATTAAAATCTTTACTTGCAGTTACAGAAAAATTTTCATTTGAAATTTCCAATTTATAAAAATCAGTAATACTAATTCCTCCTATATTTTGGGAGTTAAAGCCCGTAAAAGTAACTGTACCGTTTGTTGGAGTAAAAATGCCATTATTTATAAAGTCCCCATAAACAGATAAAATATTTGATCCTGAGCAAGTTAAAGTGCTAGTTGGACTAGAAATAGTAATGTTATTAATAATAAAAGCCCCATTTAATGTGATTGCATCTCCGTTATTAATAAAAACATTTGTGGATTCGGAATTTGGATAAGATGCTGTCGGAGAAAAAACGGTCCCATTCCATATTCCCCATGTAGACGTTCCATTCCAGTTTCCTGTTGCAATACTTCCATAATCACCATTTGTCTGCCCCCAACATACCTGCGCAAAAGCAACAAAAATGATTGTAAAGAGTATTGAATTCTTTATTTTCAGAATATTGATAAAAGTCCGTTTGAAAAGTGATGGAGTTGTTGGGTGGTGGTTGTCCTTACTATGCAGGTAAGGTTTATTCATCCAATTGTAATTGGTTAGGTATGTCATGTTGTTTTCGATTAGTTAAAATCGTTGATATTCAGCTTTGAGTTTTTTGATGATGCTATTTTATAGCTTTTAAAACCCAAATCTATACATAAAATCCTAATATATTATAGAATTTTTGTTAATAAATTATTACGATTTTAAAAAAAATAATAGCTGTTATTTAAAATACAATACATCAAACGAATATAACGAAGGTAGAGACGTTGTATGCAACGTCTCTACCTGGTAATTTATGCGTTTTTTTGTTTAATTTCTTCTTCCCATGAAGATCATGATGTAATATAACAACGTAGCCAGCGAACCTAATGCGGCGACAATGTAGGTATAACCGGCCCATCGAAGTGCATCTTCGGCTTTTAGTTGCGTCTGTGAATTCGTCACACCTGAAGTTCCGATCCACGCCAATGCACGGTTGCTGGCGTTAATTTCGACGGGCAACGTGATAAAACTAAATAACGTCGTCACAGCAAATAGGACTATACCCGCCAATAAAAGTGCCGGAAAGGTGTTTATCAGCAATATTCCTGCCAACAAAATCCATTGCATCCATTGCGATGTAAAGCTCACTGCCGGAACGAGACTTGAACGCAAACCCAACCAATAATAGGCAGTCGCATGTTGCACGGCATGACCAGTCTCGTGGGCAGCAACTGCAGCGGCAGCCACATTTTGTCCGTAATAGACATCCTGACTCAGGTTGATCGTCTTATTGGCAGGATTGTAATGATCTGTCAACTTGCCTTCTACCGATTCGATCGTAACCCCATATATTCCATGATCGCGTAACATCTTCTGCGCCACATCTTTTCCAGTCATCCCGTTTGAGGTCGGGATTTTCGAATATTCTTCGAAACGGCGCTTTAGCTGATTGCTGATCAGCCAGCTCACCAATGCAAAACCAATAAATATGATCCAAATTCCTATCATAGCTTTAAATTTTACTAATTTTCATACTAGTTGATTCACCATCAAATTTCCGGCCAAAAATAGCAAACTGTAAATATGGCAGAAGAAAAGTGAAAAGGATCATGAAATATTCAAGGTCAGATCCATGCCTTACCTCAGCCCGCATCCACAAAATCGTTTCCGCCTACCGCAAATGAACTTCCCAATGCTGCATATAAGATTGTCCTACTCTGAAATAGCTTGACACAAAAACAAGTTATTATGGAAAAGTTAACATCCAACCTTACCGACAACATGGAAGGTTTTATTGAGGAAAAAA
>Ga0209386_1000416_pt1 | contig 21414 bp, 18 predicted proteins | sample NGEPertwo_FD_184510 | JGI IMG/M metagenome (GOLD analysis project Ga0209386, IMG submission 184510) | Arctic peat soil microbial communities from the Barrow Environmental Observatory site, Barrow, Alaska, USA - NGEE Permafrost154B-two... | ecosystem: Environmental > Terrestrial > Soil > Wetlands...
CACTCGACGGCCGCCGGAAGCGCCCGCTCGAGCGCGCCGAGCTCGTCGTTGACCTCGATCCGGACGGCCTGGAACGTGCGCTTGGCCGGGTTGCCGCCGGTGGTCCGGGCGGCCGCCGGGATGGCCGCCCGCACGATCGACACCAGCTCGCCGGTCCGGCTCAGTGGCGCCGTGCGCCGTGCGGCAACGACCCCCCGGGCGATCCGGGGCGCGAACCGCTCCTCGCCGTAGGTGCGCAGGATTCGCACCAGGTCGGACTCCGGGTAGGTGTTCAGCACGTCGGCGGCCGTGAGCGGCGCCGTCAGGTCCATCCGCATGTCCAGCGGCGCGTCCTGCGCGTAGGCGAAGCCGCGGTCCGTCTGGTCCAGCTGCATCGACGAGACGCCGAGGTCGGCGAGCACCGCCTGCACCGGACCACGCACTGTCCGGGCGACGACGTCGAGCACCTCGTCGTACACGGCGTGCACGGCGACGAACCGGTCGCCGAAGGTGGTCAGCCGCTCCTCGGCCAGCCGGATGGCCTCCCGGTCCCGGTCGAGGCCGATGACGCGCAGCCGCGGGAAGCGCTGCAGGAACGCCTCGGTGTGGCCACCCAGGCCAAGGGTCATGTCGACCAGGACGGCGTCCGGCCCGTCCACCGCCGGACCGAGCAGGTCGAGGCAGCGCTCGAGCAGGACCGGCACGTGGGTCGCCGCGGACGGGGCCATCCCACCTCCTGCGCTCGGGCCGTTCGGCCTGTCCTGGACGAATTTGTTGGTCGGGGGCCCTCCACCGCCCGACCAGGTCTCCCTCCGCGGCCGGCTCTGACACCGGGGAAGTGCGTCAGAGGGGGCGGGGAGAGACCTCACCGTGCGGGTGAGCGCCGAGGCTGAGCGGCGTCGCTCAGTCAGAAGGCACCGGGCAGCACCTCCTCCGACGTGTCCGAGTACTTGGTGACCTGCTCCTCGAGGTACGTGTCCCAGGCGCTCGCATCCCAGATCTCGACCCGGGTGCCCGCGCCGATCACGGCGACGTCGCGGTCGAGACCGGCGTACGAGCGCAACGCCGACGGGATCGACAGGCGGCCCTGCTTGTCCGGGATCTCGTCGTGCGCCCCGGACAGGAACACCCGCAGGTAGTCGCGCGCCTGCTTGCTCGTCAGGGGTGCGGTGCGGATCTGTTCGTGGATCCGACGGAACTCGCTCGTCGGGAACACGAAGAGGCACCGATCCTGACCGCGGGTCACCACCAGACCGGGTGCGAGCTGTCCCCGGAACTTGGCGGGCAGGATCAGCCGGCCCTTGTCGTCCAGGCGCGGCGTGTAGGTACCGAGGAAGGGGGCGTAGGCGCCCGTCGTGTCGTCGGCCACCGCTCCCCCTCTCCGATTGTGGAGGCCACTCCTCCTCAAGTGCCTCCACATTACTCCACATCCCTCCACGAGCAAGGGTGAAAAGCGCGTGTCTGGACGTGGCTACCGACATCTCTCCAGGTCACATCCGTGGAACCAGGTGGAGGGATTTCGCCGAGACGTCGTCGTCAGCGAGTCGCGAACGGCGCTCAACCCGGGTCCAGCCCGGCACGACGCCGGGGTCACCCGCACCGGAGGGAACACCGGGGCCGCCTCCGGGACGCCTCCGGGACGCCTGGACGGGCGCACCGGGGGCCGACAGCGGCCGTCGGGTGGAGGGCAGTGCAGGCCTGTCGGCCGTCGCTTCGGCGGCCCGCTGCGGAGCGCCTTCCGTGTTCGGAACGAGACCTGGGGCGCGCCCGAGAGCCGGGTGGGCCCCATTAGTATCTGTGCCACCCGACGACAAAGGGGTCGACATGGTCCACGCACTCCCCACCCCGGCGGAACTCGACGACCTCGCTGAGACCGCCGCTGCGGTGTGCGCCTCGATGGAGACCGTGATCTCCGGCCGCAGCGAGCTGGTACGCCTCACCGTGGCCGTGCTGCTCGCAGAGGGACACCTGCTGCTCGAGGACGTCCCCGGGGTGGGCAAGACGACGCTGGCGAAGTCGCTCGCCCGCTCGGTCGACTGCTCCGTCGGGCGCATCCAGTTCACCCCGGACCTGCTGCCCAGCGATGTCACCGGCGTGACGATCTACCGCCAGCTGCAGCACGAGTTCGAGTTCCGGCCGGGCCCGGTCTTCGCCAACATCGTGATCGCCGACGAGATCAACCGCGCCTCCCCCAAGACCCAGTCCGCCCTTCTGGAGTGCATGCAGGAGTACCAGGCGACGATCGACGGCACCACCTACCAGCTCCCCCGACCGTTCCTGGTGGTCGCGACCCAGAACCCGATCGAGATGGAGGGCACCTACGCCCTGCCCGAGGCCCAGCGCGACCGGTTCATGGCCAGGCTGAGCGTCGGCTACCCGGGGGCTGCCTCGGAGGTGGAGATGCTCGACCGCCAGGAGATCTCCGACCCGCTGGCCGCCGTTCACCCCGTCGCCACCGTCGCCAAGGTCACGGAGATGATCGACCTCACCCGCCGCCTCTACGCGGCGCCGGGCGTCAAGCAGTACGTCGTCGCGCTTGCCGAGGCCACCCGCACCGACCCCATGCTGCGCCTGGGCGCCTCGCCCCGGGCCTCCATCCAGCTGCTGCGCGCCGCAAAGGCGCTCGCTGCGATGTCCGGCCGCGACCATGTGCTGCCGGACGACATCCAAGACCTCGCCGTCCCTGTCCTGGCCCACCGTCTGCTGCCGAGCACGGACGCCCGCCTCGCCGGCCACTCGGTGACGGAGAGCATCACGGCGATCGTCGCCCGCACGCGGCTGCCCATCTCGAACCGCGCCGCCGCACCGGACCGGCGGGCCACCGGCTGATGAGGCGGCGCGTCCAGGTCACCCAGCGCGGGCTCGGTGTCGGGGCCGTCGGAGCGCTGGTCACCATCACCGGCGTGCTGCTCGGGGTTCGCGCCCTGGAGCAGGTGGGGCTCCTGCTGGTCGCGGTCGTCGCCTACGGGCTCGCGATGCTCACCCTCCAGGTCCGCACCGTCGGCCGCGGCGGTCTGCGGTTCCTGCGCCGTGTGACCCCGCACCCGGTCACGGTCGACGAGTCCGCGGTGGTCGACGTCGAACTGACCAGCACCGGGACCGTGCACCGCCTGGACCGGCTGGACATCGCCGAGCAGGCGGCGCGCGAGCTGTCGGGCACCGCTGGTCTGCGGGCCCGGGTGCACCGGGCGCGCGGGACACTGCGGCTGACGTACCCGATCCACCCGACCCACCGCGGCCGGTGGACCGTCGGGCCCCTGCAGATCCAGCGCCTCGACGTGTTCGGGGTGGCGCGCTGGGCCGGCCCCCTCGGCCCGCCGATGCACGTCGCCGTGCGCCCCAAGGTGACCCCCCTTGAGATGGACACCCGATCGGCGTCCACCGACGCCGACCGCGCTGCGGTCGGCACCCGGATGCCCGCCGCCGACGACGCGTCGCTGCGCGACTACCGCACCGGTGACGACCTGCGGCGCGTGCACTGGCGCTCCAGCGCCCGCCGGGCCGAGCTCATGGTGCGCCAGGACGAGCGGGCAGCACGCCGACCGGTCAGCGTCGTCCTCGACCTGCCGGACGACGACGCCGCCGCCGAGTGGTCCATCTGCGCCGCGGCGTCGGTCGGCCTCGCCCTGCTCCGCTCGGGACACCGGGTGCGCCTGCTCGGCGGCGGACAGCGCAGCGCGGGCACCGACCATTTTCGGGCCGACGTCGACGGAACGGCATACGACGCACTCCTTGACCAGACGGTCGACCTGGTGCTGCCGCCGAACCGGGTCACCCGCGACACCTGGCTGCGCACGGCGATCGACACCCTCGGCCAGCAGGGCGCCGGCGCAGAGCTGATCTTCGCCGTCGTCGGCGGGCTGGACCCGGACGCCCTCGCTGCCCTGGCCCGGCTGGGCGACGCGAACATGGGCTGGGCGATGGTCCGCCTCGGCCGGACGGCCAGGAACGCGTCCGACGACGAGAAGCACACCCTCGAAGCGCTCCGGCGTGCCGGATGGCGGGTCTGCGGCGTCGAGCCCGAGGAGGACATCGCGCGGGCTTGGGACCGGCTGCTCGGCACCGACCAGCGGGTGGAGAGCCTCCGATGACGCGCGCGGTGCGGATCAGCGGCCGCCGGCTCTGGCTCGGCACCGCCGTCGTGCTGGCCGCCGTCCTGATCGGGCTGCGGTCGCTGACCACCCTGCTCGTCGACGGGCAGTGGTGGGACACCGGGGTGGCCATGGTGTGCCTCACCGCCCTGCTCGTCGCCGCACTGCGGCAGCTGCTCCGATCCCGGTTCGCGCCGACGCTCTGGGGCCTGCTGGCGGCCGTGACCGGCCTCACCGCCCTGTACGGCGACGCCGTGCCCGGCCTGTCCGTCCCTCGACCGACGGCGGAGACCGTCGAGCGGCTCCGGTTGCTCGTCGACACCGGCATCACGGCCATCGCAGACGGCCGGATCCCCGTCCAGACGACCCGTGGTCTGGAGATGATCGTCGTCGCCAGCGCCCTCGCGACGTACCTGGTGGCCGAGCTGATCGGTCTCGGTTTCGGCCGCGGCGGGCTCGCCGGTCTGGCCATCGCGGGCCTGTGGGCGCCCGCCGTCAGCTTCGAGCGGGACGCCGGTTTCCCGTTGCTCCTCGCCGGCGGCACCAGCTACCTGCTGCTCCTGGCGGTGACCCGCTCGCGGTCACGCCGCAGCGACCGGTCCGCCTCGGACGAGGCCCCGATGGCGATGATCACCGCCGCAATGATCACTGTCGCGGCGCTCGGCCTCGGCGTGGCTGCGACCGCACTGCCCTTCCACGGCGTGCTGAACCTGCCGTCCGGGTGGGGCGGCCAGGGCCTGGACAGCCCGCTGCGGATCTCCACCGACCTGGACATGCGCGCCGACCTGGCCGGCCGCTCCGACCGGACCCTGCTGCGGTACAGCGGCGACGCCCGCGACGTCGGCGCGCTGCGGATGTACACGATGACGCAGTTCGACGGCCAGGAGTGGCACAGCGGCTCGCCGCCCGTCGGGCTCCGTGGCACGGACGGTCTGCTCTGGCCGGAGGACAACCCCGCGACGTCGGGCGAGGTGGCGACGGTCGATGTCGAGATCCTGGCCCTCAGCCAGGACCGGCTGCCCATCCCGACCGAGCCCCGCACGATCGACGCGGACGGCGTCTGGCTCTACGACGCGACGCGCGACGAGGTCGTCGCGAGCGACACGTCGACCAGGGGTCTCTCCTACGTCATCACGATCGACCCGCGCGACCTGTCGGCGGACGGGCTCCGTGCGGACACCGTCGGCCGCCCGGCGGAGGTGCGTGCCCTCCTGACCGTCCCCGCCACTGAACACGAGGCGGACATCCGCGCTCTGGCGCAGCAGGTCACCGCCGGGGTCACGACCACCTACGACCAGGCGATCGCCCTGCAGACCTTCCTGCGCAACGCCCAGAACTTCAGCTACGACACCCGGCTGGGCCCTCCGCGGTCCGACGACGCGGTGTGGGACTTCCTGACCGACCGGCGCGGGTACTGCGTCCAGTTCGCCACGGCCATGACGATCATGGCCAGGATGCTCGACATCCCGGCGCGGATGGCTGTCGGCTTCCTGCCCGGCCGACCGGACAGCGTGGTGGTCGGGCAGTACGTGGTGTCTGCCCGGCAGGCGCACACCTGGCCCGAGCTGTACTTCGCGGGCGCCGGATGGGTCCGGTTCGAGCCGACCCCCGCCCGTCAGTCGGGCGCCCCTCCGATCTATGCGGACCCCTTCGCCGGGCTCCCGATCACGCCCGTGGACGAGATCCCGACCTCGACCGCCGTGCCGTCCAGTGCTGCGAACGGCGGCGGGGGCTCCGGTGCGGGAGCGCGCCCCGGCTACCTGAGCATCGGTCAGGCGGACGTCCCGATCGCCGTGGTGGCAGGCGTCGGTGGTGCGATCCTCGTCGTGGTCGCCCTGCTGCTGGTCCTCGCCTGGCGGCGGCGGCTGGTGGCGCCGACGATGCCGCGGGGGCCGGAGGAGTGGTGGGCTCGGCTGCGTGAGCGGCTCGCCGAGCAGGGTGTGGTGTGGAGCGACGCGATGACGCCGCGCCAGGCGGCGCGGGTGGTCAGGGAGCGGCTGCCGGCCGTTGACATCGCCGATCCCCATGACCTGACCGAGGCGCGAGGGGCCCTGGACAAGCTGGTGGCCGCGGTGGAGACCGACCGGTACACCACACGTCCGGCGACCTGTAGCGCAGAAGAGCTGAGCGAGTGGGTGGCCGCGGTGGAACGCCCCATGATCACGACCGTCACCGCGGATGGGCCGCCACCTCGACGTTGAGTCGTCCAGCGAGGTTGAGTCGTCCAGCGACGCGAGGGATCAGCGGTCGCCCTGGTCCCGACGCCGGTCCCAACGGTGCTCCATGCGCTCGAGGAATCCCCTCGAGCTCTTCTTGCGCCGAACTGAGCCGTCCGGCTGCACAGCGCCCGCCGGACCGCGCCGCCGAGGCGGCGAGAACGCCAGGACGACCGAGACGAACATCGCCACGAAACCCAGCACACCGACCAACTGGTTGCTGGTCGCGGCACCGATCACCAGGACGCTCAAGCCCGCCAGGGCGCCGGCTCCGGTGAGCAGCCAGCGCCGCATGCCGGTGGGCGCGCCCTGAAGCGCGTGCACCAGCTTGGGGTCGTCAGACGAGAGCTGTCGCTCCATCTGCTCAAGCACGCGCTGCTCGTACTCGGACAGAGGCATCTGGTACCTCCGCATTGCCGGTGTCAAGGTTGACCCTCAGGATAGTTCCCCGCTGGCGGGGACGGTAGTTGCGTCGCCGCGGGGACGATCAGGGCTCCTGGCAGCACGGCGCTGCGCCCGAACCTGCTCCTGACCTCGTCCATCGCCCCCTCCGCCCGCCGGCGGGCGGTCGCGCTGTCCGCGACCGCCTCCTCGAGGGTGAGCTGCCGCGTCTCGATCGGTGTTAGACCCTCCATCCGGACCCCGACCAGGCGGACCGCCCGCCCGCCGAGGTCCGTGCCCACCAACAGCTCGCGTGCGGCGACGAACAGGTCCCGCGCGACGTCGGTCGGCACCGCGAAGGTCCGTGAGCGGGTGAGGGTCTGGAAGTCGGCGGTCTTGATCTTGAGACTGATGGCGCGACCGACAAGACCCTTGGACCGCAGGTGGCCGGCGCAACGATCCGCCATTGCCAGGACGTGCACCTCGATCGCGGCCAGGTCGGTGGTGTCGGCGTCGAACGTGGTCTCGGCGCCGACGCTCTTGTCCAGGTGCTCCGGCGTGACCGGTCGGGGGTCGCGTCCCCATGCGAGGTCGTGCAGGTGGGCGCCGGCGACGCGTCCGACGGCGCGCTGCACGGTGTCGACGTCGGCCTCAGCCAGCTGCGCGACGGTGGTGATGCCCCAGCGCGCCAGCGCCTCCCCGGTTCGGTCACCCACGCCCCACAGCGAGCTCACGGGAAGGGCATGCAGGAAGGGGACCGTCGCGTCCCGTGGCACCAGCAGGACACCGTCGGGCTTGGCCAGGCCGGAGGCCAGCTTCGCGACGAACTTGGTCGCCGCGATCCCGACGGAACAGGTCACCCCGTGATCGCCCCGGACCCGCGCGCGGATCAGCTCCGCGATCCGGGTGGGCGGGCCGAGCCGTCGTCGCGCACCGGAGACATCGAGGAACGCCTCGTCGATGCTGACCTGTTCGACGAGCACGGTGACCTCACCCAGGAGCGCCATCACGGCGCCGGAGACCTCGTGGTAGGCCGCGTGGTCCGGGGGCACGACGACCGCCTGTGGGCACATCCGGCGCGCCTGGGTCATCGGCATGGCGGAGTGCACCCCGAACGCGCGAGCTCCGTAGCTGGCCGCCAGCACCACCGACCGCGCCGCACCGCCGACGATCACGGGGCGACCCTTCAGCTCCGGGCGCCGGGCCAGCTCGACCGAGGCGTAGAAGGCGTCCATGTCCACGTGCAGGATCGAGCAGCCGTCCTGATCGGTACCCCAGTCGCGCCGCAGGCCCGACGGCACCGGATGGCGGCCCATCGGGTCAGGAGGCTCGCAGGGCCAGCTGCCCCTGCGGCTGAACGCCGACGCCGATCACCGCTCGCACCGCGGTCTGGAAGTCCTCGGCGGCCGCGAGCGCCCGCTCCGCCCGTCGCGCGTCCACCAGGTCGCCCCGTCCGGCCTCGACAGCCGATCGGGTGCCCGCGTTGTCGGCGAAGAACGCCGCCCACGCGGCGAGCTCGGGCGCCAGCACCGCAACCATGTCCCACACCGTACGCGGGGCCGGACGCCCCCCGGGCCTGCCGCGCACCTGTACCAGGGCGGCGCCGGCACGCAACGCGGCGAGGTGCGCATGCAGCAGGGTCTCGTCGGATGCCGATGCCAGGGTGGCGGCCACGAGCTCGGCGTCGCTGCGGGCCAGCAGGTCGAGAGCGGAGTCAGGAACCGGCGGCTGGGCGGTCGACATCGGCATGGCATACCTCCTCGCTACCAGTATCGAACATGTGTTCGATGTCGTCAACCCCGATCCCCGCAGCTTCACCCCTGCGTACCGTGAGGGCATGGCACACCGCGGCTCGGGCCGGGCTCGGCAGGCGGGGTCCCGGCTGCCGAACGGGCCGGTCGCGATCAGCACCGGTACCGCCGAGGTGGTCCGTGACGGGCCCTGGCACGTCACCCTGCTGGTCAACGGAGTCCCGAGCTCGTCACTGGACCTCGCGAACCCGACCTGGCTGGACTTCGAGTACATGCAGCAGATGGCCACATTCCTCGACCAGGTCCCCGCGGGTCCCCTGACTGCCGTCCACCTGGGCGCCGGCGGCTGCACGCTGCCCCGATGGCTGGAGGCGGTGCGACCCGGCTCGTCCCAGCTCGCGGTCGACGTCGACGCCGAGCTGGTCCGCCTGGTGCGCGACTGGTTCGACCTGCCGCGCGCGCCGCGGCTGCGGCTGCGGGCCCAGGATGCGCGTGCCGCGCTGGAGGGTCTGCCCGATCACAGCGCGGACGTCGTCATCCGAGACGTCTTCGCCGGCGACGGCACCCCGCCTGCACTGTGCACGATCGAGTTCGTCCAGCAGGTCGCGCGCGTCCTGCGCCCAGGCGGGCTGTACCTGGCGAACTGCGCCGACCGGCCTCCGCTGCGGATGGCCCGCGCCGAGGCCGCGACGGTCGCAGCGGTGATGGCCGACGTCGCCCTGGTCGCCGAGCCCGCGCAGTTCAAGGGCCGGCGCTACGGGAACCTCGTGGTGGCCGGCGTCCCGGTGGCCGGGTTCGCCTCGCTGGGGTCCGCGCCGCTGGCACGGGCGCTGCGCTGCCTTCCGGTGCCGGCCCAGCTGCTGCACGAGGAAGATCTCGACGCCTTCACCATCGGCGCACCGGTTCTCCTGGACCCCTGAGGCCACGGCGGTCAGCCGTCCCGGACGCAGGAGGCCGCGCCCATCAGGGCACGGCCTCCTGGAAACCGTTGACTCAGAGCAGGCGGACGTTCTCCGCCTGCGGACCCTTGGGGCCCTGAGTGATCTCGAACTCAACCCGCTGGGCCTCCTCGAGCGTCTTGTAACCGGTCGACTCGATCGCCGAGTAGTGCACGAAGACGTCGGCGCCACCGCCGTCCTGGGCGATGAACCCGTAGCCCTTCTCAGCGTTGAACCACTTCACCGCACCCTGCGCCATGCTGTGCCTGTCCTTCTGTCCTTGCACCGGACGTCATGACCGCGCCCTGTGCCCGGTCGTGGTGCCGCAATGCCTCGTCCCACGTCCTGCACCGACGGGCCTGTGACAGGCGACGACGGGGTTCGGACAACCCGGGGCCATGCTGGTCACTGCAACACGGGCAAGCATGGCACGACGACCTCGGGCGGCGCCACAGTCCTCGTCACGCCCCGTCAACGGCTCGAGCGCCCCGTCGTCGGGCCAGCACCTCGGGGATCGGTGGCACGACGACGCCCTCGGCGAGCATCGCCCGACGCACGCTGCGACGGCTGATCAGGACGCCGCTCACGGTGACCAGCCAGGGCACTGCCATCACGGTGAAGGCAACCCGGAACGCCGCCAGGGACAGCGGGTCATCCCCGCCGACGAGGTCGAGGACGATGCCGATTGCCAGCACCGTGACCACCGTCGTCGAGAAGCCCCCGACGTTGACCAGGCCGGTCGACGTCCCCAGCCGGTCCGCCGGGTTGAACGTGCGCGCGAAGTCGAAGCCGATGGCCGATGCCGGACCGCTGATGCCGAGCACGACGACCAGTACCACGAGCAGCCACAGCGGGCTCCGCCCCGGGTGCAGCAGGACCGCCGCCCAGGCCATCGCGGTCGCGACCGCGATCGTCAGCACCATCCACGAGCGGCGGAGCGGATGCCGCCCGGTGAGCACGCCGATGGCCGGCCCGGAGACCACCGTCGCAGCGACACTCACGCTCATCAGGACGCCGGCCTGCGTGGCGCTCAGACCCTGTGCCGAGGTGAGGAAGGGGAATCCCCACAGGAGCATGAAGACCATCGCCGGGAACCCCCCGGTCGCGTGCGTCCAAAATCCGAGCCAGGTCCCCGGAGTCCGAGCGGCCGCCCGAACTTTGTGCTGCACGCCCGCCGGGCCGCGCACCGGCACGACGCCAGGCGGATGGTCGCGGACCGCCGCCCCGGCCAGGATCGCTGCGAGCACCCCGACAGCCCCCAGACCGACGAATGCGGGGCTCCAGCCGGCGACGTGCAGCACGGCGACGAACGGGATGGCGGCGGCCAGCTGACCCAGATTGCCCGCCAGGCCGGTGAGCTGGGTGAGCAGCGGCACCCGACGAGCCGGGAACCACAGGGTCACCAGCCGGAGCACCGAGATGTAGGTCGCGGCGTCACCCGCACCGATCAGCACGCGGGCCAGGTAGGCGGCGGGGAGGTCGTTGACCGTCCCGAGCAGCACCTGTCCGACGGCCATCATGGCCGCGCCCCCCGTGATGAGGACCCGCGACCCGAAGCGGTCGAGGAGCACACCGACCGGCACCTGCATGCCCGCGTACACCGCCAGCTGGACGACGACGAACGTCGACAGGACCGAGGCGCTGACGTCGAAGCGGCCGACCGCCTCGACCCCGGCAACGCCGAGGGAGGAACGGTGCAGCACGGCGACGGCGTAGACGGCGACCGCCGTGCCCCACACGAGGTACGCCCCAGGCGCGTAGCGCGGCACCCGCCCGGGCGCCGGAGCGCTCGGCGCACCTCCACCCGCGCGCCCGGCACCCAGTGCCCTCGCGATGGTCACGCCGTCACCGTAGCCGGGACCCCCATCGCGTTCGCGGGCCGGAGGTCACCCGCCGTCGGGTCCGTGCTGCTGGGCCAGGAAGCGCTCGAACTCCGCACCGATCTCGTCTGCGGTCGGCAGGTCGGCGGCCTCCCCGAGCAGGCTCGTGCGCCCGAGCGTGCGGGACAGGGTGTCGTACTGCTCCTCGAGGGCGTGCACCACGGCTGCCACCTCGTCCGAGGAGATGACCTGCCGCTCGACTGCCTCGAGCGCCTCGCGGGCGACCGGTTCGAGTGTGTCGGAGTCAAGGGCGAGCCCGGTCACCTGCTCGACGCGCTGCAGGGCGACCATCGCGGCGGGCGGGAATCCGGCCTGCGCCAGGTAGTGCGGGACATGGACCGCCACTCCGACGGCGTCGTGCCCCCACCGGCCGAGCCGGTACTCGAGCATCGCACCGACCGATGCTGGCACCTGGACCGTCCCGAACCAGCCCGGCGCTGCCACCAGCTCGGGGCGCGTGCCGTGGGTCGTGACGCCCAGCGGGCGGGTGTGCGGGACGCCCATCGGGATCCCGTTCACCCCGACGGTCAGCGGGACCGAGAAGCGCTCGACGAGCTGCCGCACGGCTGCCGCGAACCGCTCCCACTGCACGTCCGGCTCCAGCCCGTGCATCAGCAGGAACGCGGTGCCCTCCGCGTCGTGGGCCAGGTCCACCACGAGCTGTGGCTCGTCGTAGTCACGCCAGCGGGAGACGTCGAAGGTCATCACCGGGCGGCGTGCCCGGTAGTCCAGGAGCTGGTCGATGTCGAAGGTCACCAGCCGGCGCGTCTCGAACCGGTCGACCAGGTGCTCCCCGGTCAGCTCGCCGGCACCGCCGGCATCGATGAACCCGCGCAGCACGTGCAGCAGCGCCGGTCCGTCGCCGTCTCCGGTCAGCGCCACCAGCTCGGCAGCGAGATCCTCTTCGACGGTGTAGAGCTCACGTGCGTCGGCCATCGTCCACCCTCCTTCCGGTCTACCTGTCGGTGACAACACCGAGGTCCCCAGAAGGATTCCGGTCAATGGCCCGGCAACCGCACCACCGAGACGAAGAAGTCGTCGATCTTGCGGACCACCTCGATGAAGCGACCGAAGTCCACCGGCTTGGTCACGTAGGCGTTGGCATGCAGCGAGTAGCTGCGCAGCACGTCCTCCTCCGCCTCGGACGTGGTCAGGACCACCACCGGGATCCGCCGCAGCTCCGGATCGGACTTCATCGCGGCCAGCACCTCGCGCCCGTCCATCCGCGGCAGGTTCAGGTCCAGCAGCACCAGGTCGGGTGTCGGGGAGTCCGCGAACCGGCCTTCCTTGCGCAGGTACGCCATCGCGTCGACACCGTCGGGCACGACAGAGAGCCGGTTCGCGAGCTTGTTGTCCTTGAACGCCTCCCGGGTCATCAGCACGTCTCCCGGGTCGTCCTCGACCAGAAGGACATCGATCGCCTTGACGTCATGCATCACGCATCATCCTGACCGCCGCCGGAGGCAGCATCCACGTCGTCGATGGGCGGCACCGTTGCGACGTCCGCTGGGAGCGTCCACCGGACGGCGGCGCCCTCCGTGACTGAAGTGTCGATCCAGATGTCGCCACCGTGGTACTCGACGATCTTCTTGCACAAGGCCAGCCCGATCCCGGTGCCCTCGTAGACCTCCTTGGCGTGCAGCCGCTGGAAGATCACGAAGACCCGCTCGGCATATGCCGGGTCGATGCCGATCCCGTTGTCCTGGCAGACCAGCTCCCAGAAGGCTCCGACCCGGCGCGCGTCGACCCGCACGACCGGCGCACGGTCGGGGTACCGGAACTTCACGGCGTTGCCGAGAAGGTTCGCCAGCAGCTGGGCAAGGAGCAGCTTCTCCCCGCGCACCACCGGCAGGTCACCGACCTCGACCTCTGCCCCGGTCTCGTCGATCACCGGCTGCAGGTCGGCCAGCACCCGCCGCAGCGTGGCGTCCAGGTCGACATCGGTCACCTCCGAGCCGATCCGGCCGACCCGGGAGAAGCCCAGCAGGTCGTTGATCAGGCGCTGCATCCGCTTGGCGCCGTCGACGGCGAACCCGATGTACTGGTCCGCACGCTCGTCCAGCTGCCCGCCGTATCGGCTGGCGAGCAGCTGGGTGAAGCTCGCCACCTTCCGCAACGGTTCCTGGAGGTCGTGCGAGGCGACGTAGGCGAACTGCTCCAGGTCGCGGTTGGACCGACGCAGCTCCTCCGTCTGCTCCTCGAGCACCAGGTGCGACGCCTCGATCTGGGCCCGGGCGTCCGACGCCTCGTCCAGCAGGACCACCAGCTGGGCACGCATGTGCTCGACGTCGCGCGCCAGGGCACCCACCTCGCCAGGACCGGTCTCGTCCACGCTGTGGCGCACCTCACCGCCCGCAACGCGGCGGGCATCCGCGGCGAGCTCCATCAGCGGGTCGGTCACCCAGCGGCGCAGGAAGATCCAGAGCAGGACGCCCATCACGATCACGCTGAGTGCCACCACCGCGAAGGCCCCGGTCATCACTTCGAGCCAGGTGCGCAGCTCGGCGACTGCGGACGCCCCCTCGGCCCGGAGCAGCTCCGTGTAGCGCTCGACGAGCGCCTCCGCCTGGGCGAACTGCTCCTGCCCAGCGGCGATCTCGGCATCGCTGACCGAGCCCGGACCTTCGGCCTCAACGGTGTCGAGGAGCGGCTGGGCGAAGTCCGCGAACCAGGTGGCGACCGCCTCGACCGCCGCCTGGCGGGCGACGAGGGCGGGGTCGTCCTTGTCGAGCTCGGCGATCAGGAGTGTCTCTGCGCCGGACGTGTCGGCGTTCGCCGCGCTCGCTCCGGTGATCCGCTCCAGCACCTCCAGCGAGACGGGGTTGCCGGTCACGGCGTAGCCCCGCACTGATGCTTCCGCGTCCAGCAGGGCGATGTGGCCGGTGTCCGCCTCGGTGATCGCCATGAAGTACACGTCGATGATCGCGTGCTGGCGGTCCCGCATGATCACCAGGGCGGTTGCCGCGAGCGCCGCGACCAGGCCCAGCAGGGCACCGCCGGTGACCAGGGCGACCCGAAGCCAGGCGCGAAGGGAGCCGGGCCGCACCGAGGGCCGGCGACCCGCGGTCTCGGTGCTCCCGACGACCCCGGTCACGCTGCCCCCCCGACGGGCGAACCGAGCACGACAAGAGCGGCGTCGTCGACGAGGTCGCCCCCGTGCAGCGCCCGGACCGCCTCCAGCACCCGGTCGACGAGCGCCGAGCGGGCGCCCGCCCTACCGTCGCGTCGCACCTGGTCCTCCAGGATCGCCCGCAGGCCCTCCTGACCCAGGCGATCCGGGCCGCCGGCCACCGTCGCCTCGATCAGCCCGTCGGTGAACATCGCCACCCGCCAGCCATCGCCCAACGCGACGCGCTCCGGCCGCCACGTGCCGGTCACCGGGATGCCGAGAGCCCGCCCGCGGTTCGTCGCCGGCAGAACGACGGTCGGCACACCGAGCAGGAAGGGTGCCGGGTGCCCGCACAGGTACAGGTCCATCGCCCGTCGGTCGCTCGCGACCTCGGCCATCACGAGCGTCGTGAACGTCTCCGACCGGTCCCGCTCGGCGATGAGCACGAGCTCCACCACCTCCAGCACCTTTTTCGCCGGGAGCCCGGCCAGGACGCCCGTCCGCCACGCGGTACGCAGGGTCGCGCCGAGTGCTGCCTCGGCCGGCCCATGACCGGCGACGTCGCCCACCACGGCGGCGATCGAGCCGTCCTCGCGCGCCACCACGTCGTAGAAGTCCCCGCCCAGCAGCCCGTCGCGCCCCGCGCGGTAGCCGACCAGGACCTCCAGACGTTCCTCGCCGAGGAGCGGGCGGGGCAGCAGGGCGCGCTCGAGCCGGGTGGTCTCGTACTCGCGCAGCTCCGCCCGGTACAGCTCACGTTCCTGGCGCTCCGCCAGACGGCGCTCGATCGCGTACTGCACGGAACGGATCAGCAGCTCCGGGCCGACCTCGCCCTTGACCAGGTAGTCCTGCGCGCCCGCAGCGACCGCCCGCAACCCCAGCCCTGTCCCGGCGAGGCCGGTGAGCACCACGACGGCAGGCACCTCGGGCGCCCGGAGCAGGACCTCGAGCGCCTCGAGCCCGGTCACCCCTGGCAACCCCAGGTCGAGCAGGACGCACGAGACGTCGAGCCGGGTCCGCGCGTCGTCGAGGTTCTTCGCCCGGCGCAGGTCCACCGGCACCCCCGAGTCCGCGAACAGCTCGCCGACCAGCAGGGCGTCGCCGTCGTCGTCCTCGACGAGCAGCACCGAGATCGGTCTCGGATGGGTCTTGTGGTAGGGCACGTGCCACCTTTCGCCGTCGGTGGCTGATCCTATTGTCCGGCGTCCCCGGGGTGCTCGTCACGATCTGCGAGCGGCCTCGACCTCCTCAGCAGGTCGGGCCCAGTGCCCGCCGAGCACACCCGCGCGCTCGAAGCGCCCGCGGTGGCCCACCGGATGGCGGATAATGGACGACCCGGCCGCGCGCGACGTCCGGACGGAAGGGACCCAGTGGCCAGGCAGGAGCAGCTCCGCGAGGAGCAGTCAGCCGTTGACCGCCGGTACGAGCGCCTGGACACCCTGCGCGCCCAGACGGCTGAGCGGCTCCGGAAGGTACGCAGGAGCGGCCCCTCCGGGTCACCGCAGAACCGGTCCGAGCGAGACGCCTTCGCCACCCTGTACGAGGACCGCCTGGCCCAGCTGGACGCCGTCGAGCAACGCCTGACCTTCGGCCGGCTCGACCTGACCGACGGGACCACCCGGTACATCGGTCGCATCGGGCTCACCGAGCCCGACCACACGGTGCTGCTCACGGACTGGCGTGCCCCCGCGGCCCAGGCCTTCTACCGCGCGACGGCAGCCCAGCCGGAGGGCGTGGTCCGGCGTCGGCACCTGGTCAGCCGCGGTCGACGGGTCACCGGCGTCGAGGACGAGGTGCTGGACCTGGACGCCGTCGGGTCAGGAGTTGCGCACCCGTCGACCCTGTCCGGGGAGGGCGCACTGCTCGCCGCTCTGGCTGCCGGCCGCACGGGCCGGATGGGTGACATCGTCGCGACGATCCAGGCCGAGCAGGACGCCGTCATCCGTTCCGCCCTCGCCGGCGCCCTCGTGGTCCAGGGCGGACCGGGCACCGGCAAGACGGCCGTCGCCCTGCACCGCGCCGCCTACCTGCTCTACGCCCACCGCCGGATCCTGGAACGCTCCGGCGTCCTGCTCGTCGGTCCCAGCCGCACGTTCCTGCGCTACATCGACCAGGTACTCCCCTCCCTCGGTGAGACCGGGGTGGTCACCGCGACCATCGCGGACCTGTACCCGGGTGTGGTGGCCGACGGCACCGAACCGGACAAGGTCGCCGAGATCAAGGGGCGGGCGATCTGGCCGCAGGTGCTCGCGCGGGCCGTCCGGCAGCGCCAGCGGGCCCCGGAGGAGGTGCGGCAGGTCACCGTCGAGGGCCACGTCGTGCGCATCGAGCCGCAGGACGTCGCGGACGCGATCGCACGGGCGCGGCGGACCGGCCGACCGCACAACCTCGCCCGGGTGACGTTCGTCCGGGACATGCTCACTCGTCTGGCGGCGCAGTACTCCGCCCAGCTCGCGTTCCCCCTGCCGCCGGACGAGCAGGCCGAGGTGGTCGAGGAGCTGCGCACCACCCGCGAGGTCCGGATCGCACTGAACCTCGCCTGGATGCCACTCACACCACAACGCCTCCTCGAGGGCCTGCTCACGCGGCCGGACCGGCTGCGAGCGGCAGCACCCGAGCTGTCAGCTGCTGAGCGAGCGGCGCTGCACCGGGGAGCCGGCGCGGCGTGCACGCCCGCCGACGTCCCCCTGCTGGACGAGGCCGCCGAGCTGCTCGGCGAGGACGACCAGGCCGCCCGGGCGGAGGCCGCACAGGAGACCCAGCGCCGGGCGGCCGACGTCGACTACGCCCGACAGGTGCTCACGACGTCCGGCACGGGTGGCCTGGTCAGCGCCGAGCTGCTGGCCGACCGGTTCGCCCACTCCGGGCCATCGCTGACCACTGCCGAGCGGGCGGCGACCGACCGAACCTGGACGTACGGGCACATCGTGGTCGACGAGGCCCAGGAGCTGTCCGCGATGGCCTGGCGGATGCTCCTGCGCCGCTGCCCCACGCGGTCGATGACGATCGCCGGAGACGTCGCGCAGACCTCGACAGCGGCCGGCGCACGGTCCTGGCAGCGGATGCTGGACCCGGTGCTCAAGGGGTCGTGGCGGTTGTCGGAGCTGACGGTGAACTACCGGACGCCGGCCGCCGTCGCGGATGCCGCCCAACGGGTCGCCGTCGCGGCCGGGCTGCCGGTCACCACACTGACGTCCGCGCGGGAGGTCCCCGGCTCCATCGCGGTCCGCCGGGTGAGCCGGCTGGAGGATGCGGTGGTGGCGGAGGCCGAGGAAGCCCTCGCCGCGCTGGCCGCCAACGACGCAGGCGGAGCCATCGACGAGGGCGGCAGAGCCCTTGACGAGGGCGGCCGGGTGGCCGTCATCGCGGCCACCGAGCGGGTGGACGCACTGCGGCACCTGCTCTCGCGCTCCGCGGTCGGGCACGCTCTGCGCCCGACCGGTTCGGGATCGATGCTGGATGCGCGCCTGGCGGTGATGTCGCCGCGGGCCAGCAAGGGCCTGGAGTTCGACGTCGTCGTGCTGGTGGAGCCGTCGGAGGTCGCGCGCGCCGCGCCCGGGGACCTCTACGTGGCGATGACCCGACCCACCCGCGCACTGCGCGTGCTGGCCTCGGGCGCGTTGCCTGCGGGCCTGACCGAGTGACTCACCCCTCGCAGGCAACCTGACCGACCAGGGCGAGACCCTGGAGGTCCCCCGGGCCCAGGTCCGTACGGTTCGAGCTCACCGGGTTCATCAGCTCGTCCGGGTCCGTCACGTGGTCCAGGCCGAGCACGTGCGCCAGCTCGTGCATCACGATGGCCCGCGCCTGCTCGTGACCGTCCGGACGCGCGAGCATCACCAGGACGTCGGCGGAATCGAGGACCACACGACCGGCCGCCAGCCACGATCCCTGTCCCGACGCGCCGGGCACGGCCGCCGAGCCACCGAGCCCGGCCACCTCACCGGCAAGCTCGGGCATCTGCGCCTCGTCCGACCACGCGATCAGCACCGGCGCCCAGCCCTCGCCGTACCGGTCGGGCTGGATCAGCGTGCGCTCCACTGCCGGGGCCTCGTCCGTCGTGCCCGCGTACTCGAACACGAGTCCGCTGGCCGCCGACACCCCGGCCATCGCCTCGTCCAGCAGCGCCTGGCCGGACGGCGGCATGCCGTCCGGACGCACCACGAATCGGATCGGGCGGCACGGGTCGTACCCGATCGGCGCACCGTCGTCGTCGGTGTGCAGGAAGGCATGGACGCCCTCGGTGGTGGCAGCCACCGCCGGGAGCAGGCGGCCATCGGATGCCTCCGGACGCGGGACGGCGACCGGCTGTCCGTCAACCTCGACGTATGCGCGCGGGCGCAGCCAGGCGCCCACGTCCCAGTCGCTGCCGACGACGACCACCCCGGCGAACGCCACGACGGCGACGACGGTCAGCAGTCCGAGGAGCGGACCGACGCCGCGCCTGGAGCGCCGCCGCACGTCACGGTCGATCCGGCGGAGCACTCGCTCCGCACGGCGCTGTGCCCGCCAGTCACCACCGTCCACGCTGAGCAGTGTCTCCCGTCGGACCGCCCGGCGCCGCCCCGGGCATGGCGTCGGGCGGCCAACGGCTCGGCGTCGGTGGGACGGCCCGCTCGCGGCCGGCGCCGGCCACCGTCCGCCAGCCGGTCGGGTTTCTCCCCGCAGCCCCGGCAGGGCCACCATAGGTCCGTGCTGAGCGCCCTCTTGCTGGAGAACCTCCATCCCCTTGCCACCACGATCCTGCGTGCCGACGGCGCCGAGGTGCTGGCGCGATCCGGCGCCCTCGACGAGGACGAGCTGATCTCCGCCCTCGAGGGCGTGCACCTGCTGGGCATCCGATCCAAGACCCAGGTGACCGAGCGGGTCCTGGCGCAGGCCACCGATCTCCGGGCGATCGGCGCCTTCTGCATCGGCACCAACCAGATCGACCTGCGGGCAGCGGCCCAGCGTGGCGTCGCGGTCTTCAACGCACCGTTCTCCAACACCCGCTCGGTGGTCGAGATCGCCCTGGCAGAGGTGATCGCCCTGATGCGGCGGCTGACAGACCGGGACAGGGCCCTGCACGCCGGGATCTGGGACAAGTCCGCCGAGGGCGCCCACGAGGTGCGCGGCCGAGTGCTGGGGATCGTCGGCTACGGCAACATCGGCACGCAGCTCTCGGTGCTCGCCGAGGCGCTGGGCATGTCGGTGGTGTTCTACGACACCGCCGAGCGGCTCGCCCTGGGCAACGCCCGGCGGCTCACCAGCATGGACGAGCTCCTCAAGATGGCCGACGTCGTCACCCTGCACGTGGACGGCCGGCCGGGCAACGCCGGGCTGTTCGGCGCCGCTCAGTTCGCCCGGATGCGCCCGGGCGCGATGTTCCTCAACCTCTCGCGTGGCTTCGTCGTCGACTACGCCGCGTTGCGCGAGCGAGTCCTCGACGGCCACCTGGGCGGTGCGGCGGTCGACGTGTTCCCGAACGAGCCGAAGCGCCGTGGCGACCCGTTCGAGTCCGACCTTCGCGGGCTGCCCAACGTCATCCTCACCCCGCACATCGGTGGGTCGACCGAGGAGGCGCAGGAGTCGATCGGCCAGTTCGTTGCGAACAAGCTGCGCGACTACCTGGCGACCGGCTCGACGACGCTCAGCGTGAACCTGCCGAACCTCGCGCTGGACGCCCGGACGGGTCTGCACCGCCTGGCGCACCTGCACCACAACACGCCCGGCGTCCTGGCAGGGATCAACCGGACGCTCGCCGAGAACGGCGTCAACATCGAGGCGCAGCTGCTGTCCACCCGCGGCGAGCTCGGCTATGTGGTCACGGACATCGGCGCCGAACTGGCACCTGACGTGCTGGAGGTGCTGCAGACGATGCCGCAGACGATCCGGCTGCGGGTGCTGTCCTAGGTATCCGCACCGTCCTCGGCCGGACGGCACCCCGTTCGGCGCTCGGCCTGCTCAGCCGGTCTTGCGCCGGAAGGTCCGGCGGTTCCCGGTGACCTCCGACCCCTGGACGCCGCCGGGAGTCCGGCGGGCCTCCTCGGAACGGTGGGCAGCCTGCTGCTTGCGGTCAAGGGCCGCGCGGAAACGGGCCTTTGCGCCCTCGGGCACCTCGGGTGCGACATCCTTTGCGTCCTCGGGCACCTCGGGTGCGACATCCTTCTCGGCGCTCATGTCCATTCCCTCCGTCGCTGCCGCGACGTCGGCGGCGTTCGGTCAACAGTCTGCGCCACGTCGCGGCCGCCGGCCAACACATCCCGCGTGGCGCGGCCACCCGCCGATGCGGGTGAAATCACACCCGGAGTGCCCTCGAGGGACAGGCTACGGGGAAGTAACTTACGCTCACGTAGGTTATCTTTGGGACGTGAACCGCCCGTGGCTCGAGTCCTACGCTCCTGGTGTCCCCGCCGATGTGGATGTGCCGCCAGAGCCCATCACCGCAGCGCTGGATCGTGCCGCGGCCGAGCATCCGGCGCGCGTCGCGCTGGACTTCATGGGAGCGGTCACGACGTACGGCTCGCTCGCCCGACAGGTCGCCCGGGCCGCCGAGGCGCTGCGCGAGGTGGGCGTGCGACCTGGTGACCGGGTCGGGATCGTGCTGCCCAACTGCTCCAGCCACGTGGTCGCGTTCTATGCGGTGCTCCGCCTCGGTGCCATCGTCGTCGAGCACAACCCGACCTACACCGCCGAGGAGCTCGCGCACCAGCTGTCGGACAGCGGCGCGACCACTGCCATCGTCTGGGAGAAGGCGACGGCCGCCGTGCTGAGCATCCGCGACCGCACCGCCCTGCGGACCGTGATCGTGGTGGACATGAGTCGTGACCTGCCCACCATCAAGCGCGCCGCCCTCCATCTGCCGGTGCGCTCGGCCCGACGCGTGCGGGCATCCATGCGCAGCCGGGTCCGCCGGGATTCCGGCGTCCTGCGCTGGGCGAAGCTGGTCCAGGCGCCGCGGCCGCTGCCCGTCGACCACCCCGGCCCGTCCTCGGACGACATCGCCGTGCTGCAGTACACCGGTGGCACCACCGGCACACCCAAGGGTGCGGTCCTGCGTCACCGGCACCTGGTGAGCGATGCGGTAGAG
>Ga0209386_1000417_pt1 | contig 21405 bp, 20 predicted proteins | sample NGEPertwo_FD_184510 | JGI IMG/M metagenome (GOLD analysis project Ga0209386, IMG submission 184510) | Arctic peat soil microbial communities from the Barrow Environmental Observatory site, Barrow, Alaska, USA - NGEE Permafrost154B-two... | ecosystem: Environmental > Terrestrial > Soil > Wetlands...
CCATAGTAATAGAAGAACCACGGATTGCACCTTTTATTATGAAGATGAAAAATAATGTAGCCCTGGTTTTAAAAAGTTCTTTCGAAAAGATAAATATTAAAGCTACAACTAATGAGAAGATGGGCTTCATTGGGAGAGGGGAAGGCATTGCTTCTTATTGCGTGGTTAGCTTGAACGAGGACACAGATTAAGAAAGTATCGAGTATCGAGTATATAGTATATAGTTAAGAATAGCATAGAGCGTATAGAAAAACAGTAATGAGTAATAAGTGATTAGTGACAAGAACTAGTTAACTAGGTAACCAATTAACTAATTAACTAGTTATATACGAGTAAATGAGGAGGAAAAAAATAATAATTATGAAAGAGGAAAAGAAAGTAAGAGAAGAGAAAACAGAAAAAGACGAAGAGATAAAAGAAAAAAAGGTACAGAAAGAGGAGAAAGAAGAAACAAAGGAAAAAGTTAAAGAAGAAGAAAAAAAACAAGAAGAGCATTTTAAAGAACCTGATTTACCTGTTCTTTTTGTGTGGTTTATAAGTATGTTGAGCGGAAAAGCCTGGGAGTATTTGGGTCTCATTATGAATCCCGAAACTAAAGAAATGAATAAAGATTTAAAAAAAGCTAAAATTGCTATAGATACAGTGGCTTTTTTATATGACCAGATTAAAGATGATTTAAACCCGGAAGATTTCAAGCGGATCGAAAGTTTACTGGCAAATTTAAGAATGAATTATGTGGAGAAGTTGAAAGAATCATAAGATTAAAGAACATTAATAAGAAGAAAGTGGGGAGGGTGCAAGAATAATGATGAAAAATTTTTTTCATAAAATTGGTCTGAGTTTATTAATCCTATTTTTAATTTTAATTTTGGGCAGTGCAATAATTTACGCTCAGGACTATCAGACCTACTATAAAAATGGGTATGAATATTTTCTTCAGGGAAAATATGAGATGGCCGCACAATATTATAAGAGAGCTATAGAACTGAACCCTGATTTTGAGAATGCCCATTACTGGCTGGGGAAAGTATATGAACAGACCGATGATTATGGTCAGGCAATAGAACAATGGAAAGAAGTTCTAAGAATCAACCCCAGAAATCAATATGCCTTTCAGAATTTAATAGGTAGTTTTAAGAGCACCTCCCGGGTTCAATCAGATAAGGCAAATGATTATTTAGATGAAGGAAGTAAAATAATTGGAAATCCGGAAGAATATCTTTTTAAGGGAGATGCTCCTTCTGTAAACAGTTTATTAAGCGCGCTTCCTTATTTCAAAAGAGCAGCCAGTATAGAACCGAATTTACTGGAAGCTTTTTACTGGATAGGTGAAACTTATCGAAATTTAGGAGAAAAAAGTACCTGGCAGTTTACCAATTTAGCTATAGAAAATTATAAAAAAGTTATCGATATAGAAGAAGCAGCTAATTTAGTCTCCTTTGAACATCCTTCACCATATTGGCGTTCTTACCTGCAATTAACCAAAATTTATAGTTCTTTGGGATTGAAAGATAAAGAGGAAAATCTGTGGCTTCAGTTAGAGAAAGCAAAATCACTCCCTTACAAACAGGTTTTAGAAAGAAAAGGATATTTAGGTTTTGGCTATCCTTCGCGAATAGAAGTTAACTTTAAAGATGGAGATAAGATAGAAAACTGGAGCTATCCGGAGAAGGATATCACTTTTACAGTAATTAATGGAGAAGTAGAGGGCGAAAAAGAGAAAGTGACCGAACAGAGTAAAATAGAAACAAAAACTGAAGAAAGTGTGCCGGAGGAGGAAGAATAATTTTTAAGGAAAAAACGAGTATTAAACGTTTAGGAATAATGGGTGGAGTATTTGACCCCATACATTGTGGACATTTATTTGCAGCTGAAGAAGCAAGGGTTGAATTTAAATTAGATAAAGTAATATTTGTACCCTGCCATAAGCCTGTCCACAAAAGAGAAAATAATATCTCTGACCCCGAAGATAGATATTTAATGACAGTCCTGGCCACTAGTAATAACCAATTTTTTGAGGTATCCAAAGTTGAACTCAATAGGCCGGGGCCTTCTTATTCTATAGACACTGTTAAAGAATTTTTAGAGAGATATAATTATGGGATTAAAATATTTTTTATCACCGGGGCAGATGCTTTCTTAGAGGTAGATTCCTGGTACAAAAGTGAGGAATTAATTAAGCTTTGTCAGTTTGTAGCTGCAACCCGGCCGGGATATGATTTGAATAAATTAGATACAAAATTTAAAAAAATTATTAATATTATGGAAATTCCCGCCCTGGCCATATCTTCTACTGATATCAGAAGAAGAGTGAGAGAGGGGAAAAGTATAAAATATTTACTCCCCCAAGAAGTGGAAGAACATATTTACAAAAAAGGGTTATATAGTAAAATGTAATATTTAGTGCCTGGCACTAAAGTTTACCTTTTGACAAATTAAGTGTTAGGAGCTTCTTTAAGGTAAGAGATAGGTGATGAGAGTGGATATCGATTTAATAAAAATAAGCTTAAAAGAGATGCTGGGCGAAGAGAGATTGGAACACTCGGTTAATACTTCTAAGATTGCCCGTAAGTTAGCTATAAAATATGATTATGATGCAGATAAAGCCGAAGTCGCCGGATTATTACATGATTGTGCTAAGGATTTAGATTATAAAACTTTAGAAAAAATGGTTTTAGAATGTAATATCGAACTTGATGAAATTATTCGTAAAATTCCTAAATTGTTACACCCTTTGGCAGGGGCAGCTATTGCAAAAAAGGAATTTAACATTCAAGACCCCGTTATTTTAAAAGCAATAAAGGCACACAGTACCGGTGCAGCTCAAATGTCCCTTTTGGATAAAATAATTTATCTGAGTGATAAAATTGAACCTTTAAGAAATATGAATGGAGTGGAAGAAGTAAGGAAAATGGCAGAAATAAATTTAGACAGGGCAGTTTTAATGGCTCTGGACATGGGATTACTCTATCTGATCAGCAAAAATTTATTAATTCATCCTGTTTCTATTGAAGCTAGGAACAATATCCTAAGCAAGGTGGTTTTTGTTTGATGTATGAAAATAATTTAGGGGAAAGCATAAGAAGAAATAAAAGAAGAGGGCTAAAAAAGAAAAAAGACAAAAAATTAATCTTAACTATGTTTTCTGTCCTATTATTAGTTGCTCTAATTTTTTTATTAAAATATTTTGGGATTTTTCCCTTCAGCTCTTACATAATGTCTTACAATCGAGTAAATATCTTAATTGTAGGCTGTGACGAGGTTGAAAATAATGGACGTGCAGATACTATAGTTTTTTTAAGCATTTCTCCAAAGACTAAAGATGTCCTTATCCTGTCCATCCCCAGAGATAGCAGGGTGGAAATTCCAGGAAGAGAAATGGATAAGATAAATCATGCTTATGCCTTTGGAGGAGAAGGATTGATATCTAAAACTGTCAGTTCATTTTTAGATTTACCGATTCACTTTTATGCAGTAGCAGATTTTAATGGATTTGTTAATATTATTGATGAGTTAGGCGGGGTTGAGATTGATATAGAAAAAGAGATGCATTATGTGGATAAAGCAGGAGGCGTGGAAATAAATCTTTACCCGGGGAAGCAAATATTAGATGGGGGAAAGGCCTTGCAATACATAAGATTCAGGTACGATAAATTAGGCGATTTAGGTAGAATAAAAAGGCAACAAAAATTAGCCTTAGCAGTAATAGAAAAAATAATGAATTTTGATTCTATAACTAAAATTCCGCAGATATCTGAAGAGATGGAAAAATATATTGAGACTAATATAAAAGTACAAGATGCAATTGCCTTGGCTAATTTATTTAAAGGTATAAATCAAGAAAAGTTTAAGGTTGAAACCGTTCAGGGTAAACCGGTTTATATCGAGGGAATTAGTTATTTAGAACCAGATGTGGAAGAAGTACGGCAAAGGGTGAAATCATTAATATATAGCAAAAATAGCGGTATGAAAGTGGAAGTTTTGAATGGAAATGCTATGGCGGGTATTGCTCATAAAACAGCTAAAGATTTAGAATTGCAGGGATTTGAAATTGTAAATCTTGATAATGCGGACAATTTTAATTATGAAAAAACTAAAATTATAGTTTATTCAAAAGAAGTAAATTTAGATAATGAATTTAAAAAACTATTTAACGATTTTGAAATTGTTAAAGAATATCAAACCAATACTAATTTAGATTTAGTTATAATATTAGGGAAGGATATGATAGAATAGTCGTTAGCTGGTTAGTTGGTTATTTGGCTAGCTAGTTAAGAAAATCAATATTGCTCGCAACTTATTGCATATTACTATTTACTTCACGCGATTCGCGATGTGGTCTCGACCATTTAAAACCAGTTAACCAAGTAACCATGTAACTATCTAACAAAAAAGGGAGGTGATGTTTTTGAATAAAAAATCATTAGCTATTGCAAAAATGGTTGCGGCTGCTGCCGAAGATAAAAAAGCAAAAGATACAGTAATATTAAATCTAAACAAATTGACTCTAATCGCTGATTATTTTGTAATCACCAGTGGTGATTCAGAACCTCAACTAAAGGCAATAAGTAATTTTATTATGAGGAAATTAAAAGAAAACAAAGTTAGATTATTGCATTATGAAGGCAAGCTTGGAACAGGATGGATATTATTGGATTATGGTGATGTGATAGTACATATATTTTCTAGAGAGAAAAGGGATTTTTATGACCTGGAATATATTTGGCAGGAAGCAAAGAAAATTCGCTTGTTAAAAAGAAAGAAAATATTAAAGGAGGAAAAATAATGAGTGCGAGTGAAGAAGGCAGGGGAAATTGGGTTTTCGGATTAATAATATTAACTATCGGTATCATATTTATAGTTGAAAATTTCACTGATTTAGAAATATGGGAAAGAATATGGAATCTATGGCCAGTAATTTTACTTATTTGGGGAATTAAAGAAATATGGCAAAATAAATCTATTTTTTTTGGAGTAATATTAATAGCAATAGGAACCATCTTTTTAGCGAAATATTTTTTCAATTTTGTGATTTCAGAAGATATCTGGAAATTTTGGCCAATATTAATAATTGCCCTGGGGATCGATCAAATTTTTAAATCCTTTGGGGGAGTTAGATTCAAAGCTAAGAGGAAAGCAAAAGACGAAGAAATATAATTACTTTTTGTCTACTTCTTCTTGTCGTCGTTTCTTGTTTTTTAACCTTTTAATTTCTACCAATAGAACTATAGCCCCGATGCACAAATTGAAGTAAAAGGCTATAAATCTCCATGCCCCTACAAAGATACCCAAAAGGTTAAGAGGGACAAAGAAAGAAAATAATGAGGCAAACCCTACTTCTGCTGTCCCACTTCCACCCGGGGTAGGCATAAAAGGTAAAATAAAATAGAATATAACTTGCATTACCAATACATGGGAGAAATTAAAATTTAGGTTAAATCCCCAAAGAAGTAAAGGGGTTATTAAAAAAAAGGTGCCCCAAAAGATAATCGTGTAGAGGGTAGATAACAATAGTTTAATCCAATTTTCTCTTAATAAGGAAAAGCTCTTATGGAATTCTTCGATTTCCAGGGTTACCCTATCTAATAAGCGTAATATTTGTTCTTTTTTGGAAAATTTTAAGATACAGGGTAAATGTTGAATTTTGAAAATTATTCCCAACATCTTATCGGGGTATTTTACCGCTAAGATAAACAAAAAGAGCAAAAACAGGGAAATTAGTATAGCTCCATTGATAAGAATTGCAGAAATAATGGTGTAATCAGTAATTGTTTTCTTGAAGCTGAAAAAAATAACTGGGACAAAAATAGAAAAAACCAAGGTTTTAATCAGGGGCATGATGGTGGCAACCATAGTAGCCTTACCCAAGGTCATTTTGTTTTTTATGTCTTTATTAAATAAATATATTTGAGTGGGCAAAGTACCAGAGAAAAAAGGGGTAATACCACCGGCAAAGTTACTAATATAGTACACTTTTAAGGCTTCTGGAAAAGTAATTTTTTCATTAACTGCCTCTACCACCATTTTTATTCTGAAGGCATCTATTACAGCAGCAAAAACCATAAGGATAAAAGCAAAGAAAAGGTATTTTTTATTAATGTAAGTTAAACTTGTCCAGGTATTTTGATTAGTAGTAGCAAAAGTGATAATTAAAATAACTATAATTCCTATAACTAAGGAAATTACTAATCCCTTAAGGAATTTTTTTTTATCTAAAATTAATTTGTTCAAATAATCATTCGCTTCCTTTAAATTAGTCGTTAGTATTTAGTATATAGTATATAATATATAGATAAGAAAAGGAAGAAAGAATAGGATTAAAATTAAGAAGTAGAAGCGTATTGCTATACGCCCTCAATAATTTACATAAAATCGCAGGACAGAGGCCTCACCTATCGAGCTAATGGTTCTTTATCGAGCCCACTAAAAAATACTGACGATTACTAAATTTTAGAGTATAATAAATAAAATATTAATCAGACTAAATTATTTAAAAGGAAGATTTATTAATGAAAGGAACTATAGTAAATGTAATTGCCATTTTTTTGGGATGTTCTGTAGGATTCATTTTAAAAAGTAAATTTCCCGAAAAGATTGGCAAGATTGTAATGCAAGGCCTGGGGTTAGCTTCCTTATTGATTGGTGTGCAAATGGCTCTCAAAACGAACAATATTCTATTAGTAATCTTTTCCTTGGCAATTGGCGGGATAATAGGAGAGATGATAGGGATTGAAGAAGGATTAGAAAGATTTGGAGAGAAAATAAGATCAAAAATTAAAGGTGGCGCCGCTTCTGAAAGATTTGTAGAAGGATTTGTAACTGCCAGCTTATTATATTGTGTGGGGTCTATGGCTATAATGGGTGCCCTCAAAGAGGGATTAAGTGGTAATCCGGATATACTCTATACTAAATCGTTATTAGATGGGATAACCTCTATTGCTTTTACTGCGGCCATGGGGATAGGAGTGGTATTTTCTGCAATTCCGGTTTTTTTGTATCAGGGAGGAATTACTTTATTGGCCCGGCTGATTAAAGACTTCCTTTCTCCAGAGGTAATAAACGAGATGACTGCAGTGGGAGGAATTTTAATATTAGGGATAGGCTTTGGATTGCTGGAGATAAAAAAGATTAAAATAGGGAATTTATTGCCTGCCATTTTGGTCGCTGCCCTTTTAGCAGCAGTTTTTAACTAAAAAGGACTGATAAGGGATGCTTCTTTAGCATATTTTTACAAAAGAAAAGTAGAGGCACGACGTGCCGTATCTTCTTATACTAGCGACTATTCACTAACGACTAATTTAAAATATTGGAGGTTTTATAAGATGCAAAAAAGGACTATTAAAGATTTAAAGGGCAATCAATTAGTGGGTAAAAGAGTGTTGGTTAGGGTAGATTTTAATGTGCCCTTAGATAATAAACTTGAAATTACTAATGATGCAAGAATAAAGGCTACCCTTCCTACTATTAATTATTTAATTTCTCATCAAGCTAAAGTGATTTTGATGAGCCATTTAGGCCGTCCGAAAGGGAAAGTAGTTGAGAAATTGAGATTAGACCCGGTAGCCAGGAGATTGAGTGAATTATTAAAACAAGATGTGAAAAAAGTTGATGATTGTATCGGTGAAGAAGTAGAAAAAGCCGTTTTAAATATGCAAAAAGGCGAAGTCATATTATTGGAAAATCTAAGATTTTATCCAGAGGAAGAAAAAAATAAACCGGAATTTGCTAAGTCGTTGGCTAAGTCAGGTGATATTTTTGTGAATGATGCTTTTGGTACTGCCCATCGGGCCCATGCTTCTACGGTAGGAGTGGCTGAAATATTACCTTCTTATGCCGGATTTTTGATGGCCAGAGAGATAGAGGTGCTAGGCAATTTAATCGAGAATCCCGAGAGACCTTTTGTGGTATTACTGGGAGGAGCAAAGGTATCCGGAAAGATCGAAGTTGTCCAGAATTTATTATCTATCGCGGATAGAATATTGATTGCCGGAGGAATGAGTTATACCTGTTTAGCTGCTTTAGGGTATGACGTAACTAATTTACTATTAGAAGAGTATGACTTAGAAATAGTTAAAAAAATGTTAAAGAAGGCTGAAGAGCAGGGAAATAAAATAATTTTACCGGTTGATTTAGTAATAACCAAAGAGTTGTCAGAGTGTGCAGAGAGTAAAGTAGTAAAAAATGAGGATATACCTAAGGATGTAAAAGGAGCAGACATAGGCGACAAATCTATAGCCATATTTGAAAAAGAGATTAAAAAGGCAAAGACTATATTCTGGAATGGGCCAGTGGGAGTATTTGAGATAGAAAAATATGCCAAGGGAACCAATAGAATAGCAAAAATATTAGCAGATATGGAGGGGAAGGCCGTAACGATAATTGGCGGTGGAGATTCTATCGCCGCAATTGAAAATGCAGGGTTAACAGAGAAGATGACTTATATCTCTACCGGCGGGGGAGCTTCTTTAGAATTTTTAGGCGGGAAAAAACTCCCTGGCATAGAAGTTTTGCCAGAAAAATAAAAATATATTTAATCAAATCATCGAACCCGCAATGAGAACGGGTCGGATAAATCCGACCCCTATTTTAAAAAGTAATGCTTCATGCAGAAAAAAGTTTTAAGTTTTTAATTATTTGAGTCATCCTTTGCCAGTGAGTCCCTCTCCAGTAATATTTTTTACAAGAAGGGCAATAGACAAACTTATTTTGAGTTAAAAATACGTAAGGGGGTACATAGTTTTTAACTTCTTTTTTAGCGACATTTTTAGTGAGGGTGTTACATAGCGAACAACGAGAGAATATTTTTGAATCGAAATTAATTTTTAATTTTAATCCCTTTACTATCCCTGCCAACTGTTCTTTCCAGTGGTCGCCTTTAATAAACAAGAAATCACAGATGTTTCGTCTTTTAATTAGATTAGTATCTCTGGTGAGTAATATTCTGCCTTCTTGCTGAGCAGTTAGAATGAGAGATAAATCATCATCGAAGGAAGGATAAGTAGTATCGAAGCCTAAAATGCGCAGCCATTTAACTAATTTACCCAGCATTATGTCAGCTAAAAATTTTATTTCTTCTTTTTTTTTATCTTTTATTTCTTCTATATTATTACTTTCCTTCATTTTTCTATATCAAATTTATTCTTAGAATATTTACCCTTTCTTTCTTAATTTATTTTTGTCATATAATTGTAAATGAACTAAAAATTATCTCTAAATTATTATATCACGCTATTATTTAGTTAGCCAATCAAGATAATCGTTAGTGAATAAGCCTAGCGTGGAGCGTACAGGGTTTCACGTATAGATGTGGGAAATAAGTGTAAGAAAAATATAAAATACAAGATATATTAATCGTTAGCTTCAAATAGAATTTACAATTTTCGTTGTACGATACATTAAAAACTTAAAGCAGAAAGCGAAAAACCATAATTTAGAACTCAAAACCTTTTCGATTAAAGTATTACTTTTAATGTAGAGATTGAATTTATCCGATCCGGGTTATTCTGTAACATTATTCTTTGATAATATTTTGAATCCTGGATTCTGAATCCTGACTTCTGGCTTCTTTACGAGATACGAGATACGAATATAGCTTGACAACTCGGATGTTTAGGGGTATTATTTTTATACCCCCCTAGGGTATAAAAATAAATATAGGGTAGATTGTCACCATTATGCATGATTCATACTTTAACCAATTGAGAAAAATAAAGATATTAAGTCGATTAAAAAAGATAGAAGGTCAAATCAGAGGTATCCAGGGGATGATCATTGAAGAAAGATCCTGTTCAGAAATTATGGTTCAAATGACAGCGGCTAAATCAGCTCTTAATCAAGCAAGTAAATTAGTTTTGGAAAATCATGTTAATTCCTGGTTTGATTCATCTGTTTCTTCTGATGATATCTCTCAGGATATGATTAATGAAGTGATGGAGTTGATATTGAAGTTTATAAAATAAGAAACAAGCACCGAAAAGTTTAAATATAGAATGCTGAAATCAATAATCAGGATTTAGGATAAAACGGAGATGATTGAAAGAATAGTTATCCATGATTCAGCGAGCTATGTTAGTGTAAACTCTAGTGAGGTAGTTAGATGGAAAGAAGTATGCTACTTTTTCCATCTTTTCTTTCGCTTTCTTAACTCGATACGCGATACTATATACTTGATACTATATTGAACAAATTGGCAATTATTTATATTATGAATTATAATTTAAACAGAAGTTAAGTATGTGGAAAATAATAAGAAATATTGGAGGAAAATTAAATATAAATGTTATGTCAAATATGCAAGAAAAAAGAAGCTACTATAACTTTTACTAAAATTGTCGGAGGGCAAAAAACAGAGATTCATCTATGCAAAGATTGCGCTTCCATCTTTAGTGATAAATTTTCCGTATTTCCTCTTCCCCAGTTTGACATTAATGATCTATTAGCTGGTCTGTTAAATGCTATAGATCTTTACCACAAAGAGGAAGGGGTTATTCCGGGCAAAGAGATAAAGTGCAGCAATTGCCATTTAACCTATGATGAGTTTAAACAATCTGGAAAGTTAGGCTGTAGTGTGTGTTATCACGATTTCAGAGAACAGTTAACTCCTCTTTTAAGAAGGTTACATGGGAATAGTGAACATGTGGGGAAAATACCGCGACAATCTAGAGGTAAATTGAATAAAATAGGGAAAATCAAACAACTAAAGAAGGAATTGCAGGAACTGGTATTAAAAGAAGAATACGAGAAGGCAGCAAAGACGAGAGATGAGATATTGAAGCTTGAAGGAGTATTAAAGGAAAAAAATGCAAAATAAAGATAAAAGTAAAATATTGCAAAATTTGAAAGAATCTACTGCTGAATGGACCAATGGACAAGGCCCTTTATCTGATATAGTAATAAGCTCAAGAATTAGATTGGCTAGAAATGTGGAAGGTATTCCCTTTTCACCAAGGGCTGAAAAAGCAGAACTAAAGAATATCTTTGAGCTTAGTCGACAGGTTATAGAAGAAGATTCTCTTTTCAAGGATTCTAACTTACTTTTATTAGATGAATTGACTCCCCTAGAAAGTCAATTTTTAGTGGAAAAACATCTAATTAGTATTTATCATGCTAGAGAGAAACGCCTTTATAGGGGTTGTGTTTTTAATCAAAAAGAAACATTGAGCATAATGATTAACGAAGAAGACCATTTTCGAATTCAATATTTACTTTCAGGGTTGCAATTAAATAATATTTGGAAACTTATCAATGAGATTGACAATAAAATTGAAAAAAAGGTAACTTATGCCTTTAGCGAAAAAGAAGGATATTTAACTTCCTGCCCCACTAATGTAGGAACCGGGATGAGGGCTTCAATAATGTTACACCTACCGGCCCTGGCAATGGTAAACGGTATAAATGACATATTAAAAGCCATATCTAAAATAGGTTACGTAGTAAGAGGATTTTACGGAGAGGGAACTGAAGTAATGGGAAATTTATTTCAGGTTTCCAACCAAATTACTTTAGGTCTTTCCGAAGAGGAAATTATTGATAATTTGGAAAAGGTTAATCAACAAATAATAAACAAGGAAAAGAAAATAAGAAGAGATCTATTATCTAATTCTAAAAGTCAGTTGGAAGATCAAGCCTGGAGAGCTTATGGTATCTTGAGTAGTGCTCGTATTATATCTTCGGCTGAAGCAATGGAGCTTTTATCTAAATTAAGGTTTGGAGTAGAGCTAGGGATAATTTCCCATCCTAATTTAGGGACTTTAAATAAATTGATGCTACTAATACAACCTGCTTATTTGCAAATGTTAGCAGGCAAAGATTTAGACCCTTTTAGCCGGGATTTACAAAGAGCAATATTGATTAGAGATAAAATTAGCGAATAGCGTTTAGAAAAACAGTAATAAGTAATGAGTAATTAGTGACAAGTTGCGGGTTACAAGTTTCAGGTTTATAAAAAGTTCAAACATGTAGGGTTGTATTGTTATAAGCTCTTGTAATGAACCGAAAACTAATTTTTCTTTTCTAAAAAACTATAAATTAAAAACTAAAAACCGTGAACTCGTTATTTGTATCTTGTATTTATACTAACGACTATTCACTAACGACTAAATTGACTGGAAAATTTTAGAGGAAACATGAATATTAAAATTACTTATTCAAGAGAAAGGATGTGCATAAAGAATGTTTAAAAGATATACTGAAAAAGCAAAGAGGGCTATAATGATAGCTCAAGAAGAAGCGATAAACCTAAATCATGAATACATAGGGACTGAACATATTCTTATTGGTTTAATAAAAGAAGAAGAAGGAGTTGCCTCCCAGGTTTTAAGACAATTGGGGGTGAATATAGATAAAGTAGTAGAAGAGGTAGAACGATTAGTAGGAAAAGGCGAGTATCAACAAGTAGGTGAAATTGCTTTTACTCCTCGAGCAAAAAAAATCTTAGAATTAGCCTCTCAAGAGGCAAGTCAATTAAAAAATAACTATATTGGCACCGAACACATATTATTAGGGTTAATAAAAGAAGGAAGTGGAGTAGCGGTTAGAATTTTAGCAGACTTGGGTATTAATCTGGATAATGTTTATTCAGAGATTATGAAAGTTCTAATGGAGAGTGGAACACAAGGTTTTCCATCTGCTCCAGGAAAAAGAACAACGAAGACTCCTGCTTTAGATGAATTTGGAAGAGATTTAAACAAATTGGCTCGAGAAGATAAATTAGATCCGGTTATTGGAAGAAGTATGGAGATTCAAAGAGTGATACAAATTTTAAGTAGAAGAAAGAAAAATAATCCTTGTATAATAGGAGAGGCCGGAGTAGGAAAGACGGCTATTGTAGAGGGTTTGGCTCAGAAGATAACTAATAATGATGTTCCGGAGATATTAAAAAATAAAAGGATTGTTTGTCTTGATTTGGCTTTAATTGTTGCTGGTACTAAATACCGAGGTGAATTTGAAAAGAGATTAAAGAAGATTGTTAGTGAGGTTCAGGAATCAAATGATGTTATCTTATTTATTGACGAAATTCATACTTTAGTGGGTGCGGGAGCTGCTGAAGGGGCAATAGACGCTTCTAATATATTAAAGCCTACCTTAGCAAGAGGAGAACTACAGGTTATTGGTGCAACTACTGCCGATGAATATCGAAAGTATATAGAAAAAGATGCTGCTTTAGAACGAAGGTTTCAACCTATCTATATTTCCGAACCCTCAATAGAAGAGACCGTTAAAATATTGCAAGGGCTTAGAGACAAGTATGAAGCCCATCACAAGATAAAAATTACCGATGAAGCCTTAGAGGCAGCAGCACATTTGTCAGCTCGTTATGTTTCGGGTAGGTTTTTGCCGGATAAGGCTATCGATTTGGTAGACGAAGCGGCTTCCCGGATTAAATTACAAAACACTATTTCTCCACCCGACATGAAAGAAGTAGAAATGAAATTAAATAAAATAAGGAAAGAAAAGGAATCCACAGTAAAATTGCAAGAATTTGAAAAAGCAGCTCAATTAAGAGAAAAAGAAAAAAAGTCAGAAGCTGAACTCCAAAAGATGAAAGAAAAATGGGAGGCCAGAAGAATGGTTAGTAAAGTGGAAGTTAGAGAAGAAGATATTGCAGAAATTGTTTCCAGCTGGACCGGGATTCCAATTTTTTCTCTTAAAGAGGAAGAGGCACAAAAACTACTTAGGATGGAGGAGGAATTACATAAAAGGATTATTGGACAGGATGAAGCTATAGTATCTATTTCTAAAGCTATAAGAAGAGCTCGAGCTGGAATGAAAAGCCCTAAACGTCCCATTGGTTCTTTTATATTTTTGGGACCTACCGGGGTAGGCAAAACAGAGTTAGCCCGTACTTTAGCAGAATTTCTTTTTGGTGATGAAAACGCATTGATTAGTCTAGATATGTCAGAATATATGGAAAAATTCGCTGTTTCCCGATTAGTTGGAGCTCCCCCTGGTTATGTAGGGTATGAGGAAGGAGGTCAATTAACTGAAAAAGTAAGGAGAAAACCTTATTCGGTAGTATTGTTAGATGAAATAGAAAAAGCACACCCTGATGTCTTTAATATTTTACTGCAGATTTTTGAAGATGGCAGATTGACTGATTCCCAGGGAAGAGTAGTAGATTTTAAAAATACAGTTATTATTATGACTTCCAATGTCGGGGCTACCTTAATTAAAAAGGGAGCCACTTTAGGATTTCGGGGGACCAATGAACCTGAAGAGATTTCCTATAAAGATATAAAAAATAGAGTAATGGGAGAATTGAATAAAACCTTCCGACCGGAATTTTTAAATCGAATTGACGAGGTAATAGTCTTTAAGTCCCTTACTAAGGAGGAAATTAAAAAAATTGCAACTCTAATATTAAATAATGAAGTCAAAATATTATTAAAAGAGCAAAAGATTGAAATGGAAACGACTGAGGAAGTTAAAGAATTATTAACTAAAGAGGGTTATGATTCTAATTTTGGAGCTCGTCCTTTAAGGCGGACCATTGAAAGGTTGATAGAAAATCCTATTTCTGAAAAATTATTAGCTGGTAAGTTTAAAGAAGGGGATTGTATATTAATTAAAACAAAGGACGGGAAAATAATGTTTTCCAAAAAGAAGAAATAATCAGATTAAAATAAAGGAGCTAAAATGGGCAAAGAGAAAAAGGCTATTTTTCGGTGCCAGCAATGTGGCTATGAATCTTCACGATGGTTAGGACGTTGTCCTGATTGTGATGGATGGAATACCTTAATTGAAGAAGTGCTTAAAGAAGAGAAGAAATATTCTCTTCATCCCGAAGGGCATTCTATACCTTTGCCTATTAGTGAAATTGAGATTGAAGAAAGTAAATCAAGATATAAAACAGAAATTTCGGAGTTTGATAGAGTATTAGGTGGGGGGATTGTCCCCGGTTCTCTAATTTTAGTTGGGGGAGAACCGGGTATTGGAAAATCTACCCTTCTTTTACAAATAGCCAATTCCTTGAGCAGTAACTGTGGGGTAATTTTATATATTTCTGCAGAAGAATCACTTTATCAAATTAAACTAAGAGCTACCCGATTAGGTGTTTTTGCGGAAAAGCTTTTTTTAGTTTCCGAAACCGATATAGAAGTTATAAAAAAACATATCGGTGAAGTTAAACCAAAAGTGGTTATTGTAGATTCCATTCAAGCTATTAATGATTACGAAATTAGCTCCTCACCGGGAAGTATTAGTCAGGTAAGAGAATGTACTGCTCAATTAATGCGTTTAGCTAAAAGTAAAGAAATTTCTGTCTTTATTATTGGACATGTAACTAAAGGAGGGGTATTGGCAGGGCCTAAAGTTCTTGAACATATTGTAGACACTGTTCTCTATCTGGAGGGTGAACAATACAATATTTACCGGATACTTCGCTCTACAAAGAATAGATTTGGTTCTACCAATGAATTGGGAATATTTAAAATGGGAGAAAAAGGATTAGTAGAAGTATTAAACCCTTCTGAATTACTTCTTTCAGAAAAACCTTCTCATGTTTCTGGTTCAGTGGTGGCAGCTACCTTTGAAGGCAGTAGGCCATTATTGGTAGAGATGCAAGCCTTGGTGAGTTATAGCAACCTGGGCATGCCTCGAAGAATGACTACTGGCGTAGACTATAATCGGGTTTTACTTATCCTGGCGGTTCTCGAAAAAAGAGTGGGATATTCCTTACACTCTCAAGATGTTCATGTAAATATTGCTGGGGGAATAAAAGTATTAGAGCCTGCCTTAGATTTGGCTATTATTATAGCTGTAGCCTCAAGCTTTAAGGATGTGCCGATTGATCCAGCTACAGTTATATTTGGAGAAGTAGGGCTGGCCGGAGAAGTCAGGATGGTGAATCAAGTAGAAAAGCGGATACAGGAAGTATCTAAGATGGGCTTTAAAAGGTGTATTATTCCAAAAAGTAATTTAAAGAATTTAAGCAATTTTTCATCAAAAAAGGGTTTAGAGATTATAGGAGTAAAGACTGTTCAAGAAGCTATAGATCTTGCCCTTAATTAAATTCGTATCGCGTATCGAGTATTTCGTAAAGAAAATAGTTAATTGTGCTCAGGGATACCAGAAGATAAAAAAAGATAGATTCCCGCTTTCGCGGGAATGACATTGGTAGGAAAGGCATTTCCTGTTTTAACGAGGACAGAGGCTTGCCTGTAATGCTATACGCTAAACGCTGTACGCTCTACGCTAGCTATATAAAAAAGACAAATTTAATTGGAGAATCGGTAAATTGATATTAACTGGTAAACTAAATTGTCTGACAGACTGGAAGACCGGGTGACTGGTGGACTAATTTAATTAGAGAATTGGCTAATTGGTCAATCGGTTAATTACCTAATTGGTTAACCAATTAGGTAAGATTATAAATACCTAAAGTAGAGATTCTTTCTTCTTCTTTTTTGATTACTTCATCAAAATCTAGGTTTAATACGTTACATATTCCGGTGGCGTAAAAAAGACTTGAACCTAATTCTGTTTCGATAATTTCTTTACAATTATCACATAATGAGCCTTCTATATGGGTATCCATAAATTTATAGATTTCCGTTAATTTTGTATTAGAAGGGATAATTTGTTTGTTTGCTTTAATTTTTATACAACCGCATTGGGTAACCGCCTTAGCAATTGCTCGGTTTACTCGGGCGTTAGATTCTTGATATTTAGTCATAAGGTCGAGGATACTCCGATGTTGGATTAAAAATTGGTCGACACTTTTTTGAAAAGTAATATTCCCATTTTCTTTATTCATAATTAGTACCCCCGTGAAAGCATTTTGCTATTTAGAGAAATACCGAGATAATTTTAGCTTTATTTAATTATACTTACAGGTTAAGCTCTTTGTCAAGGAATATTTATTTAGTGGTTAGTGAATAGCATAATTAGTATTTAGCATTTAGTATATAGTATATAGCGAAGAAAGGAAGAAATAGAATTCAGAAGCGGAAGCTCGATGTGTAATATTTCTTATTTTGACAGAAATAAGGGAGCATGCTATAATTTATTTGGTTTTCAGAGAATCAAAGGAATGGCTTGAGAGCTTAAAGATTTATCACCCAGATAAATAAATTTATTTGAGTTATAAGTATCAAATTAAGACAATTTAATGTATTTTTTTTAAAATATAACCTGCAAAATATAAAAAAAAGGAGGTGATATTTCTATACTTTTTATAAATAAAATAGCGCATAGAAGGAGGAAATAACTATGCCGGCAAAAAGAATTTTAAAAACTGTATTTATTATTGTTGGCGCAGTGATAGGCTATGAGGCATATAATGTATTCTATTTTATTCCTGACTTATATATTTATTATGATGTTTTATTCAAGATCTTAGCAATAGCCGTAGGAGGAACAGTTGGTTTATTGTTCTCCCTTTTATTTAATACCAAAATCCAATGTTTATTTTCAGAAATTATTTGCTATTTACAAAAAATACCCACTCAAAACTTTGCTGCTGCCACAATTGGATTAATTATTGGTCTTGTTATTGCAAATTTGTTAGCCTACTCACTCTCATTTATTCCCATAATTGGTTCTTATCTTCCTATTGTATTAAGTATAATGCTAGGAGCTTTAGGAATAAATATAGGAATTAATAAAAAAGATGAAATATTCAATTTTTTTGGGTATTTTAGAAATATTAATAAAGTAAGAAGAAAAGAAAATAGTAAGAATTTTGTCCATCCCAAGATCTTAGATACAAGTGTAATTATTGATGGTCGCATTTTAGACATTTGCCAAACAGAATTTTTAGAGGGTGAACTTATAATTCCTCGTTTTGTTTTGTCTGAGCTCCAGCATATTGCCGACTCTTCAGATTCTTTAAAAAGGAACCGAGGGCGCAGAGGCTTAGATGTGCTCAATAAAATGACTAAAATTAGAAAGAATAGGGTTAGAATTGTTGGAAAAGACTACAATGAACCAAAAGAGGTTGACGCCAAGATAATTAGACTTGCCAAAGATATTAAAGCCAAAGTAATAACAAACGATTATAACTTAAATAAAGTTGCACAGCTTGAAGGTATCCTGGTATTAAATATCAATGATCTGGCTAATGCTTTAAAAGCGGTTATTTTACCTGGCGAGGAAATAAATACCCAAATAATAAAAGAAGGCAAAGAACCGGAGCAGGGAATTGCTTATCTTGATGATGGTACCATGATAGTAGTGGAAGATGGATACAAATATATTGGAAAAAAAGTGAATGTTTTAGTTACCAGTATTTTGCAAACTCCTGCCGGTAGGATGATTTTTGGCAGAGTAAAAAGTGTAAGAGATAGAAAATCTAATGAATTTAAAAATGTAGTTAGATTGTCTTCGAGAAAATGAGATTCGTATATCGTATTTCGTGAATCGTATCTCGTTAAGAATTAGCAATATATTTGCCTGGTTAATTTTTTGATTTTAACTGGTTAACTGGATAACCGGGTAACTAATATACTAACGACTAAATTAATTGGTGAATTGGTCAATCGGCCAATTGGTTAATCGGACAAGATTTGAAAGGAAACGAAAAAATGTCTTTAAAGATATACAATACTTTAACAAGAAAAAAAGAGGAGTTTATTCCTCTTAAAAAAGGCGAAGTCGGCATGTATGTTTGTGGACCTACGGTTTACAATTACATTCATATAGGGAATGCTCGACCTTTTATAATCTTTGAAGTAGTTAGAAGGTTTCTGGAATTTAAGGGTTATAAGGTAAAATACATACAAAATTTAACTGACATAGATGATAAAATGATAAATAAAGCAAAAGAATTAAAGATTACAGTCTCGGAATTAGCGGAAAAATTCATTCAACAGTATTTTATTGATGCTGATTCAATTAATATAAAAAGAGCAGATGTTCATCCTCGAGCAACAGAACATATCAAGGAGATAATAGAATTGGTAAAAGGATTAGAAGAAAAAGGATATGCTTACGAAATAGACGGTGATGTATTTTTCGCTGTATCTAAATTTAAAGGTTATGGAAAACTTTCCGGTCAAAATATCGAAGAATTAAAAGAAGGAGCACGAGTAGAAGTAGATGAAAGAAAGAAGGAGTCTGTAGATTTTTCCTTATGGAAAAGAGCAAAGGAAGGAGAACCCTCCTGGGAGAGCCCCTGGGGGAAGGGGAGGCCTGGCTGGCATATTGAATGTTCGGCTATGTCGATGAAATATTTGGGGAAAAGTTTTGATATACATGCTGGGGGTTCAGATTTAATCTTCCCTCATCATGAAAATGAAATTGCCCAAAGTGAAGCTTACACTAATCAACGATTTGTAAGATACTGGATGCACAATGGTTACCTTTGTTTAAATAATCAGAAAATGTCTAAATCTTTAGGAAATATAATGAAGGTAAGAGATATTAACCAGAAGTACAAAGGAGAAATAATTCGGTATTTTATTCTTTCAGCTCATTATAGGAGCCCTCTTAATTTTAGCGAAGAGCAGCTTCAGCAAGCAGAGAGTAGCTTACAGAGACTAAATAATACAATTTTTAACGTAAAACATTTATTAAAACAGAGTAAATTTAGAAAATCAAAAGATAAAAATGATGAGCGTATCTTAGAAAAAAGAAGAGAGGACAAGCAGAAATTTATAGAAGCTATGGATAATGATTTTAACACCCCTGTTGCCCTAAGTCAGTTATTTGGTTTTGCCAGAGAGGTAAATATCTACTTGAACTATCAAGGCACAAAAAATAAAGAAGTGTTAGAAAAAATACTTGAATATTATCAGGAATTAGCCGGCGAAATATTGGGTATTTTAAAAGATTTCGATCAGGAAGAAAGTTTTGAGCAGGAAATTGGGAAATTAATTGAAGAGAGAGAAGAGGCGAGAAAAGAGAAGAATTGGGTTTCATCGGATAAAATTAGAGATAAATTGAAGAAAAAAGGAATACTTATTGAGGATACCTCTGAGGGAGTAAGGTGGAAGAGGGTAAAATAGCGTACAGCGTTTAGTGTAGAGCGTAGAGTGAGAAAAGAAGAAGAAAGAAGACAGGAGACGTATTCCTATCGCATGAAGAAAATAGTAATGGATAAAATATGTAGGGGCCGACCTTGTGTCTGCCCGCAATAAGTAATTTGTAGGGGCACGATGCATCGTGCCCACCAGAGGAATAAAGAAAACAGCACGGGTCGGATAAATCTAGCACCTACATTAAAAGCAATAGTTTATATAAAAAAGTTTTGAGCTTTGAGTTATGGCTTTTCGTTTTTAGCTATATACTATACGCTATATAAGATTTTTAGGGAGGGACAATTAATGAGGCTAAAAGAAGTGGAAAAAAGTTCTGTTAATTGCCGGAATTGTGATGATGAAGAGCTTATTCGCTTAGCTTGCCAAGGAAATTTGTTAGCGGAAGAATGTTTGATTAATAGATATAAAAAATTGGTAAAAATAAAATCCCGTTCGTATTTCTTGATCGGTGCTGATACGGAAGATATCATTCAGGAAGGAATGATTGGACTTTATAAAGCAGTAAGAAATTATCAATTTAAAAAACTTTCCTCTTTTAAAGCATTTGCAGAGTTATGTATTACTCGGCAAATTATTACAGCTATAAAAAGTGCTACTCGACAAAAACACATACCTTTAAATTCGTATACGTCTCTTAATAGACCAATTTATAATGAAGATTCTGACAGAACTTTATTAGATATTGTAGATGATATGAGCATCAATGATCCTCAGGACTTATTTTTAAACAGCGAAAAATTAAATAATCTTAAAATGAGAATCAAAAGAATACTATCAGAATTAGAAAGAGATGTTCTGGAATCTTATTTAGATGCTAAATCTTATCAAGAAATTGCAGCTGATTTAGGAAGGCATGTAAAATCAATAGATAATGCTTTACAAAGGATAAAAAGAAAGTTAGAATTAATTACGAAATAATTTTTAAAAAGATGTTTTTAAAAAGATTGACTTAATTACAAAAAATAATTATAATGTGTAAAATTGCCGATGTAGCTCAGTTGGCAGAGCAGCTGATTTGTAATCAGCAGGTCATCCGTTCGAACCGGATCATCGGCTCCAAGATAAGAGAATAATGGGGAGGTACCAAAGTGGTTAAATGGAGCGGACTGTAGATCCGCTGGCTGAACGCCTTCGAAGGTTCGAATCCTTCCCTCCCCACCACTTTAGGCATTATGCCCGCGTAGCTCAGTCGGAAGAGCGCATCCTTGGTAAGGATGAGGTCACCAGTTCAATTCTGGTCGTGGGCTCCAGTTAAATCAAATAAATATAAAATCAAATAAACATAGAAACATTGTTTTTTTTATATTTAAGGAGGAAAAATCAAATGGCAAAAGAAAAATTTGTAAGAACTAAACCCCATATTAATGTGGGTACTATCGGTCATGTAGACCATGGTAAAACAACCTTAACCTCAGCAATCACTAAATAT
>Ga0209386_1000418_pt1 | contig 21367 bp, 15 predicted proteins | sample NGEPertwo_FD_184510 | JGI IMG/M metagenome (GOLD analysis project Ga0209386, IMG submission 184510) | Arctic peat soil microbial communities from the Barrow Environmental Observatory site, Barrow, Alaska, USA - NGEE Permafrost154B-two... | ecosystem: Environmental > Terrestrial > Soil > Wetlands...
GCTCGGCCGCCGGATCGATCTCGAACCAGTAGTCCGTCCTTGAACACCGCCGCCACCGGATTAACCCCGAAGTGGTACGGCAGATCGAGATAATCCTCACTTTGCAAGACCAAGATGTCTGCCCGGCGGCCGAGCGCGAGCGATCCGACCTCCCCCTCCATGCCCAGGGCTCCCGCCGCCCGCCGAGTGAGTCCCACGATCACCTCCGCCGCCGAGAGTCCCATGTAACAGGAGGCAATGGTCCCCATGAGGAAAGAATTCTCGGAATAACAGGTACCGGGGTTGAAATCCGTGGAGATGGCGACCGGCACTCCCGCTTCGATCAGGGCGCGTGCCGGGGCATAGTGCGTGCGGCCCAAGAAAAACACGGCCCCAGGAAGCAGCACCGCAGTGACTCCCGCCTCGGCCAGGGCGGCGATCCCCGCCTCGTCGATGTAATCCAGATGCTCGGCGGATATCGCCTGCATCTCGGCGGCCAGTTGGGCGCCGCCTCCTGCGCTGAGTTGGTCGGCATGGACCTTGGGGACCAGGCCGTGTGCCTTGGCCGCCTGTAGAACTCTACGGCTCTGGTCGAGGTTGAAGGCGACCTCTTCGCAGAAGACGTCGCAGAAGCGGGCCAGCTTGACCTCGGCCACCCGAGGCAGCATCTCCTCCACCACCAGGTCGACGTAATCGTCGGCCCTCCCCCGGTACTCCAGAGGCACCGTGTGGGCGCCAAGGAAAGTGCCCACCACGGTGGCGGGGTGCGTGCGGGCCAGCTCGGCGATCACTTCCAGCAGGCGCAGCTCGCTATCGGTGTCCAGACCGTACCCGCTCTTGGCCTCGACCGTGGTAATGCCGTAGTCCAACATCCAGTCCAGGTGGCGCCGGCCGCGCGCGAGAAGCAACTCGGGCGAAGCGGCGCGGGTTTCCCGCACGGTGCTCATGATGCCGCCGCCGGCCCGGGCGATCGCTTCGTAGTCGCTGCCCGTAACCCGCATCTGAAACTCGCCGGCGCGGTCACCAGCGAACACCGGGTGGCTGTGGCACTCCACCACCCCAGGCATTAGCACCCGCCTCCCGCAGTCCACCCGGCGGGCACTCTCGGAGAGGCTAACCTCAACTTCAGCTTGAGCTTTGCTTCCTACCCAGACGATGACACCGTCACGGGCCGCAACCGCTCCGCCTTCCAGCAGGCCCAACCCTCCGTCCTGGGCCGCGCAGGTCAGCAGAGGTCCGTCGGTGGTGACGACCAGGTCGGCCTGATGCCGGGGGGAGTCACTCACGCGGATCTTGCCTCCGGCTGCGCCAAGGGCGCCATGGAGATGGCCCCTTCTCTGCACGCTCCCAAGCACACGGCACAGCCGCGGCACTTCTCCTCGTGAAACAGGAGCACGCGTTCGTCGCCCTTGCCCACTATCTCGAAAGCGCCGAAGGGGCAGCGGCGTGCGCAGCGGCCGCAGGTGCTACAAAGCGATTCCTCCCGCCGGGCCACGTGCCGCGACCGCGGCCAGAGCTTCTGCGCACCCATTTCCTCGGCCACCAAGTGAGGAAAGCAGCAATCCGAGCAGCAGTTGCAAATGGCTCCGCGGAGCTTCTCCCCATCACGTACCAGTTCGCCCGAGTGCATGAGGCCCGCCTGGTGCGCCTCTCCCAGAATCTCCTTGGCCCTTTCCTTTGATATCTCCCAACCCAGATCTCGGTCGTTCTCGAAGCGCAGGCAGACGTTGACGGGCTTTTCGCACTCGCCCATCATTGCCCGGCAATTGCAGGGCCACAGATAGACGTGCTCCACCTCATCGATCACGGCCACGGCCTCATCGGGCAGCAGGTACTCGGCGTTCTCCAGCCGCTGATCAGGCTCCTCGCCACGTTTGAGCGCTTCGATCTGCTCTCGCTTGAGCTCCCGGTAGTGGTCGCGCTCCCAGTCGTTGAGCCGGGTGCGAAGTTCGGGTGAGATGTCTTTCCAGCCCTCGTGAATGGCCCAGATCTCAAAACGGGTGTGGAAGTCGGCAGCGCGGATCACCAGACCGGTCATGCCGTCCCGACGCGTGGCGAAGGCCAGCTGCGAGCCCTGCCGGCCCATACAAATGCCCTCGCGGAGCAGCTGGGGCTCGGCGGGCTCGTCGCCCGGCTCGACCCAGGCGAGATCCAGAAGCCCGCGGCGCCAGGCACGCATCACGAAGCGGTCGAGCGGAGCCGGCGAGTCTCCCCCCAGGCGTTCCCGCAGGCGCCCTTCGACCTCCTCGAGGGTCAGATCACTACCATCTAGGAGCAGCACGAGTTCCATCTCCGCCGGCTCGACGAAGCGGTCGAGCTGGGCGGACAGGAACTCTGGAACCGAAAAGAGCTCCATGAACCGCTGGGCATTACTGGGGGAAATCATGGGCCTTCCTATCTGGGGGCCGCCTAAGCCCGGAGGCTCTTGGCCAGTTTGATCGCCGCACCGGCATCGCTGGCGTAACCATCGGCACCCAGTTCGTCGGCATAGCCCTGGTTCACCGGCGCGCCGCCGATAATCACCTTGACCCGGTCGCGCAACCCGCGCTTTTCCAATTCGGCAATGGTTTGCTTCATCATGGGCATGGTCGTGGTCAGCAGGGCCGACATCGCCAGGAAGTTGGCGCCGGTCTCCTCGGCTTTGGCGACGAAGGCGTCAGGAGCCACGTTGATCCCGGCATCGATCACATCGAAGCCTGCGCTGCTCAGCAGCATGCTCACTAGGTTCTTGCCGATGTCGTGGAGGTCGCCCTTGACCGTCCCGATAACTACCTTACCGCTTGCCTGCACGTCGTCCAGGGCCAACTCGTCCTTCATCACCGCAAGCCCCTGTTCCATGGCCTTGGCCGAGCGGAGGACCTCCGGGATGAACATCTCCTCGGACTCCATCTTCTCGCCGACGATGTCCATGGCCGCGATCAAGCCATCGTTCAGAATCGTCGGAGCGGAATTGCCTGCGTCGAGCTCCTTCTGCACCTCGGCGGCTACCTGCTCTCCATTGCCCGCTTGAACCAACTCGATCAGCTTTTCGAAAGCCATTTTCTCTCCTTGTCTGCCGTCGTATTCTCGTCTGTCTGCCAAGTCCTGCCAACTACCCGACGGTCGCGCTTCGAGCTCCGGCGAGCCGGAGGATCAAGTCGACCGGACCACCGCCGTCTACATCGCCGTCACCAACTCCAACCGACCCACCGCCTCTTCGACCGCCCCGCAAAGCCGTTCGCTGCTCATGAGTTCGGCAATCGCCTCTATGTCCGGCGTCTGGGGCCGGTCCTCGACCAGCGGGGGCACGGTCTGACGGATCAGGCGGTAGGCGGCCTGCACGCCGTGCCCCGGGCGCAGCCCTTCGCCAAACTCCAGAGCCTGGGCGGCCGCGAGCATCTCCACTGCCACCACCCAGGTCGTGTTCTTGATCACGTCCACGGCCTTGCGGGCGGCGAAGGCGCCCATGCTGACGTAATCCTCCTTGTTGGCCGAAGTGGGAATCGAGTCGACGCACGCGGGATGAGCCAGGGTCTTGTTCTCAGATACCAGCGCCGCCGCCGTCACCTGGGGAATCATCAACCCGGAGTTGATGCCGCCTCGCGGAGTGAGAAAGGCCGGCAAGCGTTCGGAGGTCGCCGGGTCGAGCAGGTACTCCACCCGGCGTTCCGCTATGCCCCCGCTGTAGGTGAGTGCCACCGCCAGGAAGTCGAGTGCTTGAGAGACCGGCTGACCGTGGAAGTTGCCCCCGGAGACGATCAGCTCGGCCTCGGGAAACACCAACGGGTTATCGGTGGCCGAGTTGACCTCGACTTCGAGCACCCGGCGAACGAACCCCAGCGCGTCCTTAGCGGCGCCGTGCACCTGGGGCATGCAGCGCAGGGAGTAGGCATCCTGCACGCGCTTGTCGAGTTCGTCGTCGCGGTGCGAGGGCAGGATCTCGCTTCCCTGGAGCAGCCGCATCAGATTGCCGGCCGTGACCATTTGGCCGCGGTGAGGCCGGACCTCTTGGGTGCGCGGCAGATACGGCGCATCAGTTCCCCGCAAGGCCTCGAGGGTCATGGCGCCGGCGATGTCGCAGCACTTGAGAAGGTTCTCGGCCGCCAAAAGGGTGAGCGTGCCCAGACCGGACATCAGCTGCGTGCCGTTGATCAGGGCGAGGCCCTCCTTGGCCTCGAGCACCAGGGGCTCGATACCCGCCGCCTTCATGGCGGCGGCTCCCGACGCCCACTCTCCATCCACCCAAGCCCGGCCTTCGCCGATTATGACAGCGGCCAGGTGGGCGAGCGGAGCAAGATCCCCCGAGGCTCCCACCGAGCCCTTGGCCGGAACATGGGGATACACGCCGCGGTTAATCATCTCGACGAGGGTCTCGAGCACGGCGTAGCGCGCGCCCGAGTAGCCCTTGGCCAGCACGTTGGCGCGCAGCACCATGAGGGCGCGGGCCTCCTCGGCGTCCAGGGGCACGCCCACGCCGCAGCAGTGACTAAGCACCAGATTGCGCTGTAGCTCGAGTACCTCCGACTGGTCGATGGAAACGTCGGCAAACTTACCGAAGCCCGTGGTCACTCCATAGACCACCTGGCCCTCGCTCACGATCTTGTCGACGTAGGCGCGGGCTCGGTCTATGCGCAGCCGGGATTCCTCGGCCACCGCCACACGGGCCTCGCCACGCGCCGCCCGGCGGACGTCCTCAAGGCTGAGGGTCTCCCCGTCCAGCCGGACCTCGGGGGCATCGACTCGGGGCGTGCACGGGTTCTCCGTCTGCCTCGGGGTCATCTAGGCCACCCGCTCGGTAAAGCCGTTCACCTTCTCGTCGAGCACGCGGTCGACGTGCTCGGGCAGGGCGGGGGGTTGGTGCTCGGCCAAGAGCTTGCGCGCCTTGTCCCCCGCCTTCTCCCGCAGGTCCTTGGAGCCCTCGGTCTCCCATTTCTCGTATCCGTAGCGATTGAGGATGGTGGGACGCCACTGCGCCGAACGCAGGTGCCGATAGGTGTGCTCGGTGGTCATGTAGTGACCCCCCGGTCCCACCTCACGCACCGTATCCACGGTCATGGTCTCCCGATCCACATCCACTCCACAGAAGAGCCTGCGGTTCATCCCCACGAACTCGTCGACCACCACGATCTCCTCGAGCGAGCCGGTCAGGCCGAAGTCCAGGTACCCCACGTCGTGGTTGAGATTGGAGCCCTGCATCATCGCCATGAAGGTGAGCTGGGCGATCTCCATGCCGGCCTGGGCGTCCAGCACCTGGGAATCGCTGGTCCCGCCGTAGCCCCAGTTGGGAATGTCCAGCCAACGCGCCATGTCCACCATGCACATGTAGGTCTGGTAGTACTCCGGGGCGTTGTAGCTGGATTGTGCCGTCACCATGTCGAGCACCGCGGCACCGATGCCAAAAAGGAACGGAGCGCCCGGTTTGCGCAACTGGTGCATCACCAAACCGAAGAGGCTCTCAGCCACGCCCTGCGCTGTATGGCCGGCTACGGTGATCGGGGCGGTGGCCCCTGCAAGCGGCGCCGGGGAATAGATCGAGGGAACTCCGGTATCGGCGCAAAGGAAGAGCTTCTCCACGCTCTCCACGGGATGCTCGAGCGGGCTGATGGGCTCGTTGTAGACTACGAAGTAGGGCTTTTGCCGCAACTGCTCCTCGCCGCCGCGAAGGTCCTGGGCCACCTCCACCATCACCCGCAGGTCCTCGGCGTTCTCCGCGGTCATCACCAGGGGCTTCGTCGAGTTGCGCATCATCTCCCGGAAGCTCAGCAGGTAAGAGTGGTGCGGATTGACGTCGGTAGGGTGCGCCGAAGACATGATGAAATCCATGTGCGGCAGGGCGTCGCAAAGCCGGGCCGCGCGGGCGACGTCCTCGAGCACGCTGTCCCGGCGCTCCCGCGTCTCGAGATCGTAGGTGTGCATCAGGTCCGAGCCGGTGCCGAAATAGCTGTTGTAGCCGCCGAGTTCCATCCCGAGCTCGCCCTTGCGGTCGTAGATCAAGGTCACCGCGGGCACGCTCTGCCGCGCCTGTTCGATCAGATGCCGCGGCATCTTGACGAGCTCCCCATCGACCTCGGCCCCGGCATCGGCCAAGAGCGCGCGGGCCTCTTCGTGATAGACCTTCATCCCGATCGAGCCCGCGATCTCGAGCGCCGCCAGGTAGATATCCCGCTTCTGCTCGTCGCTCAGAAACTGCAGGCGCCCGATGCGGGACGCATTCCTCACGTCTTTCATTGCTTCCTCCTCAGGTTGAGCGGCCAAAGCCGGCCGAGCCGCAGTTCCAAGAACCTCGGCTGCGTACCCGGATTACTCTGACGTCTTGAACTCTTGGATGATTTCGTCGAACCGCTCGGAAAGCTCGTCCGCCAGCGGTTCGACCTTGTGCTTCTGGATCAGTTCATCAACGCGCCCGGCGGCCCGCTCCGACAGGGTCTTGCCCCCGGCCGCCGTCCACTTGTCGAAGGTGCGGTGGTCGAAGACCCGCGGATACCAGTCGTCGTTCAGATGATTCATGGTGTGGTCTTCCAACAGGTAGTCGCCCTCGGGCGCCACCCGCACGATCAGGTCGAGAGCCAGAGTCTCGTCGTTCACCTCGAACGGTTGCATAAACCGCTTGATCCACCCGATGATCTCGTCACAGACGACCAGTTGAGCCAGCGAGTTCGACATGCCCGACTCCATGTAGCCGACATCGTGAATGAGGTTCGACCCGGCAAGGGATTCCAGGGTTAGGCTGAGGGCAGCTTCGGCGGCGGCCTGCTCGTCGACCACCTTACTGTCGGTCGATCCGCCCAAGCCCCAGTGCGCCTTGTCGTACCAATTGGCCATCTCCGCGAAGGCCACGCGGTTCTCGGGAGCGGAGTAGACGTCGATGGTGCTGCGCATGTCGAGCTTGTCCTGCGTGCCCCCGGAGAGCGAGACCGGCGTCCCCTCGTTGATCAGTTGGGCGAGCACCAGGCCGAAGAGCTCACCGGCGTTGGCCACGGCCAGAGCGGCGGGAATCGTCATCGGCCCCGAGGCTCCGCGGAGAACCGCCGGATTGTAGACCAAGGGAATGCCCTTGCCCGCCACGAACATCAACTTCTCTAGATCATCCTGCGAGTGCCGCAACGGGTGGGTCACGTTGATGTAGCTGAGACCCCGCGGCCGCGCGCGGTGGGCATCTTCGCCGCCGGCTTCGGCCTCCATCATCGCCACCATGCCCGCCACGTCGCTCAGGCGGGGCGCCACGTAGGCGAAGGGCTTCGTAGTATTGGCCATCATGGCCTTGAACTGCTCCAGATAGACCACGTCCGTGTCCAGATCCCAGGGGAGCGCGAACGACATCACGAAATCGATATGGGGTAGCGCATCGACCAGCTTGACCCCCTCGGTCACGTCCGCCAGGGTTCCCTGGCGCCGGGCACCCGAGCGATGGTCGATCATTATCGGTGTTTCCGAGCCGTTGCCGTAGAAGACGTTGGTCCCTTCCACGAGCATGCTGTGCTCTTCGCTGCGGCCGTACAGAGTGAACCCTGGGGGGGACTTGGCTAGGGCCCAGTCGATCAGATCGCGGCTCAGGCGCACCCGCTCGCCGTCGACCTTCCCGCCTGCATCCCTCAGAATCTCCCGAGCCCGCGGGTGCCCGGCCTCCACACCAACCCGCTCGAGGATCCGGCAGCTGACGTCGTGGATCTTCGCGCACTGCTCGTCGGTCAGCTTGCCAAAGCGCACTCCGACCTGCCCCTGCAGAAGCTCCTTCATCAAACCTCCTATCGCGTGACCGCGCTGAGGCGGACCACTTCGTCCACGAATTCGTCGAGCCCCAGCTCTCTGAGCTTCCGCTCGGTGGGAAGACCCATCGCCTGCCAGCCCATCACCTCATAGAACTCGGCCAACATGCCCTCGAGTTCGAAGGCGCGGCCGGCGGCAGGCCCATCGGGCAGGGGGCGGCGGGTGAACATCTCGGGCACCTGATCCATGTCGTACAGCCAGGCAAACCGCGAGTTGAAGATGCGCTCCATGGTGATGACCCGCTCGCCGATCGTGTACAGCTGGTCGGCGGAGAGGTCGAGGCCGGTTATCGCCTGAACCAATACGGCCTCGTTCTCGAGGTCGTACTCGTTGATCAGGCTGAGCGAGGGCACCTTGCATATGCCCAGGCAATCCACCACGGCCGAGACGATCATCGCGCGCCGCACCAGCTCGGCCTTGCCGTGGGGCTGCAGCCGGTCGGCGGCCCGCTCATCGCCGTAGAGTTCCTTGGCCTTCTCCGGAGAGATGCTCCACTCGTGCCGGGAGTAGATGCTGGTGTAGTCGCCGCCGCGGGTCGAGACCGCGTAGCCTAGACCGCTGCCGTAGGCGGCCCTCGGGTCCATCGCCGTGAGCTCGAGGCCTTTTACAACCGGGGCATACGCCTTCGTCTGGGGTCCGAGCCGCTCGACGGTACGTTGGATACCGTGGCCCAGTAGCCCGCCAAAGCCTTCGCCCGATGCCATGTCCCGGATGAGCTGTTCCATGGCATCGACGTTGCCCCAGGTCAGCTCCAGGCCGCCGGTATCGGCGCGGGTGATGATGCCCTTCTCGTAGAGCTCCATGGCGAAGGCCACTGTACTTCCGGCCGACACCGAATCCAGTCCCAGGCGGTCGCAGAGGTTGTGGAGGAACATGACGGCCTCGGCGTCGCCCAGGCCGCACTTGGACCCCCAAGCCACTATCGGCTCGTATTCGGGGCGCTCACCCTCGAAGCCGGCGTAGCGGCCTGCCTCGATCTTCATCTCCGCCTTGCAGTGGACCGGGCAACGGTGGCACGCGCGGTGGCGCTGGACGTAGCGCTCCATGCTCCTGCCGTCGATGTCGGAAGCGCCCTCGAAGGTGGAGGTCTGGTAGTTGCGGGTGGCCAGCATCCCCATCTGATCGCTCCACTCGACCGAGGCGGAACTGCCGTAGCGCACCCACTCCGCGTACGAGGGCGAAGCGACGAGCTTATCCGAGAACCGCTTGACCGCCGCTTTGATCTCCGGTGAGTTACGCGCCGGCGTGCGCACGCGGCGCATGACGATGGCCTTGACTCTCTTGGCTCCCATCAGGGCACCCATGCCCGTCCGGCCCGCGGCATGGCCCCGGCCGGTGACCACGCAGGCAAGCTCCGCTCCGTTCTCCCCGGCGGGGCCGATCAGCAGCAGGCCCAGACCCTCTTCCCCATGGCGCATCTTCAGCTGCGCGGCGGCCTCGGTGGTGTCCAGTCCCCAGAGTTCGGAGGCGTCCCGAAGTTCGCCGCGGCCGTTCTCCATGTAGATGTAGACCGGGTGGGGAGAGGCATTTCTCAGGATCAGCCCGAAAAAGCCGTTGCTGCGCAGAGCCGGGCCTGTGCGTCCGCCAACGCTCGAGCTGCCCAGAAGCCCGGTCAGGGGCGAACGCGCGCCCAACTGCAATCGGCTGGACGACGGGGCGGCGGTGTTGGTCATCAAGCCGGCGCTGATCAGCAGGGGACTCTCGGGCGAGAGCGCCTCCAGATCGGAGCCTACTTCGCGAAGCAGGGTTAGAGCGTTGAAACCCCGGCCCGCCAGAATGAACCGGGCTTCGGCTTCGGTGTAGGCCCGCCGCCGAAAATCGTCATTCAGTAGATCGATTTCGAGAATGTCGCCGTACTGCTCCATCGTACCTTTCGTGCCTAGAGAAACCACGGGCTGCGTCTACCTGCGGTCGAAGAGGGGGGCTAAGCAGCCCCCCGAAGGCTCAGGTACGGGTAAGAGGAGAGACGGTCCAGCAGTGCAGTTGAGGACGCCAGTACCACTCACCGATGCGAGCGCTGTAAGCAGCCCAGTCTGGGGCTATGGTCCTCATTGTCTCCTGCACTACTTTCCTATCTGAAGCGAATACGGGGGTTCAAGTATCCATAAAGGATATCAGCCAACAGGTTGGCCATCGTGAAAATGACCACGATCACCATAGTGGTTGCCTGTATCAGAGGCAAGTCCCGCCGTTGAATTCCAAAGAGGAGCAGGCGGCCGATGCCGGGGAAGCTAAACAGGGATTCCGTGACGATCAGGCCACCGATCAGCCAGCCGATGCCGATAGCCACCACGGTCACGGTCGGCAGCAGGGCGTTCCTCAGCACGTGACGGCCGATGACCCGGCTGCGCGAGAGGCCCTTCAGGTAGGCGGTGCGCACGTAATCCATGCTCAGCACCTCTACGGTGCTCGAACGGGTCATGCGGGCGATGTAGGCCAAGCTGACCAGCGAAATGGTGAGCGCGGGCAGCACCAGCCGTTCGAGCGTGTCCCGGTCCAAGAAGGCCGCGTCCGGGGCAATCGCCGAACTCGAGGGAAACCAGTCGAGACGCAGGGCAAATACAGCGATCAGCAGCAGCCCTGTCACGAACTCGGGCAGCCCAATGAAGGCGAGCGACCCCACGGAGATCACGTGATCCACCCAGGAGTTGCGGCGGATAGCCGCGACCACCCCCAGCACGATGCCCAGGGGCACGTACATAACGAAAGCGACGAAGGCCAGCATGGCCGAGTTGCGCAGACGTTCCAGAACGAGATCGCGCACGTCGGCCCGGGTGCTCAAAGACTCGCCCCAGTCTCCCTGGACGAAGCTGAAGAGCCAGTCCCCATACTGCACGACCAAAGAGCGGTCGAGGCCCATCTCCTCGCGGAAGTTCTCCAGCGCCTGTTCGGTGGCGAAGCGGCCAAGGACCATGGTAGCCACGTCCCCGGGCAAGATCTGCGTCGCCGCGAAGATCAACAGCGAGGCGAGGATCAGCGTGATAACCATGAACCCCAGCCGGCGAACGATGAAGATCAACATCTAGACCTGCACCTCCACTCCCGGCGACCCGTGATCATGGTCGGCCAGCCGCAGGGTCTCTTTCTGCATCTCGACCAGCGTCTCGAACGTGTGGTGGCAGTAGATCCAGTGATCGCCCTCGCCCTCCCGCCAGGGTGGCTCCTCTTCGACGCAGATGTCGCCGATGAAGCGGGGGCAGCGGGTATGGAAGCGGCAGCCCGACGGGATATCGACGGCGCTCGGGACGCTCCCCTCCAGCCGAATGTTCTTCTGGATCACGTCGGGGTCCGGGATCGGGATGGCCGAGAGCAGCGCCTCCGTGTAGGGGTGATAGGGCGGATTGAGCACGTCGCCGGCGTCCCCCCACTCCATGGCGTAGCCCAGATAGGCCACGCAGACCCAGTCCGACAGATGCTGGACCGCGGAGAGATCATGGGAGATGAAGAGGTACGAGGTCCCCTTTTCCGCCTGCAGGGCGGTCAACAGATTCATCAGCGAGCCCTGGACCGAAACGTCCAGGGAGGCAATGGGCTCGTCGCACAAAATCAGATCGGGCTCGGCCGCGAAGGCGCGGGCGATGGCCACTCGCTGCTTCTCCCCGCCGGACAGTTCGCTGGGCAGGCGGTGATAGTAGGAGGACGAGAGATGGACCGCCTCCAGGAGCCCCAGCACGCGGCTGGGAATCTCATCCCTCGGCGTTCCAAAGAGCGCGAGGGGACGGCCGATAGATTGACCGACCGTTTGCCGGGGATTGAGCGAGGCGTCGGGATTCTGGAACACCATTTGAATCCGCCGGAGCACGTCGCGGGAGCGCGAACGGGTGGTCGGTCCGAGCATCTCTCCGCGCAGGCTGATGGTGCCCTCCGTGGGTTCCACCAGACCGATTATCGTCCGGGCCATGGTCGTCTTGCCGCTGCCGCTTTCGCCCACTAGGCCAAGGGTCCTCCCCTCGTCGATCCAGATGGTCATGCCGTCGACCGACTTGACCTTGCGCTTGTCCTGGCGGAAGGGGCCCTGGGCGGGGACCGGATAGTACTTCTTGACGTCACGCGCCTCGAGCAGGCTGTTCTCCGCCGCCCCACGCGCCTGCATGAGATCGGCGGTGATGGTGGCCATGTGCTCTGCTGCGGGCGTGGGCACCACCGGCCACCGCCGGCAGGCGGTCAGGTGATCCTCGCCGGCCCGTACCAGCGGCGGTTGCGCCACCCGGCATTCGGGCTCCGCCAGCGAGCACCGCGGGGCGAAGATGCAGCCCTCGGGCAGTTCGTCCAGCCGGGGGATGAAGCCGGGGATCGTGTTCAGCGTCTTTCGCCGGGGACCGAGGCTAAAGTGCGGCACGCAGCCGAGCAGGTTCAACGTGTAGGGGTGGAGCGGGCGCTTGAACAGATCGTGAATCGCCCCCTGCTCCATGAACTCTCCGGCGTACATCACGCCCACCCGGTCGCAGACCCGAGCCACGACGCCCAGGTCATGCGTGATGTAGAGGATGGCCGAGTCGAATTCCTGCTTGAGTTCAGCCACCAGATCGAGCACGACGGCCTGCGTGGTCACGTCGAGCGCGGTGGTGGGCTCATCCAGGATCAGGAGTTCGGGATTGGTCATCATGGCCTGCGCGACCACACAGCGCTGCAGCATTCCCCCGGAGAGTTGGTGCGGGTAGCGCCGCGCCACCGACTCGGGATCGGGCATCTTGACCTTCTTGAGCATCTCCAGCATCCGCTGGTGGGCTTCCTGCTTGGACATTCCCAGGTGAATGCGGGCAACCTCGGCGATCTGATTGCCGGTACGGATGGAAGGATTCAGCGCGTTCCCGGGGCTCTGGTAGACGACCGCAACGCGCGATCCCCAGACGCTGCGCATCTCCTTGTCCGAAAGCGTGAGTAGATCCTGCCCGCGGAGCAACACCCGCCCCGAAGTCACCCGGCCGTTCGCCGCCAGGTAGCGGATGGCTCCCATGGCCAGCGTGGATTTGCCCGAGCCGGACTCACCCACGAGACCGAAGCTCTCCCCTTTGGCGATGGTCAGCGAGACGTCGCGGACGGGGAAGATGTCCCCCTCCTCGGTGCGGTAGGCCACCGACAGTCCTTCGATCTCGAGAACGGTGCGGCTGTCTCTCTCCGGGGTCGTCCCCGTGAGCGTGGCCACTACGAATCCTCCCGGCCCGGCTGAAGCACTCGGCGCAATCCGTCACTCATCAGGTTGGTGGCCACGACCAGCAGCGAGATGGCCAGCGCGGGGAAGGCGAGCATCCAGGGGGCGCCTTCCAGGTAATTACGGGCCTCGTTGATCTGGAGACCCCAATCCGGAGACGGCGGCTGCACCCCGAGTCCCAGGAAACCGAGCGAGGCCACGAGGAAGATCGAGTAGCTGAAGCGCATGGAGGCTTCGACCAGCAGGGGCGGCAAGGCGTTGGGCAGGATCTCGCGGAAGAGCACATAGCTATCCCGCTCGCCGCGGATGCGCGCCGCCTCCACGAACTCCTTGGTCTTCAGATCCAGCACCATGCTGCGCACGACACGGGCGATCATGGGGATGTAGAGCACGGCCACCACGAGGATCAGATTGAGCAGCGAGGGACCGACCGTCCCCAGCAGCACCAGGGCCAGGAGTAGCGAGGGTATAGAGAGCAGCACGTCCAGAAGCCGCATGAGAATCTCGTCCAGAAGACCCCCGAAGTAACCGGAGATGAGGCCGACCGTGGTGCCCATCAACACGGCCAGGATGGTGCCGGTTCCCCCCAAAAGGAAGATGCCGCGGGCGCCAACGATAATGCGGCTAAAGACGTCGCGGCCGAAATTGTCGGTTCCAAAGGGATGCAGCAGCGTGGGTGACTGCAGCCGGTCGGGGATATTCTGCTCTTCGTAGCCGTAGGGCGCAATCCAGGGTCCGAACAATGCCATGAGCAGAAAGATGGTGAAGATCACGGTGCCGACGGTGGCAATGGGCTGGCGCAGTAGTCGCCGGCCGTAGAGGCGAAGAGTCTGAACCCTAGAGCGTCGGGTAGGAACCGGTGTCGCGGCGGCGGCATCGACGGAAGCGGACATCGCACCCCTAAGACGAGTTCGCGGTCCGGCAAACCATACCGGACCAAGCTCTCATCCGCTATACCGCCGGGCGGAAAAAATACGGCCGGGCCGGAGCTTGAGCTCCGGCCGGCCGCTGGTTCGCCGCCTGCGAATCCTTATCGAAGGACTATTGGGCGGGAGCCATGTAGGCGTTGGTGAAGATCGTGCGCGCCCAGTCGGTGGCGAGTTCCACACCGTTGAGTTCGGCGGCCGCTCCGGCCAGACCGGCTTCGAAGTAGGGAACGATGATCGGAGCCTGCTCGATCATGAGCTGCTGGGCCTGGTGGTACAGATCCACCCGCTTGTCGCGATCCAGCTCATTCGAGATCTGCTGGGTCAGGTCCGCCATCTCCTGGTTGTCCCAATGCGACTCGTTGTAGTCCCCGTTGGGCACGTACGCCAGCTGGAAGTAGTTGACGGGAACGGCCCTGGCGCCCCACTCCGTGATGCCGAAGGGGACTTCGAGCCAGCTCTGGCCGCCGTCGCCGTAGTACACGTCGACCGGTACGGTTTCGATGTTGACGGTCACACCGATCTCGGCCATTTGTTCCGCCCAGACGGTGGCGATCGCAGGCACGTCCAGAGCCTGCTGCGCGGTCAGAGTGATCTCCAGACCGTCGGCATAGCCGGCATCGGTCAGCAGTTGCTTGGCCGTCTCCACGTCACGCTGCGGCGGCTGCTCCAGGTAGTAGTCCCCGTAGCTCGGACCGACCGGAGTGAAGCCGTTGCCGACCTCGGCCAGGCCGGGACGAACGGCATCCACCAGTTGCTGGTGATCGGTGCCCAGCTTGAGCGCTTCCCGCACGTTCTCGTCCGCGGCGGGGTTGTCACCGTCCGCACGCATGTGCAGGACGTAGTGCATATTGGAGGTTACCTTCAGCAACTGAAGAGCCTCGTCCGCTTCCACGGTGTTGACCAGTTCGGTGGTCAGTCCGCCAACGAAGTCGAGTTCGCCACCGCGAAGGGCTTCCACTTGACCGCCCAGGTCGGGCGAGAAGATGAACTCGAGGCCGTCGAGATACGGCAGGGGTTCGCCGTCCTCGCCTTCCTTCCAGTAGTTCTCGGCCGCCACCAGAGAGGCGCGGTCTTCGGGCGAGTAGGAATCGAGCACGAACGGACCGCTACCCGCACCGCCGCCCGGAGCCGTCAGATCCTCGACCTCGGAGTTCACGATGGCCGAATGGTAATCGGCGACGAACGCCGGGAACTCGGGGTTCGAGCTCGAAAGGGTGAACTCGACTGTGGTGTCATCCACCGCGGTGATCTCGGTAATGCCCTCATAGAGCGAGACCACAGGCGAGCCCACATCGGGATCGCGCAGGCGGTCGAACGAGTAGGCTACGTCTTCAGCGGTCAGCGGGCTGCCGTCATTGAACATCACGCCTTCGCGCAGGGTGAAGGTCCAGACAGTGCCGTCTTCATTGCTTTCCCAGCTCTCAGCGATAGCCGGCTGGACCTGGTTCTCTTGGTCGAGTTCTACCAGCCAGTCGAAACGCTGGTGGTTCAGCATGATGTCGGCGATCGAGGTCGAGAAGTGTGGGTCGAGGTTGGTGGCGGGCTGCGCGCCAACCCTAACCACGCCGCCGCGCTCGACCGCGGCCATGTCCCCTTCGGTAGATGCGGTATCTCCCCCGGCTTCGGTGACTTCGGTGGTTTCGTCCGTGGCCGCGGTGTCCTCTTCGTCTCCGCCGCAGCCAAGCACCAACAAGCTCAGCAGCAGGACGAACACGCCGCCCAAGACCACGATTGTGGAGAGGCGGCGCCTCCCTCGACTAAAATGTCTTCCCATGCTTCGCGTTTCCCTTCCTTGAGGTTCTGACGGGACGGAGCCCCACCTCCGCCGGGGCAACCATTTTTAACCTAGCACAGGGCAATGCCCGGCAGAAAGGCGTGTCCGGGGGACGAGTGGGCTGTATCTATTGGACGAGCCCGCGGGTGCAGATGTTGGAGAGCTATTCCACGACGGCCAACTTCTGGCCGGTGGTCACCACGTCTCCTTCCCCGACCGCGATCTCGCTGACCGTCCCCTCGGTAGGGGTCCGCAGCTCATTCTCCATCTTCATCGCCTCGAGCATGATCAGCGGCTGCCCGGCCTCGACCTTCTGTCCCGGCCCAACCAGAACCTTGACCACCCGCCCCGGCATCGGCGCAGAGATCAGCTGCCGTCCCGAGACCAGACCGGCACCCGCTTGTGGCGCGGCCCGAGAGCGGCGATTGCGCGCCACCAACTCGTAATGCTCGCCCGATACCAACAGATTGAAGCGGTCTCGGTCCTGCGAGTAGTGCACCTCGTGGCAGACCCCGTTCACGATCAAGGAGCAGACATACTCTTCCACCGCGCAGGCGTCGACCACGAGCTCCCGGCCGTCCACGATAACGGTGTATTCGTGCTCTCCGCGCTGCCGGACTTCAACCTCATAGACGGTGCCCGCCTGTTCCACCACGTAACGCGGCATGACTCCTCACCCTCCCCAGCGGCGCGTCGCGTCCCGTCGGCCCGCCCGCGCCCAAGCCGAAGTCTCGCGATCGCTGCCGGCCGGCGGTTTCAGTGCAGCCCGCTCCTCCGCCCAATAAGCCAGGATGGCCGCGGCGATCACAGCGCGTTCCGGATCTTCGGGCGGACGCCCTTTCTCTCGGGGCAGAAACCGTTCGTCCACGAAGCGGGTATCGAAGTCCCCCGCAAGGAACGCCGGTTCTCGCAGAATGCGTTGATGAAAAGGGATGTTGGTCTTGATCCCTTCGACCACGTACTCCTGCAGCGCGCGGCGCATGCGGGCGATGGCTTCGGCGCGGTCGCGGCCCCATGCCGAGAGCTTCGAAACCAGGGGGTCGTAGTACAGGGGAACCTCATAGCCCTCGAAAACGCCGATGTCGTCCCGGATGCCCGGTCCCCCGGGGACGCGCAGAGCCACGATCTTGCCCGGCGAGGGCAGAAAGTCGTTGTCGGGGTCCTCGGCGTAGATACGGCACTCGATCGCGGCCCCCTCCAGGCGCAGATCTTCCTGGCGGTAGGGTAAGGGCTCGCCCGCAGCCACATGGATTTGCATCTTCACTAGGTCCACTCCGGTCACCAACTCGGTCACCGCGTGCTCTACCTGAAGCCGAGTGTTCATCTCGAGGAAGTAGAAGCGCTGCTTTTCGTCGACCAGGAACTCTACGGTTCCCGCGCCGGAGTAATCCACGGCCCGGGCCGCTTCGACCGCAGCCTGGCCCATGGCCTGCCGGGTCTCCTCGGTGATGAAGGGCGAGGGGGCCTCCTCGATGATCTTCTGGTGGCGGCGCTGGATGGAGCATTCGCGCTCAAACAAGTGGACCACGTTACCGTGGTTGTCGGCCAGCACCTGAATCTCGACGTGCCGGGGCTTCGTGACGTAGCGCTCTGCGTACATGGTGTCGTCGCCAAAAGCGGAGCGGGCTTCGGACCGGGTCCCGTCGAGCGCCGAGGCCAACTCCTCTTCCTTTTGGACCACCCGCATTCCCTTGCCGCCGCCGCCGGCCGAGGGCTTTAGAATCACCGGATAGCCGATTTCGGCGATTAGGCGCCGGGCCTCGTCGAGGTCTTCGAGCGGCGGGGTGCCGGGCACCAGGGGAACCCCGGCCTCGAGCATCCGCCGGCGCGCCTGCACCTTGTCCCCCATTGACTCCATCGCTTCCGCAGGGGGACCGATGAAAACCAGCCCGGCCTCGCGGGCCAATCGAGCGAAGCGGTAGTTCTCGCTGAGGAAGCCGTATCCGGGGTGGATGGCCTCGGCCCCGCTCTTCCGGGCCACCTCCATGATCTTCTCACCGACCAGATAGCTCTCCACCGAGGGAGCCGGACCGATGCCGTAAGCCTCGTCGGCATAGCGCACGTGAAGGGCGCAGCGATCGGCGTCCGAGTAGACCACCACGGTGCGAATATCCATCTCGCGGCAGGCGCGGATGATGCGAACCGTGATCTCGCCGCGGTTGGCGACTAGGATCTTCTTGAACATGCGCCCTCCCCCTAGAGCGGGATGTTGCCGTGTTTCTTGGGCGGATTCTCGTCCCGCTTGTCCTTTAGCGCCTCGAGCGCCGAGAAAATGATGGCCCGAGTGTGCTCGGGCAGGATGATCTCGTCGATATAGCCCAGAGACGCCGCCGAATAGGGATTTCCAAAGCGCTCGCGGTAGTCGGCCACCAGCTTATCCCGGGCGGCCTGAGGATCATCCGCCTCGACCAACTCCTTGCGGAAAATCACGTTGACCGCGCCCTCAGGCCCCATCACCGCGATCTCGGCCCAAGGGTAGGCAAAGTTGAGATCCGCGCGAATGTGCTTGGAACTCATGACGTCGTAGGCGCCGCCATAGGCCTTCCGCGTGATCAGTGTGACCTTGGGCACGGTGGCTTCGGCAAAAGCGTACAGCAGCTTGGCTCCGTGCCGGATGATGCCCCCGTATTCCTGGGAGACTCCCGGGAGAAACCCGGGCACGTCCACGAAGGTGACGAGGGGAATGTTGAAGGCGTCGCAAAAACGGACGAAGCGGGCCGCCTTGTCGCCTGAGTCGATGTCGAGCACTCCGGCCAGGGCTGCCGGCTGGTTGGCCACCACCCCCACGCTGCGCCCGCCGATCCGTCCAAAACCGACCACGATGTTCGGAGCGAAAAACTCCTGCACCTCGAGGAACTGCTTGTGATCGAGCACGGCCCGGATGATCTCGCGCATGTCGTAAGGTTGGTTCGGGTGCATGGGGACGACATCGTCCAGTTCCTTGGTCAGGCGCAAGGGGTCGTCATCCGTGGGTCCCAAGGGCGGATCGTCCATGTTGTTCTGCGGCATGTAGGAGAGCAGCTCGCGGATGAGCAGCAGGACCTCCTCGTCGGAGTCCCCGGTGAAGTGCGCCACCCCGCTCTTGCTGGCGTGCGTGAGCGCCCCACCCAGATCCTCCTTAGTCACCTCTTCGTGGGTGACCGTGCGGATGACTTCCGGGCCGGTGACGAACATGTGGGCCGTGCCCTTGACCATCAGGATGAAGTCGGTGATCGCAGGTGAGTAGACTGCGCCCCCGGCACATGGACCCATGATCGCGGAGATCTGGGGAATCACCCCCGAGACCATCACGTTCCGCAGAAAGATATCCCCGTAGCCCGCCAGGCTCGCGACGCCTTCCTGAATGCGCGCGCCGCCGGAGTCGTTGAGGCCGATGACGGGGCAACCGTTCTTGGCGGCGAGATCCATGATCTTGCAGACCTTGCCGGCATAAGCCTCGCCCAAAGCACCGCCGAACACGGTGAAATCCTGGGCGAAGGCAAAGGTAGTGCGTCCGTTGATCCGACCAAAGCCGGTGACCACTCCGTCCCCGGCGACCTTCCGCTTGTCCATCCCGAATTCGGAGACTCGGTGCGTGACAAATCGGTCGAGTTCGGTGAACGAGCCTTCGTCAAAAAGCAGGTCGAGACGCTCGCGTGCGGTCATCTTGCCGGCCTGGTGCTGCTTGGCGATCCGCTCGGGCCCTTCGCCCGTCAGGGCCTGCTCCGTGCGCCTCTCCAGCTCATCGATGGCATCGCGTTCTTCGGCCATCCGTCCCCCCTTGACTCCCCTGAGACCCGTTCCACCTCGAGACCCGCTCAACTCGAGCCCTGTTCCACTTCGAGACCCGTTCCACACACTATACTGTCGCTCAAAGCAAGGGCAACCCTTGACCGATTGGCATGAAGGAGGAGCTATTAATGCAGAGCTACGAGTGCAACCTATGCGGCTACGTCTACGATCCCGAAGAGGGCGACCCCAGCCAGAGCATCGAGGCCGGTACCGCTTTTGAGGACCTTCCCGAAAATTGGACCTGCCCCGACTGCGGCGCGGGCAAAGAGGAATTCGAAGTAGTCGCCTAGGGTCGAATCCCGAGGAAGCGGGCCATCAGCCGGTAGCCCGGATCCACGCTGAGGCCGGTTGCGGCCGCCGCTGCCTCTGTATAGGCGGCGGCCGGCCGGCTCTCCACCCCGGGTCCCCACATCACGAAAGGCACCCGATCCCGTGCGTGCGTGCGGCTGCTGAGTGGCGTGGGGTGATCGGGCAGGACCAGCAGGCCGATTTCTGCCGCAGACTCCAGTATCTGAGGCAGCATCAGTTCGTCCACCCGCTCGATGGCCTCGACCTTGCCCTCGACGTCTCCGGAGTGGCCGGCTTCGTCGGGTGCCTCCACGTGCACCACCACCAAATCGCGTTCCTCAAGGGCCGCCAGCGCCCCCGTCATCTGCCCCTTGAAGTCGTTGGAGCCGTCGTCGGTCACCCCGGGGATGTCCAGCACCTGCATCTGTACTTGCTTGGCCAGCCCGGCCAGAAGATCGACACCCGAGGTGATCGCCGCTTCCCGGCCGTAGACTTCGCGGAAGGAGGGCATGTCCGCCGCGACCAGGCCCGGCCAGAATAGCCAGATCTGCGTCGCGGGCAGGTCGCCGCGTGCCCTGCGGGCTTCGTTGATCGGATGCTCCTTCAGCAACTCGCGCGACCGGTCCATCAGGTCCTGAAGAAAGAAACTGCCCGGTCCCTGCGGGAGGTGCTCCTCGATAGGTTCGCCGTGGATGTCGTGAGCCGGCACGCAGATCGTGTTGACCACGTCACCCGCATCCCGCACCGTGACGATGTGGCGAAAGCCCACCCCGGGGTAGAAGGCCACTCGTTCGCCGCCCAACTTCCTCTGCAGATCCTCGATGATCACATGCGACTCGGAAGAAGGGATATGGCCCCCGGCGTAGCTCTTCATCCTGCCCTGCTCGACCGTGATCAGGTTGCAGCGAAGCGCCGCCTGGTCGGACTCCAGGTGAATCCCCAGCGCCAGAGCCTCAATCGGCCCGCGGCCCCCGTAGAACCTGGTCGGATCGAAGCCCAGCACGCTCATGCAGGCAATGGCACTCGAAGGCTCCATCCCCTCGGGAATATTCTGCACGAGCCCCACCTGACCCTCACGCGCGAGACGGTCCAGGTTGGGTGTGCGCGCAGCTTCGAGCGAGGTCCTGCCGCCGAGCTCTTCCACGGGCCAACCGGCGGCCCCGTCGATTATGAGGACTATGTTCTTTCGTCCGGCCACAGCGCCATTATAGCCACGTCCGCCCCGGCTCCGCGAGCCGGCCGGCCCCTCGGCGGCGCTCCCAAGCACGCATTTCGCCCGGCCGAAATCGAGGCAACTGGTATAGTTCTCGGGGCTGTCGGCCGATGCTTTCGGGGAGTGCCACCACCCGGACCCCCAGTAGAAGGAAACACCAACAGTCTGATGTCATCACGCGACTTCCTCAATCGCCTGCCTTCTCAATTGCTGGTCCGTTTGGCCGGCGTCGGCCTGCTGCTCGGAGGCACCACTCTGGTGGCGCTCGGGATCTTTTGGCCCGAAGAGCAGGAATCCGCGGCCGCCTCGCCGCAGACTCTGGTGCAGACCGCAGAACTGGCCACCCGTGAGCAAACCTCCCCCGGTCCGGCCATTGTGGACCTGCCCTTGGGCCCCGATCGCCGGCAGCCTCCGCCCGGCTGGTGGTTGAAGCAACAAGGGGTCAAGCTCGGCACCGCGGAAGAGGAGGCGGACGGTCCCGCCCCCCCGGCCCCCAGCGGCAAGACTGCCGTCGC
>Ga0209386_1000419_pt1 | contig 21349 bp, 19 predicted proteins | sample NGEPertwo_FD_184510 | JGI IMG/M metagenome (GOLD analysis project Ga0209386, IMG submission 184510) | Arctic peat soil microbial communities from the Barrow Environmental Observatory site, Barrow, Alaska, USA - NGEE Permafrost154B-two... | ecosystem: Environmental > Terrestrial > Soil > Wetlands...
AACGTTACATTCGCCGCTTTTACCATCGCATCCGCTGCCTCTATTGCTCCTACTATTCCTCGCGTTTCTACCATTCCTAACGCTACCATATCGTCTCTTATTGCCATTTTATTTGTCTCCTTTCACTAGATCATGTTAATCGCGGAATACATTGTTACTACTTTCGATCGATCTATTTATTGATCGCTCTATTTTTAAAACTACAACTCATAAGTCGTTGTGTCAACAGCTGTATTCCCAAATAGAATATTTTGGTATAATTCGTCCTAGGATAGAGAATGACTTTTAGGACTCCATAAAGCAATTTAGTATCCACAAGCCACCTGAACGCTTCTCTACTATCCTTAAGGTAATGCAAAAGCTATGCCATTGTGAAAATATACTAATACACCAATGAAATTAAGAAAGAATGCACTTAAGTATATTTTACTAAGTCGTTTATGACTTTAACGAACCATATTTCACTCAATGTCACCAGCAGAGTCGACAAGTTTATCTTCTATTTCCAACTTGATCGCTTCCGGCACAGCGAGCCAAATGGCCAGTCCCACTGCAATCAGCCCGGCGCTAAGTTTGCCGATCATGACAGGCAGGATCATCGTAGGCTGAAAGTTTGCTGTGAAGGCCAGGTGGTCACCAAATAGGAAAGCAGAGCAGACAGCAAAAGCAATACATTTCACCTTATCCGCAGCTGGCATATCTTTGATGATCCTGAATAGGGCCAGAATATTTGCTGCAGCCGCAAGGATCCCAGCGCTACCAACAGCACTGAAACCGAATTTACTCCCGATAGCTTCCAGTGGCTTAGCCAGATACTTTTTAATAAGATAAACCATAGGAAATGCTCCGGCCAACATAATCCCAATGTAACCCGCGATCTCTAAAGCACGGAACTGGTCTTCCGCGTCGGCGATAATCGGGTTGAATCCCCAGGCGCCAAAAATAGCAGTGAAACCACCTGTGAAGTACTCGACAATAGAAAAGACGAGAACCAGTTTAATCCCGGTGTCCATCGTTTTGCCAAAGATCATGAACCCTTTAACCATTTTTTCCGGAATAAGTTTCAATCCGATAGCAATAGCCCCGCAAATAACGATCAGTGGCACCAAATTAGCAAAAATGGTACCAAAGCTCAAAGCCAGCTGATAGGTTGATGGGCCATCGGTAGTGATAATATCACGAACTTTGGCATTAGTTAGAGCAAGAATAGTACTAGTGATAAATACACCGATGGGTACTGTGAGAATCCCAGACATCACCCCAAGAGCCATATATTTATGATCTTTTTTCTCCAGCATAGCCAAACCGACAGGGATACTAAAAACGATGGTTGCTCCTGCCATGTAGCCAGTGGTCATTGCCATAATCCAGCTTTCACGTGTAGCCGCCAATGCATCCGCCAACTGATAGCCACCCATATCAACCGCTATAAATGTTGTGGCAGCAATGGCCGGGTCTGCACCAATGAAGGCAAACATAGGACCAAAAACAGTTTTTACAAACATAGCTAGATAGGGTGTTGCCGCCATAATGCCGGCTACCGGAACAAAAATAGGCCCGATAGAATATAAACCTTCCAAAAATTCTTTTCCCAAAGCTGATTCTTCTTTAAGGATGGAAGCTAACGCCCCTGCTACCGCGCAGGCCATGATAATATAGAGAATATAATTGCCAATCTGTGCCATGATAAACCTCCTTTTCGCCTATTATTCCGTTTCTAAACCAGTCTCACCTCCTTTATTAAATCTGGGCTGTTTTACCCCCATTACACCTATAGAATAAACAAATATCTAAAGCCACGTAGGTAAAATTATCAATTTAATAGAATACTACCTACGGCAAGCGGATAACACAAATAAAAAATCCTCATAATCCGGTCAAAATTTGATCGGATTATGAGGATTTCAGCACCCTCGTCAGGAACGTCATTGTGCCTGATAAATATACAATTTTCATTTCTTACTATGCATTAACTAAATAATTCAATAAATAATTTTATTTTAGTAGTTTATGTAAATCAATATAGCATACTTTCTCACAAGTGTCAATATGACAAACTATTCGCACTATTCGCAGAGCTGAAGCATGGGCGTAACTGTCCGAACCTTAATCGCCTTTCCGATACCCGTGCGCTTTTGCGTGTCGAGTTTGACATCCACAATCCATTCAAGCCGTTGTTATAGAAGCAGTTTCGTTTGTGGAACCATTATGACAAGCTGAGGATAATTGCCTTTGCTACGTCCTTCATCGATTTACGTTGTTCCATACTTATTTTTCTAATTTTATTAAAAGCTTTTTCCTCACTCAATAAATATTTCTTCTCTAAAATCCCTTTAGCCCGCTCAATTAATTTTCTAGTTTCTAAAGCATCCTGAAGACTTAAATTTTCATCTCGTAAGACGTTAAATTCCTCAGCTCTTTTTAATGCGATTTTACAGGCGGCAATTAAACAGTTTTTGGTAACAGGTTTAATCAAATAAGCTAATACCCCAGCGGCCCCAGCCTGGTTAATAAATTCATCACTACTGTAAGCTGATAGAAGTAGCACCGGAGCTATTCGCTCCTGACTAAGTATTTTGGCGGCATCAATTCCGTTCATCACTGGCATCTTTATATCTAAGATCACTAAGTCCGGTTTAAGTACTCTGGCTAGGTTAACTACACTTACTCCATCCTCACATTCTCCTACCACCATAAACCCTTCTTCAGTAAGTATTTCTTTTATATCTAATAATGTAATTGGTTCATCATCTGCCAGTATGATCCTCAATTGTCTCATCTCTTAACCTCCTTATGGTACGAACTAGGAAACCTAATGAAAGCTTTAGTTCCATAACGATAGCTTTCTAAAGAAAATTCCCCCTTCAGCTTGCTTCGAACAATACTGTCGAGTATCTGTGTCCCCAACTGTCCTCCATTTCGAACTTTATCAGAAGATATGCCAATCCCATTATCCTCAACAGTAATAAAAACCTCGTCGTCTTCCCTTCCCACTGTCACCCGGATGTTGCCTTCAGAGCGTGTGACAAAGGCATGTTCGACTGCATTTTGAATCAATTCTGTGATACAAAGAGAAACATTGCTGGCTACAGTAGCGGGAAGAAATACCTCGATCCCGGATATTTCACCCGTTATATTTTGATTTGTATCTACCATATTAGATAAAATTGTTTGTAGAATATTATAGCTAGTTTCTTTAATATTAACTACTTCAAAGTTTTGTTTTGAAAGAGCTTCATGGATTAGCGCGATGCTCAAAATACGGTTAATGCTTTGGTTTAGAATTTTTTCCACAACTTTTGAATTTGTTCTTCTCATTTGCAAACGTAGCAAACTGGTAATGGTCTGAAGATTGTTCTTTACACGATGATGAATTTCTTTTATTACTGTATGTTTTTCCATGAGTTCTTTTTCTATCCTCTTTACAGAACTTATGTCTGAAAGAATCACAAGTGCCCCCACGAACTTTTTTCTGGCGAAAAGAGGGTTTACTATTAATATTATATCAAATTGTTCAATCGATAGGTTTAATGCTAGAAAAACTGGTTGATCAATATATTTGGCAATATCTCCTCGGCTAAAGCCCAGTATGACAACAAGTTCGCTAAAAGATAAATCCTGAAAACCAAGCCTAAATAAGATGCTGTCGGCAGTATAATTGGTACCCATTATCTCTCCTTCAAGGTTTACGATTAAAAATCCATCGGGTACTAAATTATTCGCTGGAAAATAGGAATAAGGCCTCCCTGCATAAAACTGCAGCAATTCTTCAAGATAATTCTCCGATAGTATTTCTTTCCCCTCAATGGTTACAATCCCAACCTTATTATTAATTCCAAGATAAATAGGAATCCTATTTTTATCTTCTTCACTCCACTCATTAGTCGCAAGTATTTCCTCGTCAAAATCTCTGTTATCATTATCAACTAAAATAACTTCCCGTTTATCTTTACTGAAAATAGAAATTTCAGTACGATCATACAGATAAGGCTTCTGTAATTCCACATGTTCGATTATTTTTTCCAAAGCAATAATTTGGTCAAACTTAAGTTCGTTATGAATCAAGCATTTCTCTTTTATACTCAACCGGGATCACGCCTTTCATCTACCAATGATGGGGTTTATAACCACGTAAATCTTTCCATTTTTCCAAAAGATAGAAAAATAATAAATCCTACAATAAAAAGTGTCCACAGAAAACTTATTAGACGGATACTAGCCCCAAACTTACCCAGATAAAATGATCCGTAGTTTTCATTGATTTTTTGATGTCCTAAAATTGCTACCCCAAGCGTTATGACATAAGACAAATACATACCCATAGTACTGATTGACGCGATAAAGTATAAGTTGTGCGACAAAAGAATTAATAGAAAGGTTACTGTACCGGCTAAGAAAACACTATAAACAGGAGTATCATATCTAGAGGAAACACGCCTCCAAAGTTTTGAAAAAGGTAACCCATTATCCCGAGAAAAAGAGTAAAGAATTCGTATTAGTACTGTCTGTGAAGATAACCCAGCCGCAAACTGAGCCATCAAGATGAAACCCATAATAAACTTATAAATGGTAGGCCCTGTTGTCTGTTGGATAATATAAAGTGAAAACGGCATTTTGGTATCAAGTGGCTGCTTTAAATCCGGCATAGCAAAATTAAGACTAATTAACAAGATCACACCTAGAAATGCAGAAACTACTACCGCATAAAACATCCCCCAGGGTACAACCTTAGAGGGGTTAATACTTTCTTCTGAAACACTTGCTGCAGCATCAAAAGCCATAAGGGTCCATGCGGACATGAGAAGCGGTTGGGCAAATTGGGCAACTATACCACCAGTAAATTTATCCCTAATGAAGAAAGCACTACTGACAGAATTCCGCTGTCCAAAAATTAATAATAAGCTAACTAAAATTACCACTCCGATAATATGAACCTTGACACTGAAATCGTTGAACCATGCTACGATACGAATACCATAAATATTTATTAAACTGTGCAGCAATATGATTATTCCTGTAATCCCCAATATTACCCATGGGTTATTATAATCCAAACCCAAATATAAAGTTAGAAATATTCCCATTCCAAATTCGATACCAGCAGTACAGGCAATCCATCCTATTATAGAAAAATAACCACAAAAGTGGCCCATACTTCGATTATTACTAAGCCTTTCAGTCCATTTATACACACCTCCTGCCAAGGGATAAATCGAGGCGATTTCACCAAGTGCCAGCGCTAAGATAATCTGAAAAAAGCAGACCACACCCCACGTCCAAATGTTCCTATTGCCTGTTAATTGTTGTCCATCGCCATAAAGAAACAATAAGCCACTTAAAATTGAGATTACCGAAAAAGTAATAGAGAAATTAGAGAATCCTCCAATAGTGCGGTAAAGTTCCTGAGCATATCCTAACCGATTTAGGTCACAGATATCTTTTTCAATTTGACTTCCATATTGTTTCTTTGCTTCCATTTTAATACTCCTCAATTGAGAAAATTTCATCTATTTTAGAAAACGTATCCTGTTTCTTCTCATTTTTAATGCGGCTGCCGCTTCCTCGGGTGCCTCTTGCCGGATATTTTTAACACCCCATATAAAATAGTAGAGACTAATTATTGTGTAAGCAGAAATAATTATTTTCCAATTTACAAAAAAGTAATTGTAAACAAAGCCCAATATAATGCTTGTTAATATGATAACAGTTAAATATAACAGGGCGGAAAAATAAACCCGCCTATATGAATAAAAAAACTCTGGCTCTGAATTACGAATTCTGATAAAAGATATTATTACTAGCAAATGAACAAGAATAGCTGAATAGAAAGCGACAATTATCAGCAGTTTGATCGAGACCATGTAGGATAGTCCTAAACTAATTGCCCCTGGGACTAGGATTGCGAAATGATATGTCTTTCTCGTGGGATGGATCTTACTTAAAAAGGATGGGAGATACCCTCCCCGAGACAACGCATAAACTTGTCTAGAATAGCCGTTAATAAACCCTTGAAGCCCGGCTATAAATCCGACTGAGCTCATAACTGTGAAGATGCTTAACAATACCTTATCTTGACTTTGAACCTGTTCTAGTGTAAATAGCAAAGGAAATTCGATTGCTTTTAAAAGTTGCCAATTAACCGAACCCACGGTAAAATACCAGATACTAAAACTAATAACTACTGCAGTAAAAAAGCCAATGTATAAACCATTAGGCATACTCCGTTCAGGTAATCGAACTTCCTCTGCCGCCATTGTTATGTTTTCCAAGCCTAAGAAAAATAATGACACAAATGGAAGTGCATTCAAGATTTCTTGCCAACCAAAAGAGGGAGGCGCGGCTGCTAATAGATTAGTACTTTGTACTGCTTCAGAAGTTCCCAAGAGGAAAATCACTAGTACGCCAAGTGCACAAGAAGTAAAGCAGTAATGCACAAATGTCATAACTCTGGCATTGAAAAGTTGCAAATTAACTAACAGTAAGATAAATATGCTTAAATAAAACAAGGTGGAATATCCAATGTTAACAAAAGCTAGATAGTTTCTAAACGCAGCCAAAACAGCCGCGGTGCCACCAATAAATTCGAAACAGGTTAAAACCCCTGCCCAATACGCCCAGAAAGAACCTAACCCTTGTCTAACGTACGCATAGGGTCCCCCCATATAAGGGAAAAGTACGGATAATTTTGAGGTAGTTAAAAAAAATACAAAATAATAAAAAGAAATAATGATCAATGCAACCAGCATACCAAGCGGCCCAGCTTCGCCCACTCCCCAATTCCACCCAATAAAGGGACCAGCCATGATGGTTCCGACACCCAGTACCCATATAGATTTAATATCTAAGTTTTTCTTCAAGTATTGGTTCTGCAAAAAGTCCTCAGCTATACGATTAGTAATTAATATGTCCTGTGCATCGGATATCATATCATTCGAGAAAACAAATGAACTTTCTTTGTCTTGGAGCATTTTGACCAGACCCCCACTTTTATCTATTGCCTTTTGTACATCTATATATTGTGACAAATAATAAGATTCTACAACATATATTTTGTAAATCCGCAAAATATTGAAGGAAATTTAAATCATTAAAACGAAAATACTATAAAAAGTAATAAAAGATTTGATGGATGTCTTCATATGGCATAGAATACAAGTGAACATGCATAGAGACATGGGATGCCACGTGATGATAGGGGGTATTAAAATATGGGTACAGGAACGTCGGATCTTGATTTTGAGACCCTAAAGAAAATTCTTGATAATTCTCACGACGAGATCTATGTCACCAATGCTCTGGGAATCGTCATTTATGTAAATAACGTCAGTGAGAAGCATTACGGTGTAAAAGCGTCCGAAATCATTGGTAAAAAGTCCAGGGAAATATCCGAAAAAAAGTATTGGGGCCCACGTGTCAGCCCCATAGCTATTAATAAAAAAATGAGCATAACCCTCGAACAAAAAACTTGTACGGGGAAAACCTTACTCACCACTGCAACACCTGTCTTAGACTCGGAAGGTAATATAGAACTGATTATCGAAAATTCCAGAGATGTTACTGAGTCTGAAGGAATAAAACACGAATTAGATAGGAGCATACAGTTATTAAAACGCTATAAAATGGAGGTAGAAGTCCTTCGTAAAAAAGAAACATGTATCCCCGAATTCATCTGCAAAAGTCCAAAAATGGAGTCCCTACTGATACTCGTGGGACGCATTGCTGTAGTCGATTCAACCGTTCTACTTCTTGGTGAATCCGGTTCTGGAAAAGGGCATATGGCAAAATATATTCACAATAACAGCCCCCACAGAGATGGACCATTTATAACTGTTAACTGTGCTTCCATTCCTTCAGAACTCATGGAGGCAGAGATGTTTGGCTACGCAAAAGGGGCTTTTACTGGAGCAAATATCAAGGGGAACATTGGCTTGATTGAGTTAGCTAAAGACGGCACCCTTTTCTTAGATGAAATTGGAGAACTTTCTCCGCGGATGCAGGCGAAACTTTTGCAAGTTCTCCATGAAAACCAATATTTCAAAGTAGGAGGCCGTGAAATTCAGCAAGTCCACTGCAGAATAATTGCAGCTACGAATCGCGACCTACAAAGCATGATCAAGAAAGGCGATTTTAGGGAAGATCTCTATTATCGTCTAAATATTTTCGAGCTTGTTCTTCCACCATTAAGAGAAAGAAAAGAGGAAATTATTCCTCTAACTAAATATATCCTGGCGAAATTTAATAAAAAATATAAGGCCCAGCACGATTTGAGCCCCAGGTGTTATGAGCTCTTTATGCACTATCCTTGGCCTGGTAATGTTCGAGAGTTGGAGAATATTATTGAAAGATTAACGGTTGTGACTCAAGCAACAATTATCGGTGAATGTGATTTACCTATATCATTTAATCACTCAGATAGGCCATCTTCGGTTGCTCTTCCAAAAACATCCACTAGTAGCACTTCCCTTGATGATGCCATTAGTGATGTTGAAAGAAAACTCGTATTACAAGCCTATGAAGAATTAGGGAGCTCCTATGAGGTCGCCAAATCTCTCGGTATTAGTCAGAGTAAAGCAAGCCGTTTGATAAGAAAATACTTTCCATCTGAAGAACATGACCTTGAAGGGACCGATTAATATAATTGACAAAATCTATTGTTTACACATCCATTTAATTTACAAAGAAAGCAATATAACCTAAGGCGGCAGAACAGCTTAAGCCAATTAAATTTTCCATTATAAAAAGTTTATTTAGATTCCCCGAGAATTCTGGTTTGATCTTCTTTTTCATCTGCAATGTTACGACCATTGCACCCATATTGAGTACAAATAGCGGAATCAATATAAATCTAGAAAAATCAGCTGCTAGCATTTTCGAAACTCCTTTCATAGAGCACAACACACAGAATAAACTCTTGTCACTTAAGAAATTATATCGATTTCATGAAAGGATTACAAATTAGAACTATAAGATTCTAAAAAATGGCTAAGGAATAATTCCTTAGCCATTTTTGTCAATATAAATAAATAGTATCTTCAAAAATTTTAAGAGTGAGTACCCGCGAAGAACTCGTCATTGTCATCAACAGGAGTATCTGAGACAGCGGCAAGTAGTTCCTTGGACGGGGGTGGGGAGGCATACGTACCGATTATCACACCGGAAATACCGCAAACCAAACCGACGACACAGTAACCCAAGTATGAGTTAGCCATTGCTCCTGCCCCAAATACCCAGTCCCAAATTGGCGTGTAATAAACAGATTTAAATACCTTGAATTCCAAGATAAAGAAGGTAAAAGTCCCTATCGTACCGAATAATCCACCGAGCATTACACCTAAAAGGTTAGCACGCTTCCACCATAACACATAAATCATCACGCCGATACCAGCGGTAAGCAGACCTGACGATAAGAAGTAAGCGTCATTGAGAGTCGCTCCCATGACTGGACTGTTATAGAGTATGGCTAGAAAAATGTTAATTCCAATCATGAACACTGTAACTAGACGTGACCATTTAACAATCTTAGCATCAGACCAGTTCCTCTTTTTATATACCAGTGGTTGTAACACATCGTAAGAGAGGTTCATGGCGGTGATATTACTGTAGTTAGCGACAGTCGACATCGTGTGAGCGGACAATAAGAAAATCAGCAGTGCTTTGAGTAAGGGAGGCATATAGGCGTTAATATACGTTGATATTATGTTATAAGCACCTTTATCCCCCAAAGCAGCGGCAGCGCCTACTACTCCGCCTGTGGTTTCTGGAGGGAACACAATTAGCCCCATAATACCTATAATCGCCGCAGGTATAACGATGATTATTGTATTGAAAGTGAGGCTGTATATTGCTCCAAGACGCGCATCGTGTGTGCTTTTAGCAGCTTGAGCTTTTAGCCAGAAATCTTCCGCTCCTGCCCATCCTGGTACTAATCCAAGCATGACAATTATGGGGAAAGATAAGGAAACGTAGGCAAAAAGGCTGGTTGAGTTCTTAGCAGCATCCACCGGATACGCAAGACTATTAACTATAGGCTGAGCTTGCAGCATACTCCAAACTGTTGTACCTTGAGCTACTGCAATCCCATGGGCCGTTAAGTACATGGCAATTGTAGTTACGAGCAATATTATTGCACCCATGAAAAATTGAACTATATTGGCATTAATGACTGACCGAAAACCACCCATCCACATATACATAGCGATTGGTATGGCATAAATAATAATCATTGCCTCAATAGATATACCAAGAGCCGGAGCCATGATCAGTGATGCTGCGTAAAGTTCAGCAGCTGACCAAATTGTATAAGAAAAAATATTGATTGGAGCCGACAGAATCCTTGCTGGAAGACCAAAACGATGTTCCAACATTTGACATTGTGAAATAGCCTTAATTCTTCTTAAGGGACGAGCCATTAAAAATTGCCAGATGTTCGAAATAAACCAAGGTATGGCCACGACCCACAAACCGGATACTCCCAGATCGTAGGTAGCCCACGTCATCCAAGTAATCATCCCTATTAGCATCCACCCAGAAGCTACAGACATGCCTACCATGTAGGCTGGTTGAGTACGTCCTGTGATCCAATAATCATTATGCTCTTCTTCGGCAGTAGCGCTCGATTTTTGCTTTCTATAGGCATTCACGCCTACTCCAAGAAGAAAGGCAATATAGAGGAAAAATACGAACCAGTACCATAATGGACTTACGTCAGCATAACCCATTCGTCGTCACTCCTTTGTATTTAACTTTACATGTGTTGAATTAAGATCATTCTCTCCTTTCACGGCTTTCAGAATTTTCACACCTTAATGTATATGCAAAAACCTTGCCAATATAGAAATATCTCAATAGTTTGAATAGATACCCTATAAGCAAGGTTTTAGCTTCATTTGGCTTATAGACAAGTCGATTCCAACTTGTCTATAAGTCAAATTCAACACTAACAAGTTTATGAGGAACCGGCAATCAACCGGTTCCTTACCCTTTACAATTGGAGTGAAGGGATTAAAACTTTGATTTTCTAGGTCTTCTTCTAGCTTCTTTTTCCTTCGCCTTGATTTCTGTCGTTTCCGCTTCTGCTTCTAAGACAATGTCTTTTAACTGGCGTTGGATATCTTCTGAAAGTGGATTCTGGTTTTCATAATTTTCTAGTATGTCAATAGATTTAGCATAGGAAGTTTCGACAATATCCTTACTGCCAGCCGTTTCCCAATTCTCTCTATTTTGACGATTTAGTAATTCTGTTTTGGAAAGCTCTTTGTAATTCTCGTAAGTGTGATCTGAGCTAATGAATTCGCCGCCGATGCCTACCGAACGGACAACTTCCAATGCCATTTTCTCATCACTTATCGGAATACCTTTAATGGTATGCAGGATCATACGAGCCATTTCATTCTGCATAACCATCTGCGCATAGTCCCAAGTCAGGCCACCTTCGAGCATCCCCAAACCATATATCATGTTAGCGCCTGCTAACGCTGGTAATAAGGCGGTCAGGGTAAACTCATGTGCCGCTTGGGCATCAGGTACTTTACTATCTGTCTATCCACCGGCTACCCAAACAGGTATATTATAGAATTGAGCAAGTTTAGCACAAGCTGAACTGAAGAGAGCAAGTTCAGGAGTTCCTACACAAGCAACGGTCGTTCTCAAGTCCATCATGGTGGTGGACGTTCCGTAGACCATCGGATACCCTCTCTTTTCAAGCTGCCCCAAAACAAACATACTCAGAATTTCAGCATTATGAGTAACTAATGTACTAGCGAGGTGAACACAGGTCGTGCCTCCGGCAAGTCCCATCGAGTTAATCTTGGCCGGAACACCCAAGCGGATAGCTTGTAGCAAGGTATCAGTTGCGCCCTTAGCATGAACGAGAGGAGCGACTGGGTCTGTACTTTGTGAGAAAAGAGGTCTCTCTCGAAATTTATCTTCGCCGCCGGAAACAACATAACCCATTTTTGCAACAGCACGCATGTTTTCAGGACGGTTCATGCCAATATAAGCATGCTTTGTAGAATATTTATAAAAAGATTCGGCAATATGAACTTGAGCAACGTCCGGATCAACTTCGGAGGGCCCCAAAGCTCTTTCGTAGACTACAATTTGATCCATTGCTTCACAGAAACGAGTTACATCATCCACGTCTTTTTTTAGTGGTTTTCGAAGTTTACGTGTATAAGGATCAATCAGGCGAATGGCTTCCCCGAAGTTAACAAACCCGGTACGATTGCCTTCATTAAGCCAGTCATTCTCGCGCTTTCTCCCACACGCTCTAAACGTCTTGGGGATCGAGCGAATTGCGTCTTCTACAAGGAACGCGGGTATCTTCACAATATTGGTTTCCCGGTTGACAGTACATCCAGCACTATAGAATATTTCTCGTGCTTCTTCACTTTCCACTTTCGGCTCTTTCTCAAATAAGATGAAGAAAGTACTGGGCCATCGGAAGGCATGAATAGCAGAATTAAAATGAAGCATCGTAGAGGTGGTGGACGAGCTGGTATTGAACTGATAAATGCCTATAATGTCCTAAAAATGAGTGACCTTGCCGGATGATATCACCTTATTTGAGAAAAAGCCCCACTTTCACCCCAATGTCCCATAGAACGTCCAGCGTTGCTAAATGAACATCATACAGTTCATCACGAGTAAACATATTCAGTCCGATGCCATCCATACAGGTGGAACCAGCGTGTATCCCTCTGACGGTCAAATAAATCACCTCCATATATTTTTACCAGCACTCAAATCGATTAAAAACCCTAAGCTGGATTACTAAAATATCACCTCCTTAAACGGTCCATGAATATATTACTTTGACGCTAGAAGTTGCTTACATAGCTCTACCGCCGAGCCAGCGTCTGGAGCATAACCGTCTGCTCCAATAGAGTCAGCGTACTCTCTAGAAACCGGTGCTCCTCCGATAATCACCTTCACTTTGTCTCTTAGATCCTCTTCTTCTAACAACTCAATGATGTCTTGCATAGCTGGCATGGTTGTGGTTAACAGAGCTGACAAGGCGAGAATATCGGGTTCATGCTCAATAATAGCATCAATAAAGTCTTCTGCAGAGACATCTACTCCCATATTTATCACTTCAAGTCCGCCACTCTCGATGAGCATGCCCACGAGATTTTTACCAATGTCGTGAAGGTCCCCCTTTACAGTTCCTAGTAGAATTTTACCTTTACTTTTTTGGTCTGCCTCAGAAATTAACGGTCTAACTATTTCCAGACCACCACTCATACTCTTGGCAGCCATGAGCACTTCTGGCACATACATTTCCCCAGCCTTGAAGCGAACTCCCACAACATTCATTCCTTCAATTAAGCCCTCGTTCACAATTTCCAATGGGTTATTTCCTGCTGCGATAAGACTCGTAACCAGATTCTTAACTTGATCCCTCTGGCCCTCAATAACACTTTGTGCAAGTTCCGCATAAGTTGCCATTACAAATTTCCTCCTCTTTATAAAGTATTAAAAATTTATTTACCATTTACCTAGCCTTCTTTATAACTTGGATGAAGGTTTTTATAATAAAGCTTGCCATTCCATAGAATGAATAAAACAAGCATTACTTCAGAGTGATCTTATAAACGAGACCCGTAGCCATGATTAACATAAGTTGCTGAATATTTTTTTAATTTCCATTCTGGTATTTTGCAAGTGCTACAAGCATGAAAAAAAAGCTTATTTCTAAGGCAACGTGCTGCACGACTATGTTTGGAATTGTATACTTCGAACTTTTCATTGCAATGAGTAATGATCTCGGCAGTATTCCCTCTGATAGTCATGCTTTTAATGCCGTGTAGAATCCCACTTCTAGAGGGCCATAACTTTAGTTTATCAACAAATTTGAAGAAATCTACATTTTTACGGAAGTAACGCTTTTTCTTAGAAGGATCTACTGTCATCTATCTCAACTCCAATCTATTTCCCAATTCTGCGATTCGAGTGTAAATTCTTTGAAAATTAACAGAAAGGCATAGGTGCTTATATGACATCAAAAATCATTGTGGCCACACCGATTTGTAACGGATCATGAAGCAGTCGTTTTGAAAGTTGCCCTACACCTGCCGCCTCCACCCCTAAAGGAATACCTGGAGCCGCTATTATTGTATAGTCTGATAAGTGCTGTAGCTTAATTAAGTCAGTACCTGGGCAGGCATCCATCAAAATACAATGGCTGCCTAATGCCGCGTCTAAATCTGTTTCTATCTCTGCTGCGTAACCTTGTTTTATTAATACCTCAGATAATTTTTGGCTAGCTGGCAAATCTATGTCATATATTGAAACCTCTGCTCCAAAACGTTTTAGAGCTAAAGCTGCGCCTGTACCTACAGGTCCTGCCCCGATCACCAATACTTTCTTGCCCTCTACTCCATCGCACATATGCACCAAGCCAGCTACATACCCCTTACCTGTGGCCTCTCCATTGTCAGAGACCTTGCCTGTTCTCACGTTAACAGCCACAAAACGATCGTCATCTGCCATGAACAAAATATCCGATCCATTCTGGATGGCTTCAGCCACCCCACCTGCATCCTGGCTTTTGGTAATAACGGCATTAAAGCCGAGATAGCCTATGATGCTGGCCACAGACTCCACAAAGCCTTCTATTACACCTTGTCCACAGGTCATCGGAATCACGGCAACCTTTAGTCTACGCACATTATCCTCACTGACACCCTTCCCTACTGCATAAGTGGCAATCTCTCGTAAGGAACAACCCGTCATTCTAACTAATTCCGCGTTATACTCCTCTAATGTAGTGGCAATTTTAATAACATCATCTTGTTTAAGTCGAGTCAAAATGATCAGCTCCCTGAAGCTATTTTAATGAATCCGTCGCTTTCTTCAATCGCCGGATAGCGATCATAGTAGTGCCTTATCCCAAATTCCTTTCGGATCTCTTGCAGAACTTGACATCGTTTATCCCACGCTGCCTTGCAGTCTTCGCCTGTAATAATGAGAGTCGCTACCCAGTCAGTTCTACCTGGAGAATAACTTGAAAGTGCTTCATCTGCTCCAAAGAAGTCCGGATAAAGGTGGAGAGGGCCGACATCAGCCATAATATGTTCACCGGAAACTTCTAAGTAATCGTCACTAACATGGATGTGTTCATAAATCACGCCCCGCTTTTCCAACACCGTAAAAGGTTGCCACGGTTTACCTTGTCTAAAGGCTTCTCCGAGAATTTCTAGCATATTAATCCCAGTCGCGTGATATACCGCGATCGGTGTTTGACTAGGAAGTCTAGCATCAATTTCTAAGACCTTTAGCTGTCCCTCATGAAGTATTGTTTCAATGTCCATAATACCATTGAGATTCAGGCTACGAGCTAAGCTCAGCCCAATTTGTTCGAATTGTTCATTGAGCTCGTCTGACAAACTTGCCGAACCCACTACGCGTTTACAATCATAGTTTTCATCCATATGAAGTTTTGTGATTTGCAACACCTTGTATACTCCTGAGAAACCGATTACCTCTAACGAGTAGGAGGGTCCACCTAAGTGCTCCTCGATAATCCAGTCACATAAATCCTTTTCAGCTGATAGCCGCTCTAACTCCAGAGCACTCTTTAGTTTAATTACCCCTTTGCTTCCACTGCCATAGGATGGTTTTACAATAATAGGAAAACCACATTCTGGCCATGGGATTGGCGCAGGGACTCCAGTTACGGCAAACAGAGCGTTGGAACTAATCTTCGATGAGGAAATCCTGTAAGCATCCATATCAAATACTAAAGGGACACCAGCATAATTTGCTGTTCGAACGAGGCAGTCTAAGGCCTCCTGATTTTCCAGAGCTGGAATTACAAGATCAATTCCTCTTAATAGGGGAAGCCACTCTACAACTTTTGTGACATCGAGTGAGTAAAACTGATCGCAAAGCACTACTGCCGGCACCTCAGAGTTCTTGTCTATCAGCACAACTTCCCAGCCAGCTTTCTTGGCGAGATAAACAGCTTCCAACCCTTGAAGTTTTCCACCTACAACTGCTACTCTCATGCTGCACTCCTTCCTGGGGTTCTAGAATGTTATTGACGCTGTAACATCCACTCCGCATATTCCTCACGGCTCGCCGGAACCAGTCCACATTGCTTCATTACAGGGACAATCTTGGTTATCGTCCTGTTTCCGTCTTCGATATCCAACGAATGATTGGATACTCCGGCCAAGCCAGACTGTGGCGGGATGATCGAAGTTACGACGTTCGCTCCAGCGTTAAGGCGCTCTGCTAAACCGTTTAAACCAGCTACATCCAATGAGGCTGGTATTAAGCGATCTGGAAAAACTAAACGCATCACTGCGATAATCAGTAGCTCTCTTGAGCGGGGTACGGCCGGAAAGTTCTGCATGGGCGTATCCTTCTGAGGAACAAAGCTCATCACCCGAAGTTGGTCTGCGCCTAGATTCTTCATTTCCTCAAGAGAATTAACCAAGTCTTCGTCTGTATCTCCTACTCCAGTGAGCAGTCCTTCTTCTATGAGAAATCCCATCGTTCGTGCTAATTTTTTTCGTTCCATCCGTATATCATAGCTCTGACCTAGTCTGAGCTTACGGTATAAATCCTGGTTATGAGTTTCCTGATAAGTGGCATACCAGTCGACTCCAGACTCTTTGAGTTTCCTAAGAATATCCTCTGAAACAACACCCGCAGAAATCATAATCGGTATATTAGTACTTTTTTTGATATGTTCCACGGTTCTTAACAAATGTTCAAATCCTGTTTCGCAGTTGTCAAAATAATACGGATCTTCTCCCATTGTCAGATCTAGCAAGTGTACTCCTGATTCCACGAGACTCATAGCGGTCTCCATGATTTCCAAATCATTTTTACGATAACGCTCCAAGGAAATATTCGACTTACGATATAAGCAAAAAGCACATTCATTCCGGCAATAGGTTGAGAAGTAAACAAAACCATAGACGAATACTCTGTCTTGAAAATAGCGAGTTCTAAGTAGTCTAGCTGTTTCAAACACCTTAGAAAGGTCTTCTTCGCCCGATAATCCCAATAAAAACAAGAGTTCTTCTCTCTTTAAAGGGACCTCTTTATTTGCCTTTTCCAATATCCCATTCAATTCTGGCGAAGCCGGATTCGTTGCCATTAAGTCACCTTCTTTATTAGTCAGGCTATCCATTAGCCTTGGTACTTACTAATCAATTGCAAATTCTATGCCAAAATTCAAAAATTTCATTTTTACTTAGATATTCTCCTGAAAGCCGCTAGCCTAAAGGATATTCTCCATCATGTTTCTTTCTATCACCTAGAATAAACTGTCGTTTTATACGCGAATTTAGAGGAAAATGATGCTACTCAAGTTGATTCATGTCCATCAAGTCATATCTAACTCAAGTCACGTGAACTCGTTCAACTAAAGATTAATTCAGAGGTAACAAATAGGTTAAGTAAAAGGGTAAAAAAAGAAGCCCGGTGTCAAGATCACCGAGCCATTAGATTGAGCTAAAAAATATTCCTATTGATTAGCTTTAATTGAGCGATCTAAACTTCCATTGTGTATTAAGGCATAAGCACGATCATATCTATCTAGTCCGTACTGCCAATAATCTTCTTTTGATTTGCCCATGGCAATCTGAAGGATTGACCAATAAGCCCATAAAGCATCACATAGCAACTTATTTATTATGAGCGATCCAAGTTGTTTATCGGTCAGATCTTCACCAAAATATTGTTGTAGAAAGTAGCGCTCTTGTTCGTCAGTAAGCTCTGCTTCGATGGCTAAAGCAGCTAGATCAAACATGGGATCGTCCATCCCAGCATACTCCCAATCAATGAGGTAAAAATTCTTCTTATCATCCAACCAATTTACGGGAAGTGGATCATTATGACAAGGCTTGTTTGGAGGTGGGTTATTTTTAAACAAGACTCTAATCTCTTCTATTTTTATGCACATTAAGTCTGCGCCTTCGTAAAATTCAAATTTTTTCTCAGTAAGTAATTTTATATAGCCCTCTATTTCTTGTAAGGGATTGAAGTCAGAGATAAATTCTTTATCACCGTCATGATAGGTTCTAAATACATGGGCTGCCATGCTGAGATATTTATCTTCCTTAAAATCTTCAATGTGTAACGTTTTACTGTCGTCGATATATTTGCAGACTTGATTCCCTGTAGTTTCGTCATAATAAATAATAGGTGCACTGATACCTATATCAGCCATGACTTGTGCATTATGTTTCTCAGCTGGGCGATTTATATACTCCATGGTTCCCACACCAGCAAGTCTTAGAGCATAGGTCACTTCGTCAATTGTAACTTTATAGTTATTGTTTGTTATTCCTCCCGGCAAAATCTCAATCACAGTAATTCTCGAGTTTGAAAAGTACGGAATCTCGCTGATCATTTTGTACACTAGCCCAATGGTTTCCAGCGAGATAGCGGGTTCGATCATAATTTGTTCATGCATAAATAATAAATCCTCCAATTCAAATAAATTTGGTCTGAAGCTATCAGTTCCTTAGATATTCAAACGTACTCCATCAAGATAAGTAAGGCTTCTACCCATACTCTGAACATTTTGAGCTTCTTCCTTAATCATCAGCATACGTTCTAGGCCAAATCCAATCCCCACCCAAGGATCAGTAATTCCCCACTGATCATCTAGAGCATGGGGTCCCATGGCACTCGAACCTAACTCAATGCCTTTTACGACATCCAAGGTATCTCCATAAACGACGGATGTTGTCAATTCCAACTGATAATCAGTAATACCAACAGTGTCCATGACCAAGGCTGCGAGTTCCTCTAATCGTTGTTGCCTCTGATCTTCAGGTAAGCCCAATTCTGTCAAATTCAACATAGTAAACTCATTCAAATGTAGAGCACCCTTAGATTCTTTCCGGTAACACGTTCCTATCTCAAAGATGCGTATCGGTTTTTCCCATAAACGCAATAAATCTTTCCATAATGTATATAGATTTGGCGCCAGCATCGGACGTAAACAACGCTTGGGATCAAGCCAGAACACTTGAGAAAAAAGTGGGTGATCGTCCGAAACCGACATTTTGGCCAATGATACTTTTGATATAATCGTTGGCGTGACCACCTGAACGAATCCCTTCTGGGTCAGAGTTTCCACGAGTTTTTGTTCGAGCACACACAATGATGGTCGTTTTTTGATCTGCCGCAGTTCCTCTAACTTTCCCTTTCCCCTAACCACTAAGAGGTGTTCCTGTTCCTGAAAGGCATGGTCACGGTCTTGATGAGACTCAAAACACATCGTTTGCTGTACTTCACTGGCGTTAAGTTCTTGTAATCTTTGTTTTTGGATTAGCGTCCATGCAATATTCAACACAGCTTACCTCCTGAATTTGTTGGCGAGGAGTACGGGAGTTTCACCCGCCTACATGAATTTAGAGTCCACGCGATCAATCCGATCTACCCCCCGTGTGCTTGATGCATACCAAGATATAATGCAAGTTCAATGCCAACAATTGATAAATCACTTTACTAACATTTCTCTTGACATTAAGCTTTACTTAAATTCCACACTAGAATAACTTCCCGATAGCATCCCAGCTAATAATTTCAAGAATATTATGTTCATATTTCTTGAATATCATCATATTTCTTCAAGATTAAAACTAACATTCTTCGAACAGGCTCAAGTCACAGAAGACTCTGTTCAGTCAATATTAACTTATTAACAGGCTTGATCTCTTTGCTATTTTCGCGTTACAAGATCAGCGCAGACAAACCTAGTAACGGTAGCCCCAACTAGCTGAGTTACCATGCCACTCTATCTATGATAGGCAAGTTATATCAATCAAAAACTTTGAAGTAGGTGATACTCATAAGCCTCTTCTAAATCACCTACTGTCAATTCAGTTCCACGAACTATTGTTAAGGCATTATGAAAGAAAATAACAAGTCAAAGATGCCAAGGATATTTTGCGTCAGACAAGGAGGTATGTCTCCAAAGGCCCGATGACAGAGGCCAGAGATCGGAAAGGTAATACAACGATCTGACACTTCCGGCTTCTGACGTCTGGCTTCTGAGTTTGGTGAACATGCCGACGCGGTATGACGCGAAATAGACCGGCATACTGACTGCTTATTTTCTTGAATGTGCCTAACTATTTATTATAGTCCCGCCGTTCAAGTGAAGGATCTGCCCGGACATATAGGAGGAATCGTCGGAAGCCAAAAACACATAAGCTGGTGCTAACTCCTTGGGTTGACCTGCCCGCTTCATAGGGGTCGTACTGCCAAAGGTTGCGACATGATCCGCTTGAAATGAGGCTGGGATTAAAGGAGTCCAGATAGGACCTGGAGCGACTCCGTTAACGCGAATCCCCAGTTTACAAAGAGATTCAGATAGTGAACGTGTGAAGGAAACGACAGCCCCTTTAGTTGCTGAATAATCAATCAATTGATCGTGCCCCTCATACGCTGTAATCGATGCCGTATTGATGATAACGCTCCCCGATTTAAGATGGGGTAACGCGGCTTTTGTTAAGAAAAAGTAACTGAATATGTTGGTACGAAAAGTTCTTTCAAGCTGTGCAGTAGTCACATCAAGCAAACTATTTTGAGGATGTTGTTCTGCTGCATTATTGACGAGAATATCTAGCCTTCCAAACACCTCAATGGTCTTATTGATGATTTCCTGACAGATGACCTCGTCACCTATGTCTCCAGCTACAACTATGCATCGACGTCCCAATTCTTCTATACGTGATTTCGTTTCAAACGCATCGTCTTGCTCATTCAAATGAGCGATCACAACATCAGCACCTTCTTTAGCATATGCAATAGCCACTGCACGACCTATGCCACTATCTCCTCCAGTGATGACAGCAACTTTTTCTTTTAACTTTTCGCAACCCAAATACGCTTCATCTTCGGAAACAGGTTTTGGATCCATTAGCGCTTCAAGACCTGGTTGTTGCTCTTGGTGTTGGCCGGGAAAAGTAGCTTTAGAAACTTTGGCCTGGGTCATTAGCCTCACATCCTTCTGTGTATTTACTCTAAATTTATCTTTTCAAATGTCCTTACAGATAAAATGACCATTTCATCTATTTTTACTCATTATCTTTTGAATCATCGTTCTTCACATATTCACTGAATAGTGATATCATATTAGTATCAAAGTAAGATTGAATACGTCCAATCTCAGACTCTATTATAAGTATTAATCCAATCGTTAGACTCCCACTTCTATAAGTGGGAGTGGTACCCCGTTACCCTGCTTCGGTGGGGGTAGAATCCCCCACCGAAGTCTCGATGTTCAACTTTAGTTGAACGAGTTCACTTAAAGGAGGCTTTAAAATGATTGAAAAGAAAGCGTGGGCCGTTAACGGTTATCTTGCCCTGATCCTAGTGC
>Ga0209386_1000420_pt1 | contig 21336 bp, 16 predicted proteins | sample NGEPertwo_FD_184510 | JGI IMG/M metagenome (GOLD analysis project Ga0209386, IMG submission 184510) | Arctic peat soil microbial communities from the Barrow Environmental Observatory site, Barrow, Alaska, USA - NGEE Permafrost154B-two... | ecosystem: Environmental > Terrestrial > Soil > Wetlands...
ACAATATGATGCTCGAACGATTTATGTGCATGTTTGCTATAAACCCTAACACGCCAAAAAATCAAAAAATTGTCAAAGAACTATTGGTTTACGGCAAAATTGCAGCTTAAAATTTACCGAAGTATTGTATGAAATACTGTTTCAATAAATTAGAAAGTAGAATTTGCAAGCTGATTATACTTTTATTACTCCCGATTACCCAGCCATTTACAAGTTCTGCCCAGATTCAAGGTACAATTCATGACATTAATAATCAGCCAATTTCCTTTGCTAACGTCATCCTAATTAACCAGAAAGATTCTTCGGTGGTAACCGGTATTGGAGCCTCAGACGTCGGAACGTTTAGCATAACCAACTTTATTCCGGGGAAATACCGGATTAAAACCAGTATGGTTGGTTACAAAATGACATTTTCACAACCTTTTGAAATTAAAACCTCGAATGATCATATTCATGTAATTCCAATTATTGTCGAAGAGGAAACCAAATTACTAAGCGATGTAACTGTAATGGCAAAGAAACCGATTTATGAGCAGAAAATAGACCGGATGGTTGTTAATGTAGAAAACAGCATAACCTCAGCAGGAAGTACTGCACTTGAAATATTGGAAAAATCGCCTGGCGTAATCGTAAACAGGCAAGACAAAACGCTTTCGCTGGGAGGAAAAGAAGGGGTCATGGTGATGATTAATGGTAAGGAAAGCCGGATGCCTGTATCAGCTGCAATTGAAATGTTGAGTGGAATGAGTTCAGAAAATGTTACAAAGATTGAATTAATTACAACTCCTCCTGCAAAATATGAAGCAGAAGGGAATGCAGGAATAATAAATATTGTACTGAAAAAGGATGATGATTTTGGCACCAACGGAACATATACGCTCGGCGCCGGCATGGGGGTTGACGGGAAGCTCAATGAAAGTGTAACCTTGAATCATCACGTTAAAAAGGTCAATTATTTTGGAATGTATTCATATTCTTACGATAACAGTTACCAGGTTATTCGCATGGACAGGATGTACTCACAAAACGAATCTCTCAACGAAACGAATTCTGAAAGCTTACGTCAACCTGTTACTACCTTTCAGAATGCCCGTTTTGGACTTGATTATACGATATCCAGTAAAACCGTCCTAGGCTTGCTGGCATCGGGTTACCAAAGCGATTGGGAAATGGATGCTATGAACAATATTTATTACAAGTCAGACAATCTGATAACTACCTTGATTAATCAGCATGTCACTGAATCAAACAAGTGGAACCATTATATGGGGAATTTCAATTTGCAACATTCTTTCAAGGAAGATGAAATTCTGGTATTAAATGTCGATTACCTTCATTACGATGATAATAATCCGTCCAAATATTTCATTCAATACCACGACAATAACAACGGACTCATCTCTTCTGAAGATATTAATGTCACGAAGAAAACGCCAATAAATACCTTGGTTGGAAAATTGGATTACAACGTGAACTTTGGGAAAGATTTAAAACTTGAAGCTGGCCTTAAAACCTCGAATACAAGTTTCGAAAATGATGTCAGCGTATCAAACCTTGTCGACGGTACTTTGTCTGTCAATGAAGATCTTACCAATAAATATAATTTATCAGAAAACATCAGCGCAGCATATTCATCTTTGAACTACAAATTCAATGAAAAGACCAGTATGATTGCGGGGCTTCGGTATGAATATACCAGCACTGTTTTGAGTACCGTTATTCAACACGGAATAATCGACCGCCATTATGGCAAGTTGTTTCCGACTTTGTATCTTTCACACGATCTGAATAAAAATAATACACTTCAATTTTCATACAGCAGCAGGATAACCCGTCCCTCGTTTAATGAACTGGCACCGTTTATTGTATTTCAATCTCCCGACACTTATGTTTCAGGAAATGAAAAACTTCAGCCTTCCATAAGCGATGTTTTCAAATCAGATTACAAATACAAGTCCGTTCTCCTTTCCTTTACCTACAGCATCGAAAACGATGCCATCCGACGATTTCAACCTACTCAGGATCAAAATAAAAACATACTTTACCTCACATCCCGAAACCTGGACCTGGTGAATACTTCCTCATTAATGCTGTCATTCCCTTTGAAACTGACCAGTTGGTGGAATATGCAAAATAACTTCAATGGAATCATTCAAAATGTCCGGACAAATTATGATGGTCAAAAACTGAATATCAGCCTCAAAAATTACAACATCAACATAATTAACAACTTCAAGTTAATGAAAGGCTTTACCGGGGAACTATCTGGGTTTTATCAGTCTCCCTCCTTATGGGGAATTTACAGAAGTAAAGCATTAAGTTCGGTTTCTGTTGGTATACAGCTGAAATCTAAAAATGAGAAAAATACATTCAGCCTGAATTTAAGTGATGCTTTCAAAACCAGCACTTACAGCTTTTCAGCAGATGTTCCTGAATTAAATATTCATAATTCAGGCTACCTTGATTTCGAGCCACGGGTTTTGAGATTCACCTACGCGCATAATTTTGGCAGCAAAAAAGTGAAAGCAGTACGAAAACGCGAAACAGGCTCCGAAGATGAACTAAAAAGGGTAGAATAAAAACCAAAATTGATTATCAGCTTTTAGGATAAAACTGTTTCCGGTATTGTGCCGGTGAGTAGGAAGTAACTTCCTTGAAAACACGGGCAAGGTGAAAGCGGTCGCAAAAACCAGACAATCTTGCGATTTCCTCAATTGGTTCAGCGGTATGGTGAAGTAAAATGCTCGTTTTCTGTACCCTTCTCTCTCTTACAAATTTTTGTGGCGGAATTCCGATCTCCTCTTTGAAAACACGAGCAAAGGAGTTGACAGCCATATTTGCTACCTGAGCTAACCTTTTATTGGTGAGCTCCTCCGAAATATGATCTTCAATATCCCTTAAAACATTCAGAATCCGTTGATCGGTTGTTGCAAGGTTCCAGAACTCTTTAGGAATTTGACTTACCGCCAGAATAATGATTTTATAAATCAGCAAACTGGACTGTACCGACAACTGAACTTTGTTTTGCTGAAGACTGAATGACAGTTCTTCCAGGTCCGTTCGCAAATCGTTTGAAACTTCAAAGGAGAACAATTGCGGAGCTATAAAGTCGTATGGCATACCCAGGTTAAAATGAATAAACAGATGCAAAACAGCTCCTTCACTTAGCAATTCTGTTTCCGTTTCACCCTCTCCAACTCTTCCCCCTTCAAGGCTGTAGCCAGAAAGGGGGATCGTATTTTCCTTTAACCGGCTTGAGAATGCCGTATAAGGTGGAATCAGAATTACCTGATTTGGAGTCAATTCGATTGTTTTTCCGGCGAATGAGATAATTCCGCCGTAACTTTTATTCCAATAAATCCGCCAGTAAGGAAACGACATATTCCGGCTTTCCCAGTTCTTTAGCCACCAGAACCTGCAACACAACAAATTAATATTCAATCCCGAAAAGAGTTGAGGAATATTCGAGGGGTCGCCTTTTTCGGGTACATTGAAAAACTTCATCAGGGAAAGATAAAACGCAATGCAATTAATATATACACAAAGATATCAAAATAAAAGAAAGTATTAAGGAAGCAAAACACCCGTTAAAGCAAAGAAAATGATAGGCTAAAAAAATAAATATGTGCAGATAAGCCAAAATTATTCACTCTATAAGATTCAAAACAGACTTTATTCCATGTTTAAGATATACACAAAAATGGTTTTCTAATCCATAGCATTTGAAGAAGGTGGAAGTTACATTTGACATGAAAAAAAACTTCTATCTTTGCTTCCATACAAACAACTACTATGCTTAAAGGAATATCCCCTTTGATTAGCCCGGAACTGCTCAGTGTACTGGCAAGAATGGGTCATGGCGATGAAATCGTACTGGCCGATGCCCATTTCCCGGGCGAGACTTTCAATCAGCGTGTTTTGCGTGCCGATGGATTAAAAATAGCAGATCTTCTGTCCGCTATTTTGCCCCTTTTTGAACTAGATGCTTATGTTCCGCACCCTTTGGCCATGATGGCAGCCGTTCCGGGAGATTCGCTTGATCCACTTGTCGAAGAGGGTTATCTGAAAAGTATTCACAAAACGAACCCCTCGGTTGCTCCAATTGAACGGGTCGAAAGATTCGCTTTTTACGAACGGGCAAAAAGCGCTTTCGCAGTTGTAATGACCGGCGAAACTGCCAAATACGGAAACATCATTCTAAAAAAAGGGGTAACGCCAATTTTTTAATCCATTCAATTCACATACAAACTTATTATTTCAATATTTTCTTTATGGAAAAAATTAAAGCAAAAGTGGTTGAAGGCAAGTTCCTGATACCCTTTATTTTTATTACCAGCCTCTTTTTTCTTTGGGGAATTGCTAACGACATGACCAATCCAATGGTTTTGGCATTCAAAAAAGTGATGCCCGAACTTTCTAATTTTGAAGCAGCACTTGTTCAGTTTGCTTTTTATGGAGGTTACGCCACAATGGCCATTCCTGCTGCACTTTTCATCCGAAAGTTTTCCTATAAAGCAGGAATACTTGTTGGCCTTGGACTTTATGCAACAGGTGCATTGCTTTTCTATCCCGCAGCAGCTTACGAAAAATTCGGATTTTTTCTTGCATCCTTATATATCCTTACATTCGGACTGGCTTTTCTTGAAACAACTGCAAATCCATTTATTCTTGCAATGGGTAACCCGGCATCTTCAACACGAAGGCTGAACCTTGCTCAGTCTTTCAATCCAATGGGTTCACTAATGGGGATGCTGATTGCCCAGATTTATGTAATGCGGGCTTTAAAATCCGACGACATAACAGCCCAGGCTTATGCAGCTCTCCCTTCAGCAGAACAGGCATCAATTCGTACCAGCGATCTGGACCTGATTAGTGTACCGTATATCGGTCTTGGAATACTTATCCTAACGATATTGACAATTATGATTTTTGTGAGAGTGCCAAAAGTGCATGAACATGATGAAATTTCAATATCCAAAACTTTTAAAATTTTAATAAAAAACAAGCGGTACTATGAAGGGGTGATCGCGCAGGCTTTTTATGTAGGTGCTCAGATTATGTGCTGGACTTTTATCTTTCAATACGTTGAAAATTTAAATGCCGGGAGAGCTGAAACAGAACAGTTAACAGCAACATGGTACAATATGGCTGCTATGATCTCTTTTCTTACAGGTCGTTGGGTAAGTACTTATATGTTGAAATTTATTAAGCCTGCAAAACTGATGTTTATATTTTCCTTAGGCGCCATTGTAATGACATTAGGGGCAATATTCATTGTAGGTATTGCCGGACTTTATAGTCTTGTGGGTATCTCCGTATTTATGTCACTGATGTTCCCAACAATATATGGAATAGCTTTAAAAGATATGGGCGATGAAGCTAAAATTGGTTCAGCAGGTCTGGTTATGGCAATTGTAGGGGGAGCACTTACCCCACCTTTACAGGGATATATCTGCGACATTGGCGGAAGTGGCTATGCTGATGTGAAGTATTTTGGTTATGTACCCGAAGTAAATATCTCCTTTGTACTCCCATTGATTTGTTTTATTGTTGTAGCGATCTATAGCTATCGCTCCGGTAAATTGCACCTGATTTAAATTAAAAATGATTAAACAAAAAATTTGTAATTTTCATAATTATTACTCAAATAACGCAAGATGAAAAAAATCCTGACATTTTTATTTGTAGTGGTGTTGGTCGTAAATGCTTTCGCCCAGTCGAAACCCGACAAGATGGATTGGTGGAAAGAGGCCAAATTTGGTTTGTTTATCCATTGGGGCGTATATTCTGTGCCAGCCGGAGTCTATGATGGAAAAGACATTGAAGGTATTGGTGAATGGATCATGAACCGTGGGAAAATCCCGACCGCCAGGTACCAGGCATATGCCAAAGAATTTAATCCGGTGAAATACGATCCGGAAGCATGGGTGAAGATGGCCAAAGATGCAGGAATGAAATACCTGGTTATCACATCGAAACATCACGACGGTTTTACTTTGTTCGAAACAAAAGCTTCGAAATGGAACATTGTTGATGCAACTCCTTATGGCAAAGATTTGCTTAAACCCCTTGCAGACGCTTGTCATAAATACGGAATCAGACTTGGTTTTTACTATTCCCAGGCTCAGGACTGGAATAATCCAGGCGGTGCTGCCAGCGGAGGACATTGGGACAAAGCACAGGATGGTTCGATGGATGAATACATTGATAAAGTAGCCGTTCCACAGGTGAAGGAAATTCTTTCAAATTACGGTCAAGTCGATATACTTTGGTGGGATACCCCTACTGACATGACTAAAGAACGCGCCGAAAAATTTCTGCCTGTTATTGCAAAATATCCTAACCTGATTACGAACAACCGATTAGGTGGAGGTTACAACGGTGATACCGAAACACCTGAACAATTTGTTCCGGCAACCGGATTCCCTGGTCGCAACTGGGAAACCTGCATGACGATGAATGATACCTGGGGTTACAAATCGAAAGATAACAACTGGAAATCGACAAAAGAGATCATCCAGACGCTGATCGATATCGTGAGTAAAGGAGGTAATTACCTGCTGAATGTTGGGCCGACTTCCGAAGGTCTAGTTCCACAACCCAGCATTGAAAGACTGGCAGAGGTTGGAAAATGGATGAAAATCAATGGTGAAGCCATCTACGGAACAACAGCCAGTCCGTTCAGCTACCTTCCCTGGGGAAGATGTACTCAAAAAGGGAACAAACTCTATCTTCATATATTTGACTGGCCAAAAGATGGAAAAATATCTCTTCCGGTACTCAACAAAATTTCAAGAGCTTACCTGCTTGCTGATCCCAAGAAAACACTGAAAGTAGAAAAATCGAAGTCTAAAAACACCATTACACTTGCAGGCAATGCTCCGGACAAAATAGCGTCTGTTGTGGTTGTTGAATTGAACAGTGCGCCTGAAGTACTTCCATTACCTTCCGCAGGAAAGCCAGCATCTGCTTCTTCAGAAAAAGAGGGCACTTCAGCTAAAAATCTCTTCGACGGAAATCCTAAAGACAAATGGCAGCCAACACCTGAAGACAAAGACAAATGGGTAGAAGTTGATTTAGGTGAGGAAACTGCAATTGGGGCATTCTCCATTGTGGAACCCTGGCATCCTTGGGACAATAAAGGCCAGAAAATTGAGATTCAATATAAATCGGGTGATAAATGGGTGGTTGCTTTTGCTGTAACTACAAACGGAACAGGCCATACAGCCTCATTTGCACCTGTTACTGGACGCTATTTCCGTCTGAAAATTGTTGAAGCAAAAGATCCGACAATCAACGAATGGATACTTTTTAGAGCCGATTGATCATAGGCTGGTAAAGCCGCTCTGTTTGTCAAGTATTCTGTTTATTTTCGTGCGCTTTTCTTTTAACAGATAACAGAGATGGCGCACGAATCTATTTATAAAGATCATTCTATTAAAGTATATTTTGCAATCAGTAACATTAATTACCATTTTTTAAAAAACAACAAATGAAAAGATCAGTGAAACAATTGACAATCGCAGTAATTCTCGTATTTGTTTTGGCACAATTTGTGACCGCAGCAGGACGCGATTTCTACCAGATTCAGGTTTACCAGCTTAAAGATAAAGCCCAGGAAACACGTGTTGATAATTATCTGAAAATGGCCTACCTACCTGCCTTGCACCGTGCCGGTATCAAAAATGTAGGTATTTTTAAACCAATCGTTTCCGATCCCACTTTCGGACAACAGATCATTGTATGGGTGCCGTTAACCTCTCTTGCCCAATTGGAAAAATTACAGAATAATCTGACAAAAGACGCTGTTTATCAGACAGCTGGAGCAGATGTTCTGAATGCACCATTTGACAATGTAGCCTTTCAGAGGAAAGAGTCAATCCTTTTGAAAGCATTTCCGGATGCCCCAAGCTATTTCATCCCGAAGCATAAAACGAAACCTTCAGAAAAAATCTATGAATTAAGAAGTTACGAAGGACCAACAGAAAATCTTTTCCGCCAGAAAGTTAAGATGTTCAACCAAGGTGGTGAAATCAAACTTTTTAAATCCCTAGATTTCAATGCTGTTTTCTATGCAGAGGTTCTTTCAGGAAGCACAATGCCCAATCTGATGTACCTAACGACTTTCGCTGATATGGCTGCACACGATGCTCATTGGGCAGCCTTCGGAAGTAGCCCTGAATGGAAAAATCTTTCAGCCCTCAGCGAATATCAGCATACCGTCTCCAAATCGGTAAAATTGTTGCTTTATCCGACCGATTATTCAGATTTTTAACAAAAAACACAAGAAAAGGGGTTAATCGAACCGATCTATGGATAATTGGATCAAAAATCTATTAACCCCTTATCAGGATGATGCTTAAAATCAAATTAAATAATTTTTCTCTGGTTTAAGAAGATGTTTGTGCGAAAATTCTAACCTACATGTAAATAAAAGAAAATCTCTGCAAATAATTTATTTATCGCTAATATATCACTGATTTACAGGACAATTACAACAACCTATGATTGTCCTTAATTTAGGTATTACAATAAAGAATGAAGAAATAGTTTGAACTTAGGGTTTGATTTTCTTTACTTTGCAAAAAATTTTAGAAGCACCAAAATCATCCTTCAAAAGTATGGAAGAGAATCTGGTAATCGTCGAATCGCCTGCCAAGGCCAAAACAATTGAGAAAATACTGGGAAAGGATTTCCTGGTAAAATCAAGTTTTGGACACATCCGTGATCTGGATAAAAAAGATTTCGGAGTTGATATCAATAATAATTATCAACCTAATTACATCATATCGGAAGACAAGAAAAAGGTTGTCACCGAATTAAAAAAATGTGCCAAGACCGCCACGAAGGTTTGGATCGCTTCTGATGAGGACCGGGAGGGAGAGGCAATTGCCTGGCATTTGATGGAGGTATTGCACCTCGATCCCGAAAAGACAAATAGAATTGTTTTTCACGAGATTACGAAAGAAGCAATATTAAAGGCAATTGAGAATCCACGCCGTCTGAATAGAGATCTTGTTGATGCTCAACAGGCCCGTCGCATACTCGACCGTTTGGTCGGATTTGAAATTTCACCAGTTCTTTGGAAAAAAGTAAAGCCATCACTTTCCGCCGGAAGAGTTCAATCAGTAGCCGTTCGGCTTATTGTTGACCGCGAACGTGAAATCACTAATTTTCAAAGCGTTCCCTTCTTTAGGGTAAATGCTATATTCCTGGTTCCCGAGAACAACGGCAAAATTACGCAGTTAAAAGCTGAATTAAACAACCGTTTCGAGACGGCCAAAGAAGCAAGAGCATTTCTTGAAAAGTGCATAGGTTCGGAATTCAAAATCGCAGACATTGTTACCCGTCCTGCCAAAAAATCACCAGCTGCCCCGTTTACGACTTCCACGCTTCAACAGGAAGCCAGCCGGAAACTTGGATTCCCGGTAGGTTTAACGATGTCCGTAGCTCAAAAACTATACGAATCGGGATTTATTACTTACATGCGTACCGATTCAACGACCCTTTCTGATACCGCGCTCCAGGCGGCCAAGAAAAAAATAATCGAATCCTATGGTGACAAGTATGTAAAAATCCGTCATTATAAAACAAAGGTTAAAGGAGCCCAGGAGGCGCATGAAGCCATTCGCCCAACCTATTTAGACCAGGAAGAAGTAAAAGGCACACCACAGGAACAAAAGCTTTACAGTCTGATCTGGAAGCGGACGTTGGCTTCACAAATGGCTGATGCCGAAATCGAAAGAACAACCGTAAATATTACAGTTTCAAAAGCAAAAGAGATTTTTGTTGCTGCCGGCGAAGTACTTCGGTTTGACGGATTTCTTGGAGTCTATATGGAATCATCAGATGATGAAACCAACGGTGAGGATGAAAAAGGTATGCTTCCGATACTTACGGTTCATCAAAAATTAGATCCGGAAGTAATTCAGGCACTTGAAAGATTTTCGCAAAAATCAGCACGGTATACAGAAGCAAGTCTGGTTCGCAAACTCGAAGAGTTAGGTATCGGCCGGCCATCAACGTACGCACCAACAATTACAACCATACAGGCACGCGAATATGTAATCAAAGAAGATCGTGAAGGAACAGAACGTTCATTTATCACCCTCACTTTGCGTGAAGCAACAATAAGTGAAGAGGTTAAAACCGAGATCACCGGTGCGGAGAAATCAAAGCTATTTCCATCAGATATTGGTCTGGTTGTTAACGATTTTCTTGTTAAACATTTTGAATCGATCGTTGATTTTAATTTCACAGCGACGGTCGAAAAACAATTCGACGAAATTGCGGAAGGGCAATTGGTCTGGAATGAAATGATTGATAATTTCTATCGTCCTTTTCACCTAACCATTGAGGATGCCCTTAACAATTCTGAAAGAGCCCGTGGCGAAAGAATGCTGGGTCCTGATCCTGTAACAGGGAAAGAAGTATCGGCAAAAATCGGCCGGTTTGGTCCATTTGTCCAGTTGGGCGAAATGGTTGAAGGAAGCGAAGAAAAACCTCAGTTTGCCAGTCTTCAAAAAGGACAGAGTATCGAGACAATTTCGTTGGAAGAAGCGATGAAACTATTTGATCTTCCGCGTGATCTTGGAGTATTCGAAGACAAGAAAGTTATTGTAGGAATCGGCAGGTTTGGTCCCTATATCCGCCACGATGGTAACTTTGTTTCCCTGAAAAAAGGAATCGACGAACCAATGGAGGTAACCATCGAACGAGCAATCGAATTGATTGAAGAAAAAAGAGAACAAATTATAAAATCTGTCCTAAAAACGTTCACCGAAGAGCCGGATATCAGGGTTCTTGAAGGACGTTGGGGTCCTTATATCTCCTTTAAAAAAGGAAATTATAAGATAAAAAAAGGAACCGATATTGACGCTCTGACAGTGTCTGACTGCAAATTGATCATCGAGACCGAAGGAGCAAAGCCTAAAACCAGTAAAAGGCGGGCTAAATAAATTACCGAACGGCTTGTGAAGCATCAGATATTTTGAGGAGCTAATCATTAATTTTGTTTCCTATGTTGAACGAACTGATTATACCTGCGTCAGCGTTAAAAGTTGTAAAACAATACGAAGGGAGTTCCGATCAATTAGGGCATTTTCTGAAAAGTCAGGTCTGGGATGCTGATCATCTCCCTCATGTCGCTATTTTAGGACTGCCTGAAGGAAGAGGCTCAGGCTGTCTGCAGGTAGCAGAAGCTCCCGATGCAATCAGACGTCATTTATATGCGTTAACAACTTTCCCTCCCGAAATTAATATTATCGATCTTGGTAACATTATATGTGGCAACGAATTAAAAGATACTTACGCTGCTGTGAAAATAGTGGTCGAAGAGCTCTCTGCCCTGAATATCCCCCTGTTAATTCTTGGAGGAAGTCAGGAGCTGACGGTTCCGCTCATTGACGGCTTCAATCAACCGAAATATAATCTTGTAATCGTCGACGACCGGATTGACAACAATGAGAGAGAAAATAGTCCTGCCGACGAGTTATATATCGACAGTCTGCCAATCGGAACATCTGTGAGCGTAATTGCAGGACAATCCTATTTTATATGTCAGCAAGAGCATGACATTGTCGCTGAAGGGTACAATGGTGAGATTCTGACTTTAGGTGAGATCCGTGCCGATTTTAAGGAGATGGAACCCTTACTCAGGGAATCTGATCTTGTTAGTTTCGATTTTGGATCACTAAAATCTGCCGAGGCGCCAGGTCAATACCGAATATCCCCAAACGGACTTACAGGAGAGGAAGCCTGTCAGATAGCTTGGTATTCAGGCATTTCTACAAAACAAACATGGTTTGGACTTTTTGGCTATTCCCCATCATTCGATTCCACATCCTTTGGAGCGATGATGGCTGCGCAGATTGGCTGGTATTTTATAAACGGGGTATCCAAACGACTTGATGAAGAACCAATAGACGAAGCTACAAATTTCGAACATTACCACATCCCCATTGATGGATTAGATGATCCAATCTCATTTTTACAACACCCGGTATCGCGAAGGTGGTGGATGGAAGTACCCGATGAGAATTGCGACATTTTCCCTGTTAGAATTCCCTGTTCTAAAAAAGATTATCGTAAAGCTTGCGAAAATGAGATTCCTGAAAGATGGTGGAAATATTTCAGCAAAATATAATAAGTAAAGTTATATCTTTGTTTACGAAAAGGAGTCACCATTAAATGTGAAGCCGCAACAGTTACCAACCTGCTCATGATTGATAAAAACATAAATATCACTAAATGCAAAAGGAAACTATTGAATAAGGCTATTCTATTGTTGGTAATGCTAATTATTAGTAATTTTGCAGCGAAAGCCCAGCAAGATCCGCAGTTTAGTCAGAACCGGTTTAATCAATTAACTGTAAATCCTGGCTTTGCAGGATCTTCAGGACTTATAAATTTTTCATTATTAAATAGATATCAATGGGTTGGATTCCCGGGAGCCCCTGTAACTATTGTATTCAATGCTGATGCATCTGCTCATCTTATCGGAAAAAATGATGGAATTGGGTTATCAGTAGTTAATGATGTTATCGGATTTGAGAAGAATGTTTCGGTTGGGTTGAATTATTCGTGGAGGACTAAATTAGGCAAAGGTATTCTAGGTTCAGGTTTTTCCCTGGGTTTGATGAATAAAAATCTTGACATGTCGGAAATAAACAGGTGGAGCGATTTTGATAATTTTAATTTGACAGATCCTGGACTTCCCCAAGGAAAAGCGAGCAGTGTTTTGGTTGACCTGGGAGCAGGATTTTATTACCAGTGTAAAAATTTTGAGCTTTCACTTTCAGCCAGGCACCTGAATCAACCCACATTGTTGTTCGATGAAACAGGCAGATATTCGCTCCGAAGGCATTATTACATGAGCGGAAGCTATAATGTTCAAATGACGAATGAACGGTTTGAAGTACTTCCTTCGTTCTTCTTTAAAACTGAAGCAACAACCTGGCAGGCAGACCTCAACATGACTGTTATTTTCGATAAAAGAATATGGGGCGGTATCGGGTATCGGGTAAAAGATGCAATTATTTTGACCTTCGGAACTGAGTTATGGAATGGTATAAAATTTGGGTACGCTTACGACATCAGTACATCCTCATTATCAAGATATAACGCTGGATCGCATGAGATTTTTCTTGCATATTCAGTTTTATTAAACAAAAAACGTACGCATAAGTACAAAAGTGTAAGATTTTTGTAACTTTGGCGTAAAAATATAGTTGACCACAACATATTAAACGAACTATGAAGAAATTGATTTTCTTTGGTTGTATATCCTCTATCCTTCTGTTAATCAGTTGCCACAAAGGTGGCAACGGGGAATTGACAGGCGTGGAAAAACGAGGAAAATATTTTGAACCTTCTCCCCTTGGTATGGCGCTTATACCCGGACGAAGTTTCAATATGGGTCCGGGAGACCAGGATGTGGCTTATGCTACCTCTCCCACCCGAACTGTTGACCTTTCCACTTTTTGGATGGACGACACTGAAATCACCAATAATGAATACCGGCAATTCGTTTATTGGGTGCGTGATTCGATGGCCCGAACAATGCTATCAGATCAGTTCGCAGAATTTAAAATCACCGAAGATCGGAAAGGTAATCCCATTGACCCGCCCATTCTCGACTGGAAAAGAAAACTCGATTGGCGCAATCCCGATTATAAAGATGCTTTGGAACCAATGTATTATGCCGGAAACGACAGAATCCTTGGAAGAAAAGAACTTGATCCAAGAAAGTTAAACTATACTTATGCATGGGTTGACCTTCAACAGGCTGCCCGTCTGCAAAATGCTTATAACTTCCAAACCCAGAGTTATCAGGGAACCGTTAACGACCTTACCGGAAAAGTTGTTCCTATTGAAGGCCGCTCAAGCTTTATAATGACTGACGGGGTGAATATTTATCCCGACACATTGGTTTGGATCCGTGATTTCTCCTATGCTTTCAACGAACCACTTACAAACAAGTATTTTTCGCACCCCGGATTTGATGACTATCCAGTGGTTGGGGTCAACTGGAAACAGGCGAAAGCATTTTGTATGTGGCGGACTAATTACAAGAATGCAACCCTTGCCGAAAAAGGCGACTTCTCGGTTCAGGATTACAGGTTACCATCAGAAGCAGAATGGGAACTTGCGGCAAGAGGTGGTTTAAATAATTCGATGTATCCCTGGGGGGGATACTATACACGTTCACAAACCGGCTGTTTTCTGGCTAATTTCAAACCTATGCGGGGAAATTACAGTGACGATGGTGGAAAAACGACTGTAAAAGTGGCTACTTATGATCCCAATGGATATGGACTCTACGACATGGCTGGTAATGTTGCTGAATGGACGATCAGCGCTTATGACGAGTCCGCCTACAACTTCATGCACGATCTGAATCCAAACTTTGAACAAAATGCACTTCCTGATGATCCTCCGGCGATGAAACGAAAAGTTATACGCGGTGGATCGTGGAAAGATATCGCTTACTTTATCCAGGTTGGTACGCGTACTTTTGAATATCAGGATACTTCCAAATCGTATGTCGGTTTCCGCTGCGTACGATCTACATTCGGTGATGAGTTTCAATCAAAAAAATAACAACAATTAAAAAAATACTGTAATCATGGGAATGTCTGAATTAACACATTCAAGTAAGTGGAAATCCTTCATGAATTATTGCTACAGCTGGGGAGCTTCTGTCGTTTTAATGGGAGCATTGTTCAAACTGCAACATTGGACCGGAGGAGGAACGATGCTTACAATCGGAATGTCAACCGAAGTGCTGATTTTCTTCCTTTCTGCATTTGAACCATCCGTCGAAATACCCGACTGGAAAAAAGTATACCGTCAGCTAAGACCTGATTTTATTCCAATAGACGAAGAAGATGAAATTCCTTCTTATCCTTCCAAACAAAAATCGATTGACAATATTTTCGAAAAAGCTGAAATCACCCCTGAATTACTTTCCAAAGTAAAGAAAGGACTTTTGGATCTTTCAAATGCTGCCAGTGGTATTGCGGATATCTCGAGCGCTACATTAGTGACAAACGAATATGTAAAAAACATGTCTGGCGCATCTGAATCAATGGCTTCTTTTAATGATGTCAATACCCGTGCAACCCATTCGATTGAAAAATCAACGACCGACCTGGTTCATTCATATGACCAGTCTACCCAGATTTTATCGAATTCGTCCAAAAATCTGGCCCAGACATTTAGCGATTCTTCGAAAAAGATTAATGACGAGCTTTCAACCACGGGTGATAAACTTGCACAATCTTATAAAAGTATTGCAGAATTGATGAGCAAGGATCTGAATACGTTAAACGATCAGACAAAAACTTATAGTGCAGGACTTTCACATATTAACACGAGTTTATCTGCTTTAAATTCGTCTTACGAACTGCATCTGCAGAACACCAAAAAGCTTTCCGAATCATCGGCAAAAGCCTTTGAAGGGTATTCCAAGATGACAGAAGAAGTCAATAATTCGCTGGAAGAAGCTCAGAAATACCGTAAACACACAGAACTACTAAATAAAAATCTGGAAGCACTTAACCATGTTTATGGGAATATGCTTGGAGCAATGAACGTAAAAGGTTAATTCGAAGATGGGAACAAAATACTGTCCGGAAGCCCCCAGGCAAAAGATGATCAGTTTGATGTATCTTGTACTGACCGCAATGTTAGCGCTCAATGTCGACAAGTCGGTGCTGGACGCGTTTGCGATGGTCAACAATAATTTCATGCAAACAATCGAAAATTTCACAGCTAAGAATCAGCGGGTTTACAACGATTTCAACAATGCGGCGAAGGAGAATCCGCAAAAAGCAGGGGAACTTAACAAAGAAGTATTAAAAGTAAAGGCAGGTTCCGATTCTTTGTACAATTACATTTTCAGCTTAAAGGAAATGATCGTAAAACTTGCTGATGGTCCCGAAGGAGACGTCAACAACATTAAGGCTCAGGAAAACCTAAATTTTGCAGCTGAGCTAATGATTACAAAAAAACATGGCGAGGAATTAAAAAAAGCAATTGAGGCTTATCGCGGTTCGTTACTTTCATTAATTGACACTTCAAATACCGAATTAGTTGCGTCGATTAACCAAAGTCTTAGCACAGACCCTCCACCAAAAAAAGAAGGAAGCTCGCCATCGTGGGAAGAAAGTAAATTTGAGGGATATCCGTTGATTGCCGTTATTACACTGATGTCAAAAATTCAAAGTGATGTGCGCAATGCAGAGGGGGATGTTATTCACCACCTCTATGCTCAGATTGACGCAAGTTCCTTCAAATTTAATAAGCTACAGGCTCAGGTAGTTTCAAAATCTGACTTTGTTCTTCAAGGAGGTACCTATGAAGCCAAGGTTTTTCTCTCGGCTTTAGATACGACTATTCAACCGGAGATTATTGTGGGTGGATCAACTTTATCGATGGTTCCCGGCGAAAATGCGGGTTTATACAAAGTGAATACATCCAAAGAGGGCAAAGTTGAATGGAGCGGACATATCAATTACAAAAATCCGGATGGAATTATCGTCGCTTACCCTTTTAAACACGAATACGAAGTAGCGAAACCCTCAATGACCGTTTCGCCCACGAAGATGAATGTCTTTTATGCCGGTCTCGATAATCCCGTTTCGGTTTCAGTACCGGGGATTGCACCCAGCAATGTAAAAGTCTCTATTACGAATGGTTCAATCCAACAAGGTGCTGAAGGTTATATCGTCAGGCCTGATAAGATAGGCGTCAATTCAGTTATTTCAGTCAGCGCGACGATTGATGGAACAACAAAAGTGATTGGCTCAACGCCTTTCCGCGTCAAGAGAGTTCCTGATCCTGTCGCCTCAGTAGCTGGTAAGATTGAAGGTGTAATCACTAAAAATGAATTACTTGCACAGCAAGGTGTACTGGCTAAAATTCCGGATTTCGATTTTCAGATGAACTTTACGGTAACTTCATTTGTCGTATCAACCTCTAAAGCTGGTTTTGTTGTTGATAAAGCAACAAAAGGAAACCGGTTCTCACAGGAGCAGACAGACCTGATGAAGGGTCTGAACCCCGGAGGCCGGTTGTATATTGAAAGCATAGTAGTAAAAGGAGATGACGGCTCTGTCCGCAATTTACCTGCCTTAAGCTTTAAAATTAATTAACGATGAAAAAATTATTATTGATCTTTACATCAATTCTGATTGTAACTGCATCACAGAATCTGTTGAATGCTCAGGTCATCGTCGATGGCGCATATACAAAGCGAACAACACTTGACCGCAAACCGGCTCCGCTTCCCATCGTCAGGGAGTCTGATGCAGTATGGTCCAGGACCGTTTGGCGAATCATCGATTTACGTGAAAAAGCGAACCAGCATTTTTATTATCCAACCCGTGAAATTCAAGGCCGTTCCAACTTGTTTAACGTCCTGTTAAAAGGGATTGAAGAGAAGAGAATAACCGCTTTTGATGCCTCCGTTGCGGACAATGAATTCAATAACCCCATCGCTTACAACCAGGTAAAATTACAATTTGGTGATTCCGTTAAAAGGATCAAGGTTACTGATATCAATACCGGTGATGCCCGCGATTCAATTGTTACTTCGGATATTCCAACGCACGAAGTCAAGCAACTCGAGATCAAAGAGGTTTGGTATTTCGACAAACAAACATCGACGCTTCAGGTACGAATTCTGGGAATTTGTCCGATCCGTGTATACAAGAAAGATCCAACGGATAGCACGTTTGTCCGTAAAAGACTTTTCTGGGTATATTATCCTGAAATTCGTCCCCTTCTTGCCAAGAATGAATCATTGAACGGATTTAACGGAGCACGCAGTTTAAGTTTTGATGACCTGTTCCTTACCCGGAAGTTTGACGGATATATTGTGAAAGAGGAAAACACCTATAACAATAGGTCGATAGAGCAATATGCCACGGGTGAATATGCAGCAAAAGAATCTGAAAGAATCAAAAACTCGATATTTAATTACGAACAGGATCTCTGGGAGTATTAGATAATTATCAATGTTTATTTGATAATGTTAAATGAGGAGAAGTACCTAAAGTGCTTCTCCTCATTTTTTATGAAAAATATTTTGTCAATTTGTCCTCTCCTTCAATCATACGAAGATGCAGTATAATGTTATACCAGCCGGCTAATGTGATTTGCTATTCAATCCATTCCCTGGGTTTTTCCAAAACTTTCAATAGTTCCGCTTCTTCACTTCCGGCTTCGGGATGATAATCGTAAACCCACTGCACATGCGGAGGTAAACTCATCAGGATACTTTCTATTCTTCCGTTTGTATTTAATCCGAACAGCGTCCCCTTATCGTGCACTAAATTGAATTCGACATAACGGCCGCGACGTATCTCCTGCCAGGTCCGGTTCGCAGGTGTATAGGGTATTGCCTTCCTTTTTTCTACAATCGGAACGTAGGCATCGAGGAAACTATTCCCAACTTCACAGACAAAATTGAACCATTTCTGCATGCTCACCCAATCGGTAGCTTCGCAGTAATCGAAAAATAATCCGCCGATTCCTCTCGCTTCGTTGCGATGTGCGTTCCAAAAATAGGTATCACACTGTTTTTTAAAGATCGGATAAAACGCCGGATCATGCCTGTCGCAGGCAGTTTTGCAGGTTCGGTGATAGTGAATGGCATCTTCTTCGAATAAATAATAAGGCGTTAAATCCTGCCCGCCGCCAAACCATTGCTTGATGATGTTTTCATTCTTATCGTACAATTCAAAATAGCGCCAATTTGCGTGAACCGTCGGTACCATCGGGCTTTTCGGATGAATCACAAGACTCAATCCGCAGGCAAAAAAATGTTCTTCCCCGACTTTGAAAACCTTCTGCATAGTTTCGGATAATTTTCCATAAACGGCAGAGATATTCACACTCCCTTTTTCAAAAACGGCGCCGTTTTCAATAACACGGGTCCTTCCGCCACCACCTTCGGGCCGTTCCCAAATATCCTCACGAAACCTGGCCTGACCATCAATTGCTTCCAAACCAGCGGTGATCTGGTCCTGAAGATTCAGGATATAGTTGTAGAATTTATTTTTCATTTCAATCAGATAACCTCCTTCACCTTTGAAATGTTTTCCAAAAAGACGAACCGGTCAGAATCCGGGCGTAGGATTTGCTAAACCTCCCGGTCAAATTTTGTTGAGGGGTATCAGGAAAATAAGGTTCTGATCATTTTCTCCACCCTTTCGATCTGGTGGATCTTGATTTCGAAACGGGAGAAGTCGACACCCTTGTTGTACTTTGACAGGTAGATCTCCTTGAAACCAAGTTTTTGAGCTTCCGCAATCCGCTGTTCAATGCGGTTAACAGGTCGGATCTCACCGGTAAGACCAATCTCACCGGCAAACGCGATCTGTTTATCAATTGCGACATCAAAATTTGAGGAGAGAATTGCGGCAATAACGGCCAGATCCATCGCCGGATCATCGACACGCAAACCACCTGCAATATTCAGGAAAACATCCTTTGTCATCAACTTAAAACCTGCCCTTTTTTCGAGAACGGCAAGTAACATGTTCATTCTTCGTAAATCGAATCCGGTGGCCGAGCGCTGCGGATTCCCATAAGCAGCCGAGCTTACAAGGGCCTGTACTTCAATCAAAAAAGAGCGCATGCCTTCCATTGTGGCAGCAGTGGCAGTGCCACTTAATCCGTCATTATGTGACGAAAGTAACATCTCCGAAGGGTTGATCACTTCGTGCAAACCATCCTGCCGCATTTCGAAAATGCCCAGCTCGGAAGTTGATCCGAAACGATTTTTCACCGAGCGCAGAATCCGGAAAAGGTAATTCCGGTCACCTTCGAATTGAAGCACCGTATCGACGATGTGCTCCAGCACCTTTGGGCCGGCAAGACTCCCCTCTTTGTTAATATGACCTATCAGGATTACTGCGATCTGCTTCAGCTTCGCGACTTTCATAATCCCTACGGTGCATTCCCTGATCTGCGTAACACTACCCGGCGACGACTCCGCCAATTCGGTAGATACCGTTTGAATTGAATCGATGATCACAAGATCCGGCCTTTCGCTTTCGAGATGCGCAAGAATATTTTCGAGTGAAGTTTCGCATAGGAACAAACAGTTCGATTCTTTGCCATTCAAACGGTTTGCCCTCATTTTCAACTGTTGAAGACTCTCCTCGCCCGAAATATATAAGACCGTTAATTGTGTAAGCTGCAAAGCAATCTGTAGTACAAGCGTCGATTTACCAATTCCGGGTTCACCTCCAAGCAGGATTAATCCGCCCGGAACCAGACCACCACCAATCACACGGTCAAATTCTTCGTTACCAGTTACGATCCGGGCCTGTTGGTCAAGGTCGATCTCAGAGAGCAGCAAAGGCTTTAAATTCCCCTTCGCCTGCATTGCGGAAGTACTCTTCCTTTCGGTGACGATCTCCTCTAAAACGGTATTCCATTCGCCACACACATTACATTTGCCAGTCCACTTAGGAGACTGGGCACCGCAACTCTGGCAAACAAAAGTGGTTTTCGTTTTTGACACGTCAATATAAATTAGATGGTGTAAAGACAAGGCATGCCCTGTCTGGAAATTTCTGAGTGAACATTTTAGGGACTAGGTATGCCATGTCTCTAAAATGATAATATTAAATAATCCTGTTCGTCTCCGTATCGGGAAACACAATTCTTGGTTTGAATTTTTTCGCTTCCTCAAAATCCATGGAGGCATACGAAACAATAATAATAATGTCGCCCACCGAGACTTTCCGCGCAGCCGGACCGTTCAATATAATCTCGCCAAGACCTCTTTCACCCCGAATCACATAAGTTTCAAGTCGCTCACCATTGTTAATGTCAACAACCTGAACTTTCTCATTCTCAATAATATTGGCAGCATCCATCAGATCTTCATCAATGGTAATACTACCTACATACTGAAGATCTGCCCCGGTCACTGTAACCCTGTGCAATTTGGATTTACAAACTTCTATAAACATTTTATTCTTAATTAATGTCTAAAATAATATTATCAATAAGACGAACTTTTCCGGCATAAACCGCAATACAACCCACCTTTGTGCCAGGTTCATTCCAGTTTTTGACCGACAACAAAGTTGTATCATCGACAATTTCGAAATACTCGACCCGCAACAATTGAGTTGCATTAATCTGGTTCAACACATATTCCTTTATCTCTGACACCGTTTTTAAATTGGCAAGATATTTTGCCTCTTTGAGAGTATGATAAATCTTCGGCGCACAATCGCGATATTCAGGAAGAAGTAGTTTGTTGCGCGAACTCATTGCCAAACCGTCTTTTTCACGAATAATATCGCATGCCAC
>Ga0209386_1000421_pt1 | contig 21323 bp, 15 predicted proteins | sample NGEPertwo_FD_184510 | JGI IMG/M metagenome (GOLD analysis project Ga0209386, IMG submission 184510) | Arctic peat soil microbial communities from the Barrow Environmental Observatory site, Barrow, Alaska, USA - NGEE Permafrost154B-two... | ecosystem: Environmental > Terrestrial > Soil > Wetlands...
TCCGGAATAAAGTACTTCATCGGTTGTGCTCAGTAATAAAAAGAGGTACGCCTTATCAAGTAGAATATCAAATAGCATAAAAATATTTCAAAGAACGTTTGGTCAAACCATAGAAATCTTTGCGCGACTTTGTCTTTAGGTTCACGCAAAGACGCAGAGTTCGCAAAGTAGAAAATAGATTTATCCATCGTCTCAATTCAAGAAATACGACACTATTTAATTCACTATACTTATAGTCAAAAATTAGTTCCAAAAAGCAATCTTTTCCTTTAGATGATGTTTTATTGTAATGTTGTAAATGGGCAATTAACATGAAAGCATTTTCCGGATAACTACCATTGTTTTATCACTATTTCTTTGCTTCTTTAATTTAGAATCTCTTTGTCTCAATACTTAATTGTGTTAATGGGTAAACGCGCGTAAAAGCCATTACAAAATACGGTACTCTAGTTTTTAAATTAACGATTAGATTGTTCAAAGCTGATAATAAATTTACGAATTAGGATAAAATTGAAGGAATGTAAAACTACTGTAAACATAGAAATTAGTCCGGGGTCCGACAAAAAATTGAACAAAAAATATAATTGCGTGTTATAATAATGATTTAATATGCAAAATAAATTTTGAATATCATTTCTGACCTATTTATTTCCGATAGTTAAATATTTTATTTATTTTTGATACCAGACCACTAAATATTTAAATCATGATTTCCACTACCCACTTTCACCCAATGTTGGTGCATTTTCCCATTGCATTAGTTGTTTTTGGATTCATTGCTGAAATAGCAGCCCTGTATTTCAAAAAAGAGATCTATTTATCCAGGATGGGATTCATCCTGTTGATATTTGGTACACTCTCAGCAATTACCGCATGGATAACAGGTACATTATTCACATCTGAAATGGCTGGTGCTGCAGGTGAAATAAAAAATACGCATGAACTCTTTGCATGGATAACCTTGGGAACACTTTTGGTTGCTTCATTTCTGCGAATTGTACTTCAGGCTAAAAAAAATGAAAACAATGGTATAAAGAGTGTTGCCTTAATTTTATATGGACTGGCAGCGGTTTCAGCAAGCATTACAGGGTTTTATGGAGGAACGCTGGTTTATAGTTATATGATGGCTCTTTAGTATTTGGTTCTGAAAAGAGATTAATTAACTGCAGTATTGTGCATTAGCTTTGTATGAAACCGGTTCTGAACTTTCAGAAACTATCAGCAGCTAGCCCGATCTCAAATCCATCTTCTAAACATTGCCTCTAACAAGGTAAAAACAGCAATTTTCTCCATATACAGATACATGCTGCCAGCAGCTGAATTTTATTCCAATTACATTAAAAACAGAAGTTTCCTATATTTTATAATTTAACACAATTAGCACCATGAGAAACATTTTATTATTTGCATTAGTAGGCATGTTCGCATTTGCGGGCTGCAACCAGCCAAAGCCGGTTAAAACCGTTGAAAATCTTAAAGCCGGGATTAAAGGTGAAACAACAGCAAGCGCTAAGTATGCTGCTTTTGCTGTGAAAGCAAAAGAAGAAGGCAACGATACGATTGCCAAACTTTTTGATGCAGCATCCAAAGCTGAGTCAATTCATGCGACCAACCACAAAAAAGTACTGGAAGGTTTAGGCGAAAAAATGGATGAGTTTACACCTGAGTTTGAGGTTAAAACAACTGCCGAAAATCTTCAGGCGGCAATTGAAGGTGAAACTTATGAAGCTACAACCATGTATCCTCAGTTTCTTGCGGATGCAAAAGCTGAAAATGTAGAAAAGGCAACCAAATCATTTACATGGGCTTTTGATACGGAGAAGAAACATGCGGCATTCTACCAAAAGGCACTTGAGGCATTAAAAGTGAATGCTGAAAACACTTTAGCTTTCGAATATGCTGTTTGTCCGGTATGTGGAAATACCTACGAGAAAGCCACAATGGACAAAAAGTGTGCATTCTGCCAAACCGGAGAAGAAAAGTTTATCATTATCTAAAAAAATCAAGGGGGAGTTTTTTGCTCCCCCTTGATTTTTTCTATAAATCTCCAAATTTATTGACTCAAAAGCTATTTGTAAATACCTATTTACAAAGTTTGTAAATCTCACTTCCGGCCAGCAAAAAGCAACCTAACCCGTAATCTTCAAAATCGGGTTTGATATCGTATGTTACGGGTTGACTATCTGATGGTTGTTTTCCTGTTCCCTGCACATAACCCAAAAATCCATTTGAATGAACAGCTTCATTGGCCATAGCATTCCATCCTTTTATGAGGGCAGGTAGGTATTTTTTTGTACCCAGAAAACCATTGTTTACACCCCATGCCATTCCGTAAACAAACAAAGCAGTTCCGGTTGTTTCTTTGCCATTGAAGTTGTTCGGATCGTGTAAACTGGCATTCCAGAAACCATCTTCGCGTTGGATTGGTAACAAGGCTTTCATCATTTCCAGATAAGTTTTCTTGTATTCTTTGAAGTGCGGATCATTGGGCGCAATTTCCATCACTTTAACCAATGCGGCTACAACCCACCCGTTTCCGCGTGACCAGTAGCAATCTTCACCATTTGGTTCTTTGTAAGGAGGTAAAAAGTCCTTATCGCGCCACCATAGTTTGTCTTTTGGGTTGTACAAACCTTGAGTTATTTTGCAATCCATATACATTTGAAACATGCGTTCCGAATACTTTTTGTCTCCGGTAATTTTCCCCAATTTGGCATAAACCGGCATACCCATTTGCAGCGCATCAATCCAGTTCCAGTCGTTGATCCGATCGCTGCTAATCATCAATTCAATGGAAGCCTGAATGTCTTTAATCCGTTCAGGCTTATTATCGATTTCGTACAAATCGATATAAGTCTGTCCGCAGCACTGGTTGTCAGCATTCCTGGTTTTGATACCGTCGCGCAAACCCCATTTATGTGATTCGCCCCATGAAACGCCATAATCGTAATAGTTTTTATCCGGATTCAGCGCATAAAGTGCCATCAACCCTTCGTAATATACTGCACGGGTCCATATGTTACTGGGGCGTTCGCGATTGGTAATAATGCTTTTGCCGGTGTCTGGCCACTTGTTCATGAAGTAGGCATTGGTAAGCATCATCTTATCCATGACTTCCTTTTTCGAAGGAAGTTTCTGTGCTTTTGACACATTGAAAATCAATGCAAAAGCTATTAAGCACAGTGAGATTTTAATTATTTTCATATTGTATTGTTTAAAATGTAGTCGTAATTGCCAGCAGCATTCTAACAAAGCTTATTTGTAAAGCATCAAAGCGCTATCGTTAATTTCTATCTTGTGGGTTTTGATGAGTTGAATCATTTCCGCACCAGCCAAAAGAACCGGGCCATAACCATGAGCTGCATAAGCATTCACCGGACGGTAATAGTAGAAAGCCGGATCGAAGCCCATTCCGGTTCCCACACAAGTTCCTTCCACCTGACCTTCTTCGTTGACCTTGCTGGCAACTGCATTCCATGCAAGACATACCATTGGGCTATAAACAGCAGCATCGACATAACCTCTGTTGATGGCTCTTGCGATCGAATAGGTGTAAATGGCTGTTGCCGAAGTTTCGAGATACGAGTCGCTGCGGTCGATCAGCTGGTGCCAAAAGCCCGTAGCGGCCTGGTAATTTGCCAAACCACGAATATGTTTTCGAAGCAGATCAAGCACTTTTGCGCGACCCGGATGATTTTCAGGAAGGACTTCCAACAGCTCCACCATCGTCATAACTGCCCAGCCATTGGCGCGTGCCCAATGAAATTGCGGGTGTTCATCCATCCCTAAAATCCAACCGTGCATAAACAAACCTTTTTCGGAGTTAAACATCCGGGCCGAAAATTTCTGAACCTGTTTGACAGCATCATCGAAATATTTCTTTTCGCCCGTGTACTTTCCCAGTTGTGCCAATGCCGGAACGCTCATAAACAGATCGTCGAGCCAGAGTGAATTGGGCAAAGGACGGTTACGCGCGAGCGTTCCATCGGCAAAACGAAATTCTTTGTTGCTGATGTAATCCGCGAATGTGTTGATCATTGGCTTAAGATCGCCGTCGAAGCCAGCGATCTGTTGCGTTTTAATCATTGCAGCACACATCGCACCACAATCGTCAAGCGCATGAGGATGAAGCACCCATGCCAATGCATGAGGGGTATTGGGCTGTTTCTGTTCGAGTTTTGCGAACCATGGCTGAATTTCAGCTAAAAATTTAAGTCGATTTTTGGTGTAAGCAGCATATTTTGCATCACCTGTTGCCTCGCTGGCCAGCAGCATTCCGGCATATGTTACGCCCCATTCATAACTTACCAATCGAAAACCACCTGGCTTGAAAATCGTGCTTACATCAACCTTAGAATAATCAGTCACTTCGGACTGGTTTTCTTTATTGATAAGTGCCATTGGGGTCGTCTTATCGAGATAAGTATAAATCCGATCCAATACTTCGGTGATGCTTTTCACTTCTGGTTTTCCGTAAGGCGTATCGTATGCCGGCTTCATCAAATGAAGCGGCGATGTTGAATCGTTTATTTTTTGTGCCCGTAAGCCGATGCTTGCAGCCAAAATCAAAATTGCTGTTAGTGTGATTTTCATTTTAAAATTGTGTTGAGGTTATTTTGCTAATTTGTTTGTTTTTGAATGGTTGACAATCTTTTATCAGGATATTTCGTGCGTCTTTAAGAATGATTGATGGAACAGAACCTACTTTTGAAACGATCAGGTTGTCAAGATTCGCACCGGTCACATCATCCAGGATGAGAGCCGGACGGAAGTCATTATTTTCGAGTTTCAGTTCCACGTGATTGAGTTCAATGTTTTTGGCATGCCGGATGAAAAAACCGTATGCAGGCATATCTCCAAACTCTTGCGGATCGGGATACGACTTTTCATGTTCTCCGACCTGATACAACGCTTGTTCTTTAGGAGCGCCACCTTTTATCCGGATCAGGATATTACTCAGTCTGACGTCTTCGACCGGATGTCCTGGAATGCCCACAATCATCGAACAGTACTTTGGATTTTCGCTATAAATCACCACATTGCTGATATTGATCCGGCGAATGACACCAACAGGTGTGCCTACTGGTCCGCGCATGCGTGCGCCAAGCCGTAAAAAGAAGGGCGCTCCCTGAATGTCTTTCATCACAATGTTATCAATCGTTACATCTTCGAGAATACCGCCATCCACCGTTTCAAGGGCGAGACCCCGGCAAAACTCAAAAGTGCAATTTGTAATGGTGATGTTGCGGAAACCGCCGTTCGATTCGGTTCCGAATTTGATACGTCCGGTAACTACGCCCTTATCGGGAACGGTATTGGCTTCGTCTTTTTTGTAAGTCCCATTAAGAAAAGTCGTTCGGTCGAAACCGCTCACAGCACAATTGGTGATAGTTACGTTTTCCGTAGCGCGGGCAAACCCCAATGCAAACGAACTTTTCAGACAAATCGCATCGTCGTAAGGAGAGTTTATGCTGCAATTTGAAATCCGGACGTGGCGACAACAATCCACATCGAACGCATCGCGGTTGGTATCCACTTTCAGGTTATCGAGCGTCATATTATCAACACCAGTCGCTAAAATTGCAAAATGGCCACCCATCAGGATCGAAATATCTTTGATTACCACGTTTCTGCATAATTTGAGGGCAATGGCTTTGTTGGCCATTCCAGGCGTCTTAAATCCTTCGCGTGTCAGACCGTTTCCGAAGATCGTTCCAAGGCCGGTGATGGCAATGTTCTGAAGGCTTTCACCGTAAATCAGGCTGTTACGCCAGTGACTGTGACCAAAATCCTGAAATAGATCCCATTGGTTGGGTTCTGCAGGATCGTAGCCAAGACCGTATTTTCCCACATCAGCAGCTTCGAGTATTGCACCATTGTCAAGGTGAAGTGTGATAAAACTTTTCAAATGTATCGTGAAAGACAGGTACGTTCCGGCAGGAAAAAAGACGGTGCCTCCTCCATTTTCTGAGGCTGCTGTTATGGCTGCATCAATGGCTTTAGTATCAATTGAATTCCCGTCACCTTTGGCTCCGTAATCCCTGACATTGTAGAATATACCTGATTGGGCAAATACACTTTCTGTTAAAAACAGCGTTATGATTAATAGTTTTATCGTTCGCATATTCGTTTGATATATATATTTTCAATTTCCATCTGGTTAAAACGCTTTGTTTGATAAACGTTCGGCGTGTCGATATTTCTTTATGTTTAGATCTGTCAGGTTTCGAAAACCTGACAGATCTAATGAATTGATAATTAATCTGTCAATAATCCAAAATAGAAATACAATGTCCGTTTAACCGGTTTTTCCATCTTGTTCAGTTCCCCGGTAGGACCTAAATTCCACGTGTCGTTGCTGATGCCCATCGCGAGTTTGGTTCCGACCGGTGGAATAGCGTCAAGAAACGAAATATCTCCCGCTGGTAAAACCGGATAGTTTTTCGGTCCTGATATTCCGTAGAAATTAAACAAGCGCACAAAAAGGTCATCTTCCTTAGCTACGACTGTGAACTTTCCGTCCACTGTATTAAATTCTATCCACGAAATTTCGGGGTAGTAACCTTTAAATTGAGGCAACCCCCAGGAATTATCTCCAGGCAGTTTATTGTTGTACATCCGTTGGAAGACATCAAGTGTGCCGCCTTGCATCCTGTTTTTCCATACGTTAGCCGGACCTTTTCCTAACCATTTGGCACCAATCACATCCGACTCCGGAAAATCGAAGCTGATACCTGTGAACATTTGTTCTCCCGACATCCTATATTCGTAATCCATTGCCAGCCAGCCTGTGCTAAACATTGTCCATGTAATCTTCTTCAGATCACCTGAATAGATCATCTCAAGTGAATAACTTTTATCGCCTTTTACAGGATTAATGCCTTCAAGCTGTGTATTTCCACTTACCAATACGGGTCCGTTGTTGAAAGGAAGGGGTAATCCCAAATCATTGGTGATTTTTCTTATTTTGCCATCTTTTTTACTGAAAGTGACTGCAATACCCGATGCTTTCAAGGTATAAAGACTATCGTTTTCTGTCAATTCCGCTACACCTTTTTCCTTTGACAGATCGGCAGATTGCTGTGAAATGGGAAGAATGTTATCTTCCTGAACGCCGGCAGCTTTCAGTTTTTCACGCTGCTGTTTCTCCTGATCACTTACATCCATCTTCACGATCTGATCAACAGATTTTTGGTTATCATTAGTTTTCCAACTCCAGCAATAAATTTCGTCACCTGAGCGGTCAAATGCTTTAAGGTAGAGTGCATCATATTTTTTGTAATCGGCTGGTAGTTTTAATTTTAGATTTCCATTTCCAGTGGGGAGAATATCCGGACTTGTGACTTTTCCGCTTTTCATGACCTGATGGCCAGCCTGGCGCTGAAGTAACTGATTGAAATTGACCAGTTGCCATTCGAAAAGGCAATCTTTCAGATTCGTAAAATGATAGCGGTTTTCGACAGAAATATTGCCGTCAAATATTCCAGGAAGTTTTTTCAACGTGATTTTTACCGGACAGTAGATTTCGCGGATCGCATAATAACTGCCTTCCTTTTCGCGGTGCGGGCCCACCACACCATCAGGAGCATTCACACGATTGGCGTCTATAAAGCCGTTGAGGTCAGTGCGTACAATTCCTTCGTCGAGCAGAGCCCAAATAAATCCACCGCCTGCATTGGGAGTGTTCCAGAAAAGTTCCCAGAAGTCGGCCAGGCCGGCAGCCCCACCGCCATCGTCCTGTGAATGTAAAAACTCGGTGGGCATATAGATTTTACCCTCTTTAAATATCTTTTTTGAGCTGTAATAGTTTTCGTAGTGGTTGCAGTCGATGCCGTTGAAATCGTTACCCGGCTTGTGATGTGGGTGAATGACCGGTCGTGCTGATTTATCGTAAATGGCAAAATCGTGATCGAGTTCCTTGTTGGTACCACCTTCATTACCATTCGTCCAGAAAATGATCGAAGGATGATTCAGGTCGCGAATCACCATCTCCTTCACGAGTTTTTCGCCTGGTTTGGTGGCATAGGCGTTTTGCCAGCCTGCCAGTTCATCAAGCACATATAAACCAAGCGAGTCGCAATAATCGAGAAAAACCTGGTCCGGCGGATAATGCGAACAGCGTACCGCATTCATATTCATCGATTTGATCAACTTCACGTCGTCGAGGTTGATCTGGTTGTTCAGACTTCTACCCGTTTCAGGCCAGAAGGCATGCCGGTTGATCCCTTTCATCTTGATTTTGGTACCGTTCAGGTAAATACCGTCGCCCTGGCGAATTTCGATGGTTCGGAATCCAAATTTTTGGGTGGTACTGTACAACTCATTTTTTCCTTCTTTCATTGAAATCAGAACCGAGTATTGATTTGGTGTTTCGGCTGTCCAACAGTTAGGATTGGCAACCTTGCAACTTAGCGTAACTAGCGAATCTTTTGTATTTACGATAGATGTGCACGTTGCGACAATAACATCTTTGGCATCAACAAGTTCGGCTGTTAGCTTTCGTTTCCCTTTTAGGTTCTTTGGGAAAACATCCATTGAGAATAAGCCGTCGGCCTTGGCTTCAATTGCCACCCGTTCGATGTATTCTTCCGGAAATGCTTCGAGGTAGACAGGACGGAAAATTCCTCCAAACACCCAGTAATCGGCAAAACGTTCAGCACTGTTCACCGATTTGTCAGCCGACATTTTATTGACTGTTGCTTCCAGCAGATTTGTTTGGCCGAACTTCAGTTTATCGGTAATATCATAACGGAACTGATAGAAAGCGCCCTGATGAATTTCGCCTGCCGATTTGCCATTGATTTTTAATTCGGTATCGGTCATCGAACCTTCAAAAACGATGAATATTTTTCGGTTTTTCCATTCTGCAGGTACCTGAAATGTATATTTATACAACCCTTTTTCATCGGCAAATTTGAATTTCTTGCCATAAGTCCGGTAGTCCCGGCCATAATCGTATTCGCCGAAACCTTGTTGTTCCCATTGCGATGGAACTTCAATCTTGGTCCAGTTACCACTTTTTCTGCCTGAAGTGCAGAAAAAGTCCCAGGTTTTTGTGTGGATATTATCGGTTCCTGAAAGGTATTGAACTTCCTTTTTTGTTGGTGAAGCCATGGCTATGAATCCTGAAATCAGTACAAAAAGGAAGGTGTTACATAGTTTGTTGATGTACATTTTGTATTCGTATTTGCCAGACCTGTCAGGTTTTTAAAACCTGACAGGTCTTATTAAACAATAAAGCACTAAAAAATCTCACGTTGCGTGACACAAACTGCTATTATTGGATTGGTTGGAGGGGCGTCAATGTCACTGGTCCAAACAATCCCGATTCCTGCGGTTGCCAGTCTGATGTGGTAAATAAACCGTCGGCACCACGGTTGGTAGCCTTATAAGCCGGGAAATTGACATTGTAGAAGATCTTATAAGGTTGTCCTTTGCGTTCCATCTCAGCCATACGGTTGCCCATCAGGTTGGTCACGGAAATTTCGAGGGTATTTTCACGCTTCATTTCTGATGCAGGAATATCAATTGAGAATGGCGGACCAATCAAAGTCACCAATTCCTTGCCATTCAGAGTGATCCGGGCACTGTGGGCAACCTTTCCCAGCTCGAGACGATAATATTTAGTTTCTCCTAAAGGTTTGGCAAATGTGGTTTTATACACGGCTGTTCCGGAAAAGGCTTTATAGCTATTTCCTTCAATGTCAGTCCAGGAACCTAATTTCGAAATCTTTACAGGTTGAGGAAGTTCCGGACCACCACTTTCAAATGTCAGTACCCAATTGGCATCTAAATTAATTTTATCTCCTGATGATTTCATGTAAGCATATTCAGGAGCAACTACTTTTCCAGTGAAAACTTGAACCAGACAGCTTTCTCCGGGATTCAATTGGAGATAAACTTCATCACTTGAAACAGAAGTTTTGGTGGTGGTTTTACCAAATTGACCATTCATCGGATTATATAAAACGGCTGAACCAATTTTGGTTTCAATTGGGACCATTCTGTCAACAATCGCTGTTCCGCGGTTGGCTATAAAATAGATGGTCGTATTACCATCGATTCTCCGGATACATTGCAATCCCTTGTCAAACATCGCTTCGCGACGGATTTTAGCCTGCGCAAGCAATCCGGACAGATTACCAACCAGAATTTCCCCTTTTCCAACTTTGGCTTTTTGGATGCCTTCGGAAGACACAAATTTCAGCGAGGTTTTTAATTCCTGAAATTTAGCCTTTCTCTCAGTGAGTTTGCTCATTCCGGGAACATCTTCTGGCAATTGTTCCATTAAAACGGTTGCGCCACCTTTGGCAAGGTCGATGATTTTTTCAAAGGTTTCGACGGGTATCAGTTTCACAGGCGGAAGCAAAATAGTTTGGTAACTGATTCCTCCTGTAAGAATTTGCCCCTGTTTACTTTCCAGTTTGAGGATCTGCCGATCAGAAATATAGTCGAATGCATATCCTTTTTCGAACAGGTTTTCGGCGGCTGCGCGTACCGAAGACCCTTTTGCAGCACCGTCGAAATGCAACAAAAGTGATCTGCCACGAACCGCATATTCGTCTGAAATGGGGTAATACAGCAGGATATCGTTGTCGGGTTTACCTCTTTGTAAAAACGATTGCGACCGCGTAATATAGGTGTTCAGCGTCCCGAAATCGTTCCAAAAAGTATTGGTCGGACCGAAATGAACCGCAGCGTAAAACATCCATCCCGGCCAGGGTGCGTTTTGTGGCGAAAAAGTTGTTCCATGGTAAAAGACATGATTGATACCTGCGAGCAGGAACCTGTCGATTGCCTGTTTAACATCGGCCAGCGATGCTTCGAAATGATCTTTCAGCCAGGTTGCCGATTCGGAAGAAGCCAGTTTTTTACCCGTTACATGTGCTGCGGATGAGGCTGTTTTAATCTTTACAATGTCTTCGCCTTCGGTTTCCGGAATATCGGCTGCTCCATAAAGATCGAGAATATTGGCAGGTGCGCCGTGTGCCTGGTTGCGAATAATTTTGCCGCCTTTTGCAGCCCAGTCGTGCCAGCGTTGTGTATATTTTTCAAGAATCAGATCGGAAATTGTTTCGCGGTAATCGCACAAAACCCGGCTGTTATTGTCTTCGGAATCTTCTCCGATCAATGCCGGAAGGTAATTGCGCAGGTCATAGCCGCGCCGTTTCTGAAATTCATCAAACATCAGCGGTGTAAAATCAGCCTCGCCACGTGCGTCGTCCACTTCGTAAGAGTCGTTAAACCAGGCGCGTAATCCACTTATGTCCTGATTTTTAAATGATGTGGTAAAATGTCCAAGGTAATTGTCAATCGCGGTGGATGAAAAATGATCGATCACATCGCCTTCACCACCCGGTCCGGCGCGTTCAACCATTTTACCGTGCCATCCTTCGAAAACCGCATACAGTTTCCAGTTTCCGGCAGGAGCGGTCCAGTTAAGTTTTCCGTCAGCATCAACTTTTGCTGTCAGGCTCACAATTTCCTTTTTGTCAGAGTAGGCCATCAGTGTTTGAAGCGGCATTGGTGTTGGGTACCGTACCTGCTCGATCGCCCAGTTTTGCAGGCTGTCGGCATTGGCGCTGACAGGGTATTTCAACTGCGAAATTTCCAGTTTAGGACGACTAATTGTCCGAAGCATAGGCGTCTGAACCATTGCGACTTTCGCCTGCAGTTGTTCGCCTCCTTTTAGTGCATACGATTGCACAGACATATACTTGCATGCATCTTCGGGTGTTACCCATAAACCTCCAAAGGGCCAACCAGACGCCATTGCCAGGTCGATGCCCAAATCGAGCCGTTTGCCTTCCTGAAGCGTATATTTGAAATTCTCCACCCATGCCGGTGAAAGGAATTTGACGAATTTATCTTCGTATCCATGAACGCCATAGATAGGGGTGATCTCCAAACCGCCCAATCCAGCTTTGGAATAGGCTTCCATGGCAGCGTTAAGGTCGGAAGGATTAACACTGCTGCCCATCCACCACCAACGGCTCCAGGGTTTTGATTCTTTTGTAATGGATGGCCATCCCGGTTGAGGACTTTTTTGCTGACTTTGACAAGGGGTTAAAAATAACATCGTCAATGCCAAAAATATCCCTGAAAATAAAGGATTTCGTAAATTTTTAATCATGGTCAGTATATGAAAATTAGCGATTCTCTTCTTTCAAATCTAAGCGTTCGAACTGGTAAATGTCCGACACCAAATTTATAATAGTTTTTCAACAGTAATCTATCTAAACTTTATACTTTTTATTCATAACCAGTATGCTTTAGTCTATGCAGATAGGCTTTACCTTCTTCGTTTTCCATTCGTGATAAATTCATAATATCCATAAACTTGAAGTATATTTTTCGTATAATTTCTGTATATTTGGTTACGCTAAACATACATGAGTTATACAGGAAGGATACAGAAATCCTGATTCTTCACCGAATCAGGATCGTAACTGAGACGAACATATACCGAATTTAATATCTGAAAATTATGGCACGGGTAACAAAAGGAATAGGAAGAGCATTTTCGGGCCGTATTGACAATATCGTATTTGTCAGCTATGGCGAAAGAACTTACGTTCGTACATTGCCCCTTGAGCGAAAGCCATCGGAATGGAGCGTTGATCAAAAAAATCATCGGCAATGCTTTGCTGTTGTGATGAGGTATGCTTCAGAAATGATGAACTCATTTGTTAAACCTATCTGGAACAAGGCTGCTACAGATACAATGAGTGGGATTAACCTTTTTGTGAAGGCAAATAAGCCGGCTTTCGGAACGAAAGGACGCGTGGAAGACCCTTCTATGCTGCGATTTTCGACAGGCTCGTTACCGCCCCCTTCTGACGTGAAAGTCGTAATGTCCCCTGAAGGGACAAATGTAGTTATGGCCACGTGGAAGAATCAAATTACCAATCCGGTAAGAAGTCTTGACCGTTTGATGGTCGTATTTTACGACACCCATGAATTGATGAAACCCATTCAAACAGAATTTGTGCGGAAAGATGAGCAAGCGAAGCTCAACCTTCCGGAAAATACCGGAAAAGAGATATGGCTTTACCTGTTTTTTGGAAGTGCTGATCAGACAGCGTATTCAAGTGATCATGCCTTTAAAATTACAATCCCATGATTTTAATCATCCTATAACCAATGATATCAATTGAATGGATGTAAAATTAAGTATTGCCTGGAAATGCAATCAGAGTTACGGTGTCCGATCAGGTAGAATTCCCGCTAATGGGTGCTGTTTAGATAAAGCGCTGCTGCGCCATAGATGGCAGAATTTTCAAGCTCCGATATTTCAATTTTCAGATTGGTTAATACATTCCGGTAATCAAAATTCTGAATTGCCTCGAACATCGCGGGTTTGAAAAAATCATATGCTTTTGTCAACGATCCACCAATGATTATTATTTCGGGATCATAGGCATAAAGTATTGATTTTATGGCTTGTCCCATATGGAAACCAAATTCGGAAAATAGTTGCAGCGCTGCCTGATCGCCCAAAACTGCTTGATTATAAACGTTAATTGCAGAAGTTGATTTCTCTTCAGAAAAGAATTGTCCGCTGCAATACCGTTCGAAATTACTGTTCAGGTAAGGGATGTTTCCAAACTCACCGGCACAACAATTCTTCCCTTCATACAATTTCCCATTAAAAATAAGGCCGCTGCCCATTCCTGTGCCGATAGTCAAGCCAACAAGACTTTTGCAATCCCTGGCTTTTCCATAGTATTTTTCGCCCAAAGCAAAACAATTGGCATCGTTATTCACATAAACCGGAACTTTATAGCGGTTTTCCAGAATATCTTTCAACGGAACAATTTTCCAGGATGGAATATTTACAACATCATAAACGATCCCTTTTTCAACGTCAACGACAGAGGGAACTCCAATCCCAATGCTTTTAGTATTATCATCAAAGCAGCTGTCAATCACCGAATAAAGCTTATCTAACACTTCAGAATGGGTACCTGTTGCGGGTGTGGGTTCTTTGGTGAGCTGAATGATTTTCTCTTCAACCACCTTACCTGCACGGATACTGGTGCCGCCCAGGTCGACACCAATTATATTTTCGGGATTCTTCATTATAACAGGATGATTAATTGTCATCAAAAAAGTACTCCTCCCTTGAATCTTAAAACAAAGGAGGAGTACAAAGAAAGCTAATTTTCAAAAGCTTGTGTTAGTCATCATCTATATCAATAAAATACTTATTTGTAAGGGAATATATTAAATTGATAAGATCTCAGAAAGTTTAACAGGACGATGTTCTAAATATGATTTTTTTGCAGCTAATGCAATTGCGACAGATTTTAATCCGTCATTGCCAGAGACGGGAAGTGGCTGATCGTTTATAACTGCCTGACAGAAAATTTTCATCTCATTGGCATAAGCTTCAAGGTAACGCTCCATAAAGAAATTCAGTGGAAGTGAGCCATGAACTCCATCAGCGGCAAAATAGCGGTGATTCTCGGGGTAGTTGTTATCTGCACATGCCATCCCTTTCGATCCGAATATCTCAACACGCTGGTCGTAACCATAAACGGCTTTGCGACTGTTATCAATAACGCCAATCGCTCCGTTTGCAAATGTGAGGGTAATGACCGCCGTATCTACATCACCGGCTTTGCCTATCTCCGGATCGACTAAAACAGCGGCATTCGTATAGACTTCAGTTACTTCGCTGCCGGCAATGTACCTGGCCATGTCAAAATCGTGGATGGTCATGTCCATAAACATTCCACCCGAAACGGCACTGTATTCAGCAGGTGGTGGCGCAGGATCGCGTGAAGTTATTTTAAGGATGTGCGGGTCACCAATCTTACCTTCTTCAACCAGTTGTTTTATTTTCAGAAAATTAGGATCAAACCGACGGTTGAATCCTACCATTAGTTTGACACCTGCTTTTTTTACGGCTTCCAAGGCACCTTGAATCACCTCCAGTGAAAGATCGACCGGTTTTTCGCAGAAGATATGTTTCCCGGCTTTGGCAACCTCGATAATGTATTGCGCATGGGTGTCGGTTGGGGAACAAATAACCACAGCTTCAACATCGGGATGGTTAATCACATCTTTGTAATTGCTGTAAACGTTTGTAATGCCCAACGCTTTTGCGATTTCGTTTGCACTGTTTTGATTAATATCGGCTATTGCAACTACTTCTGCCTGGGGAACATTCTGTACCAATGTTGAAATATGAACCTTACCAATTCTCCCGGTTCCAATAACACCAAGTTTTAATTTTTTCATTTTTATAATTTTAAAATATAGTTAGAAATGAATGATTTATAAGCCCAGTGATTTTATGAATTCACGGTTTCGACGGGCGCACACTTTGGGGTTTCCCATTCCGGGAAGGACATCCTGCTCAACAACAATCCAACCTGCATAATGCTGTTTCGTAAGTTCTTCGACAATAGCCGGGAAATCGACTGCCCCTTTTCCCAGCTCGCAGAATACGCCATTGCCGACAGACTGGAAATAATCCCAACCTTCGGTTCTTGATTTTGCAGCAATTTCGGGATGACAATCTTTAAAATGGATGTGCCAGATTCGCGCTTTATGTTTTTTCAATGCATCCAACGGATTGCCGCCACCAAATTGATAATGACCCATATCCAGCACGAGACCCACCAATGAAGGATCTGTTAAAGCCATTAACTGATCAATTTCGGAGGGAGTCTCGACGTAACCCGCACAATGGTGGTGAAATACGGTGCGCAGACCTGTTTTAGCCTTGACTTCCGCGGCTACCAAATTTGCTCCTTCGGCAAAGATTTGCCATTCTTCATCCGTGAGACCCATATTTGCGGTAACTCTTCCTGCATTGAGTGTACGCTCTTTCACGCTTCCATTATCGTCAGCAAGAACAATAAATGCATCCCGGTAACCTGCGTCTGCCATGAGTTTAGCTGTTTTTACAGCGGCCTCGGCACCAGCTACATGTTTGGAACGGTCTTTTAAAAAAACCGGAACAAATGCACCCACCATTGAGAGATCACGCTGATCAAGTTCGCGTTTTAATTCTGCAGGAACATTGGGCATAAATCCCCAGTCACCGAGTTCACTGCCTTGATAACCGGTTTCCCTGATTTCATCAAGAACCTGTTCAAAACCGGCGGCTTTACCATCAAGATCAAATTCGAGGACGCCCCATGAGCACGGAGCATTGGCTATTTTTATCATTTTGAATAAGTTATAAAAATACGTTTATTGATAGATTAAAATTTTCTGGACCACTCTTCATTCCATCGCTCGATCACCACTTTTGTCTGCGTGTAAAATTCAACAGCATGGGACGATTGACCGTGCAAATCTCCAAAGAAACTTTCCTTCCAGCCGCTGAACGGGAAGAATGCCATTGGAGCCGCAACCCCGATGTTTACACCGATATTCCCTGCAAGGGTATTATGGCGGAACTTTCGTGCTGCTGAACCGCTATGCGTAAAGATGCAGGCTGAGTTTCCGTAACGATTTTTGTTAATCAGCTCAATCGCCTCTTCAAGCGTATTGACATTGATGATGGTCAGCACCGGACCGAAGATCTCGGTTTTATATACATGACTTTCGACGTTTACATCTCCCAGGATGGTTGGCCCGATAAAGTATCCGTCTTCAAACCCAGTAACTTTGACTGCCCGTCCATCGAGCAGCAGTTTTGCACCCTCGTCAATACCGGCTTGAATGAGTTTTAATATTCTTTCCTTGCTTTCCAATGTGATCACCGGGCCCATGTCTACTTCATGCGACATTCCGTATCCTGTCTTTTTTGACTGTGCCAGCCGGATGATTTTTTCAGTGATTTTTTCACTTGCTTCACCAACTGTCACGACCACCGAAGCAGCAAGACACCTTTGACCGGCACATCCAAATGCACTGTCAACAATTATTTTGACCGTTGTATCCTCATCGGCATCGGGCATCACGACAATCGCATTTTTTGCGCCACCTTGCGCCTGAACCCTTTTCCCATTGGCTGTTCCTGTTTGATAGACATGTTTTGCGACGGCTGTTGAACCAACAAAACTTATGGCGGGGATGAAAGGATGTTTCAATATAGCGTCAACCGATTCTTTACCTCCATGTACCATATTTAATACACCTTTGGGTAGATTGATACCTTCGAGCAGTTCGAAAATACGGGTCATTGTCATTGGTACTTTTTCAGAAGGCTTTACGATATAGGTGTTTCCGCAAGCGATGGCATAAGGCATGAACCAGAAAGGGATCATGATCGGGAAGTTGAAAGGGGAAATGCAAGCCCCAACACCTAATGGTTGCCGAATTACAAACTCATCAACACCCATGGCTATATCTTCCGAAAATACGCTTTGCATCAGTGTCGGAATCCCGCAGGCAACCTCTATATTTTCGATGGCACGAATCATTTCGCCTTTTGATTCGGCGAAAGTTTTACCGCTCTCTTTTGTACAGATCAGGGCAATTTCCTCAGCATTGGCCTCAAGTACCTGTTTCATTTTAAACAGATATTGAACGCGTTGTGTAGCGGGGGTATTACGCCATGCCTGCCATGCTTCATGAGCGGCATCTGCCGCATCCTGAACGTCGTCGCTGCATCCGGCAGGAACTTTTGCAATGGATTGTCCGGTAGCAGGATTGATCACTTCAAGCATTGTAACACTCTTGCTTCGAGTCCATTGTCCGTTAATGTAATTCTTTAATGTAGTTGACATATCTTTACTTTGTTTTAAACGTTCTAAAATATTTGGTTATGATTCTTATTTTGCTGCTGGCATCTTACGACTAGCAACTAGCTTATTGAGAGCTTTGGATTGGCTAGTAGCTAGTTGCTAGCAGCTAGCCGCAAATTCATGTCCCTTATTCTATATATTTTATAAGTAGTACCGCTGTTTCTTCTTGTTTTCTACATATTCCGCCCGTGCTTTTTTAACTGAATCAATTTCTGAAACTTCGGCAATGGCGACTTCCCACCATGCATATCCGGGTGTCCCTTTTGTAAGACTAGTTTCAATTGTAATTACAGTGGTCCGGGTTTGTGATTTAGCTTCAACAAGGGCGCTTTTTAATGATTCGATGTCGTGTGCTTCAATAACATGAGCTCCCAGGCTCCTTGCGTTTTGTGCAAAATCGACGGGAAGGATATCTCCCGTCAATAGTCCTGTTTCCTCATCACGGTAGCGGTATTTTGTCCCAAAACGCTGCGAACCTATGGATTGAGATAATCCGCCAATGCTCGCAAATCCATTGTTATTCAGAAGGATGATATTAAATTTGATTCCCTCCTGAATGGCAGTGACGATTTCGTTGTTCATCATCAGGTAATTGCCATCACCAACCATTACATAAATTTCACGGTCAGGACAAGCCATTTTGGCACCGATACCTGCAGCACATTCATAACCCATCGTTGAATAACCATATTCGAGGTGAAAACCTTTTGGATCGCGGGTCCGCCAAAGTTTATGGAGATCGCCTGGTAAACTTCCTGCGGCACAAAGTACTACATCACGTGGTCCGGCAAAATCGTTCACAGCGCCCACTACCTCAATCTGCGAAACCGGAAGCTCACCTGAAACCTTATAGAATTCACTTACCTGATCGTCCCAAGTTTTACTCAAAGATGCAATGTGTGAACTGTATTCATTGGCCACTTTATAATCCTTCAATGATTCTAACAGCTCTTCAAGGATCACTTTGGCATCTCCGGTTAGTGGTAATGCGCTGTGCTTCCACGAATCAATATCAGCAATATTGATATTGATGAATTTTACATCCGGATTTTGGAAAGCTGTTTTAGAGGCTGTTGTGAAATCGCTGTATCGGGTCCCTATGCCTATGACCAAATCGGCTCTTTCGGTGATTTCGTTTGCCCCCGGGGTACCGGTCGCTCCAACAGCACCAAGGTTCGAAGGGTGATTATAGGGTAGCGCACCTTTTCCTGCGAAAGTTTCTGCAACCGGAATTCCGGTTTGCTCAACCAATTGCTTTAATATTTCGGTGGCTTCGCTGTAAATGACACCGCCACCCGAAACAATTACCGGTTTTTTAGATGATTTGATGAGGGATATCGCTTCCTTTAAGAGCGAACTATCAGGCCTTGGTCGAGTTATTTTCCACACTCTTTTGCGAAACAATTCTTCCGGAAAATCGAAAGCTTCAGCCTGAACATCCTGCGGCAGACAAAGTGTAACTGTACCGGTATCAGCCGGAGAAGTGAGCACACGCATTACTTCAGGTAAAGATGTGATGAGTTGTTCAGCCCTGTTGATCCTGTCCCAGTATTTTGAAACCGGTTTAAAACAGTCATTGACTGAAATATCCTGTGTTGAGGCAGACTCCAGTTGTTGCAACACAGGGGCAACATTCCTTTTGGCAAAGATATCTCCTGGAATAATCAGTACAGGTAAACGGTTGATTGTTGCACAAGCAGCACCTGTGATCATATTAGTGGCACCTGGACCGATAGATGATATACATGCAAAAGTCCCCAGACGGTTTTTCATTTTTGCATAGGCCATTGCAATATGAACCGAAGACTGCTCGTTTCGGGTCATAAAATAGCGGAAGTCGGTATTTTGCGACAATCCCTGGCCAACCCCGGCAATATTACCATGGCCGAATATACCCAGGCAACCTGCAAAGAACGGACTTTCGATGCCATCGCGTTCGACGTACTGGTTTTTGAGAAAAACTACAACAGCCTGTCCTACAGTTAATCGATTTGTTCTCATTCGTAAATAGTATTTTTAAAATTAGATGTAATCCGAAGAAATTACAAGTCATTCATTTTCGACGTTACAATTGGAATTCTGGGGTCCATCCCTTTCCAGGTTCCATATATCCATTTGTGGTCAGGATCATCTGTACTAACCAGGCTCTGGTCACTTCCGGCAAGAAAATTAAGGTAATACACGTTGTACCCATGTCCTGCAACGACAGGATGGTATCCTTTGGGAATAAGAACCACATCGTTATTGTGAGCTTCTGCGATCTCATCAAGACTACGATCATCCGTGTACACTTTTTGAATTGCAAATCCCTGAGGTTTATCGGTTTTGTAAAAATAAATTTCCTCAAGTCTGGCTTCCAGTAATGCTCCTGTATCAGGATCGGTTTTTCTTGTATCATGTTTGTGTGCAGGGAAAGAACTCCAGTTTCCGGAGGGGGTATAAACCTCGACACATACTAACTTGCTTACTGGAGAACCAGGTGGCAATATTCTATTAATCTGACGACTGGCATTATCTCCTCCCCGAAATTCAATACCCATAGCATCCACATCAGCAGGTGTTATAAAATGAGCAGGGAATGATTGTTCTGCGATGCACCATCCGCACGCAATGTCAAGGAAGTTGCCGACCGGGGTAATTTCAAATTTTGTGTTTCGTGGAAGGTATAAGGCATGAGGCAGACCGCTGAAAACATCCTTTCTACCGTTCGATGTTTTCCATGTTCCAGCCGATGTTTCTGCCGAAAAATTACCTCCAAGTAATACAAAAAGGTATTCGTTATTGCCGGTATCGCCAGCCCATTTTTGTCCCGAATTCATTGTTCTGGCAATGAAATTCAGATGATTCCAACCTGCCTCTGCTGAGGAGATTGTTTGATATATATCTTTATCGAAAGATGATTTTGCCAGAATCGGACACTTTTTATCTCTTTTCATCGGTCAGGAATTAAACCAACATTAAGCTTCGTATTTTTGCAATCAAATCAGTAGTTGCCTGGCAGAATTGTTTCAAGGTTACCACAGTTGCCGGGAAACTGTCAAACTCCTCGATGGTCAACCCATTTTCATCGTAGGCTCGTCTGAAATCCTTGAACTTCTTTTCCAGTTCCGCGATGATTTTCGGATCGACAGGAATATCCATGTAGTTCATAATAGGTACGTCCGAACCATTATACCTTTGCTGCCATTTGTATGGAGGCGAAATCACCACGTTGCCGCCAATGAATTGCGACCAGTGCAGGTGATTCCTGAAGGCTGCGCTTAACAGGCGTAACCGATACCCTCTTTCATTGTAAATCTGATAAGCTTTCTTCATTGCGGCAACTCCTGCCCAGTCAAAGATTTCAGGATTGACAATGATGTTTTCCTTATCTGCCGTTATCTTTAGCGAATCATCGAGCCTTCCGACCATCAGCGTGCAAACCGGACCCATGGAGCTAATGTCTTTTCCTTCTTTTTCGCGGCGTTTTAACCCACGCTCAACGGCTTCTGCCACTGTAATGGCCTGAGGAACCGTGAAACTTACAGTTGCATTAATACTTACACCTCGATAGGTTACTTCTTCCATAGCTTCAATACCTGCTTTTGTTGCAGGAATCTTCACAATGATATTTGG
>Ga0209386_1000422_pt1 | contig 21313 bp, 21 predicted proteins | sample NGEPertwo_FD_184510 | JGI IMG/M metagenome (GOLD analysis project Ga0209386, IMG submission 184510) | Arctic peat soil microbial communities from the Barrow Environmental Observatory site, Barrow, Alaska, USA - NGEE Permafrost154B-two... | ecosystem: Environmental > Terrestrial > Soil > Wetlands...
CTCTCCCACACCTCACGATGTGAAACTTGCAAGTCGCTTTCGGGTTCGTCGGCAACTACGCCCCTTGTGGACTTTCACCACAGATTGACGGCATGCCCGTCATACTTAGAAAAAGCCGCCAGCAAACATTTACTGTTGCTGGTGGCTTTTACTATTAATTATTCACTTAATAATATTCACAGAGTAAACCAAATTCACTTCATAACTACGCGCTTAAACTCTAAATTATTTTCCTCATAAAGATTAATACCCTAATACATATCACTTTTCAAAAAATCTTCTTTAGGACACCGACGCCTTATGTCATCCAGGAGTCCTTTAATGCTCAACAAATCATTTTTCACTCCTATATGTATTTCAACAGTCCGCATTCCACCCTTAATTTGCCATACATAAATGTTGAATTTTGACCGGCTTGTACTTCCACCGGATATTTCTATATCGTAATCTCCCAGATTTAAATAAACACAGGTTTCCCGATCAATTACTTTCACTTCATATGGGGCTCCAAGATAATCAAGCAATTCCTGTTTTCCTTTTGATAATTTTTTCATTCTGGTTACTCCTTCCAATATACCCTCCCAACCTTAACAGGCTGGGATGTACTTAAAGTAATAAGGATTCAACTCGTATACAATTTTCGAGGTTTTCTTTAAAACAGTTGGTCTAAGATATCCAAGTTCTAATAATGTGTTAATTATTGGTTCTAATTCGTGCATACTTTTATATCGTTGGCAGATGCGCATTAATTCACGACAGGTAATTGTATTTTCCGAATGTGAATTAGATACTCTTCCTACCACATAGTTTGCCTCCTCCAAATCTGAAAACTTGCTGGCGCCATACGTCCTTCTCGCATGTGCAAGTGCCCATCTGCCTATTAAAATGGCATTCTGCATCGTTTCTTTGCTCACATATGTTACTACTGGGTTGCTTGCATGCTCCGCACAATGCAAAAGTCCAGCAAGCCTTAACACCAGTCCAACTAACTTAGCAACAAATGAATTAAGATTTCCCAAGGTTCGTTCCACAAGAATTACTTCGACTTCATTAAAGAATTGGATTAACTCATTTCTGGCTTCTTCTGTTAACTCAATTACTCCCTTGTTGCTTTCTTTTTTCTCTAGTAATTCTCTTATCAATCCATGGTATCTGTATCTGTGGTCTCTCGAAATCTCTGGTGAGTCAAATCTCCGAGACCCAAGACCAGACTCCGGCCAGACTATTAAAAAACGTGCCACTAAACCTTTTTCAAGAAATCCTTGATCGTTCATTATTTCTTTTATGATTTGTGGCTGTACGCCAAGAGCAATTGTTATGGCCGGGCTTTCAACCGTCTCTGATGCTCTCCCTACCCGGTCAACGCGCAAGATGTCACCCGCATGCCCCTTCAAAAGGACGTCCAGCGATGGACATTTATTATACCTACCATTCAGTTGACTAAAAAGGCCTCCTTCCGCTGAGAAAAAAGCAATGCGTCCATCCTGTTCTACTAGTAGAGAGACAATTTTTTCTGGAGTAACATCGTCAATAGTTAATCTTAATGCGCTAATATCTTCTAATTCTTCGAATTCTTCGGCCATTATGAGGGCTTTCTCTCGCTTTTCACTGCTGTCGGGCGCCTTAATGGCAACTTCTTGTGCTGCCTTCAATTTCCCTTCGAATATCTTTCGCTCCGACTTGCAGCGTGCTATCTCGCTTTTTCTTTCCCCATTTTCTGCTGTCTCAAAATCATAAACAGGGGCGAGTATTTCTTTAAAGAGTGCGCTCTTTCGCTCCCCTGGTGATGCTACAAGCAATGTGAAAATATTTAAAGGCTCTATGTATCCTAGCTTGCCCTGTATCTCATACTTCCCAGCTACAGACATAGCTATCACAGATAAAACGCCTGCTGCTATTAGATCAGTTGATATTTGTAATGAGGCTGCCACCTCCCTAGCATAGTTTCCTAAGAAGCCAGGAAGCCAGCTACTATCAAAAGCTTCCGGAAAAGCTTCTTGCAGTGGACTCGGTTCAGTCCATTTCCTGTAATCATCTGAATCGTCAAAATCGTTCGCAATCATTTCCAATTGACCCTTCACAGCTTTTCGTGCAGTCATCTCAATGTAGTCAGGTCTTTCAAGCTTTTTCATATGTAGCTCGTCTTTTGATTGAATAAATGGAGATGCCAAAAATGCCTGCTTCATTGCTTTGACATCACCCTCCGCCCACATCGCTAGATGACACATTAACGACATGTCACAGCTGCTTTCATCTTCTGATTTTCGTTCTCCTTCCCAAATAGCACGAAATGAAGGGCTTCGCCTAAGGCCATCCTCCAACCACCCCACAGAGGCCTCACCTATTGAGTCCGTACTTAGAATTTTAATTTGTTCTTTGCCAAAGAGCCTAAAGTATAGGTCTTCTACTGCTGATTGCGCTTCAATTATTTCATCGTGACCTTCAATATTATCGCCAGTAAATGTAAAATATCTTTTATTTTGATACACCTCTATCATAAAGCCTAATTTCTTTTTAGAATCTTTTCTTCCATCAACTGGAATTTCAGCTATCGAATAAATGTGTACACCTTTACCTGAAGGGGATATTTCTGCATATGAAGCATTTTTCTTCAGTTCATTTGTTGCCGCTTCTACTAGTTCACCGGTCTGTGTGTCGAAACAATCGTCAAAATCAGTAAACACAATGTCGCTACCATCTAGCTCGAATCCTATCCCATCGTAATTCCCACTTTCATATGCTTCTATAGCTTGTGAATGTGTACCCCAAGTTTCTGGGTATCCAGCTCGCGCAGGTCGGTCAGATTTTGGGTCGTATGGTATTTTATTTTTGTGCACTACCCAATTTGGTTTGCCCAAAAGAATTTTGGGCGGATTTTTAAACTTATTAAGCATTTTCTTCACGTCCTTTCAAATCAAATGATTATTTTCAATAAAAAAACATCCCAATGATTAGGGATGCTGATAAATTAATAAAAGGTTCTCCAATGTACAGCTCTTATTGAGCAGTCCGTGTACGATATTATTAATGATTTAAGATAGCACTTGCCGAGCTCAGTTTATCTCCGGCTATCTCCTAAATTTCCATTCTATTTTGTCATTCGTGTCATTCTCTTTTCATAGTACCTATTAATATATATATATATATATATATATTTAACAAAATAATTAATTTTTCATTCTCATATGACAACAATGACAGATTAACATTATGTGTGGATAGAATGACACGAATGACAAAAACTTATGCGAATACTATTTTACGCCTGAATATCATCATCATATAAATATTCACTTGAAATCAGATTCCCATATTATGCGAGCAGATTTGGGCCATTTTTTTGTGAATGTGAACCCCTTATATACGATCTGTGCGGATGTCGGTCGGTCCAATGATAGGGATACCTAGGGTTGAACCAGGAATCTTCCTACTATTGTGTACAAAGAAAAAGACCCCACCCTAGCGAAAAAAAGAAGGTAGATATCCTTAGTTTGCATATAGTGGATAAATGCAAGATTATGTGACATCAAATCAGGTTGTAATCTTTGCATTCAAAGGGTTTCATACTATCTCACCCCCAGCTTCTCTATTCTATTGTCTTGATATTTATTACAAATTGTTCTTCCTGCCCTACATTCACCATTTGTGTAGGCAATTCACCTGTTGTATCTCGAGCAAATACCATAGCGCGTACATCTTTATCTTTTGTTGCTGCCTCAATGGATGCAATCACTAAATATTCCCTGTAAGTAAGATCTGGGAACTTATGAAGTAGCTCCTGCTCCACATCATTACTTGCCGTGATTGGCATATCCAAATACCAGCGCAATGCCTCCTTAAAAGTTTTATTATGCCTTCTTACTTCTCCACTTTTCTTTCCTCCCCTGATTGCCATTGCTCGGAGTTCTTCAGGGGTTCTCGCACTATTTGGGATCAAGTTCTTTATGTTACCCATACTAATACCTTCCTTTCTTTGAAATGCAATCAGGCAAGTCTCCTACTGACAATTAGTAGGGGACTTGCCTGATTTGTATAGATTGATTCTGCTAAACGAGGGTTCTCACCTTGGTAGTTCTTTCATTTTAACAATAGCACTCAAGTCAACTCTGTTTCTCTCTGTTCTTTTCCGTTTGACACTTATTAAGACACTTGTTAGCAAAGTACCATAACTGTTGCCGCTATGATATAGCGAAGTTCATCTATAATATTTAACAATATTATTTGGTAAATCACCTATTCACGTTCTTCTATCATAACAATATCACACCTTTATACTCTCATCTTTGTTGTGGCACAGTATTTCTATAAATGATATCAACACAAATGTCTATTGATAATCTAATGTACACTGTGCATCAACGCGAAATATATGCTTATGCAAGAGAAAAGAGATGCCAAACGACCGGCTTACCTAATTGCCTTCGGGACAGACTCGACACCGATTTGTCCAAGCCGGCAGTTGGGAAATCAAGTGTGACTTATCTTATAGCCTCCATCGTATTTAGCATTCAACGTATGCTTAGATATTCTAATTTTAATATGACTAGAAGGTATGTCCATTTTAGGCAAAGTTATATTAGTGCGCAACATTCTATATCTTCCCCACTAAATAATATAATCCAAAGAAATATTAGAATGGATAATGTTCTTAGATAAACTACTGTTATTTAGTTGCCCTTAAAATATTCCCCTTGCCTGTGGATAACTTATTCAATATAATGAAAGTATCAATTGGAAGGAGTTGATTATATGACTGGAATGGAAATTGGATTGTATGGTTTAGCTATTTTAGCAACACTTTTTGTTGGTTGGTCTGCTAATAATTTAGTAAAAAGGTATCATAAAAAAGATGAAATTGAAAAACTAACAATTGAAAATACAAATCTCAAAGAAGAATTAAAACTTAAATATGCTACAGTAATAGAAAATGGGTTAGCTTACTACACTAATGATAATATCAGTAAAGAAGTTGTCTGCCCCATTTGTACTGCTAAATATAAATCACCAATTCCAATAAATGAAGTATCTAACGGCAAGTGGTGGTGTGCTACTTGTAAGCAAGGATACACTGATAGAAGAATTTACTCAGCTCCTAAACCATCCATACAAAAATCAATTAATACATATGATAAAAGTTATTCTTATTCGACTATATATTTTCCTTCGACTTCATTTTTAAAACTTTTTATTCATTTATTGTCCTAATTTGACCTACTCCCACACCCAAAGTGCGGGAGTGTGCGTGGGAATTCTTCCTTCCAGGTGTCGTGTGGATGTCATCTTTAATTAAGTTCTGAACCTATCAATACCCACGGACAATGATATATTCCACAATGAAATATCTATAATACGTTCTTTCTTATTATGCATATTCTAAACTAAAACTGGTAAATGCCAAGTATTTTCAAAAATCTATTGACATATTGGTCATAAAATTATATATTAAAGGTAGCCCATCTACCATGTGTGGAATGAGCCTGCTGGTTTTCCTTTGGATTCCCAGCCTTTTTATTTTTTTGTATTTTTTTCATATAACTCATCAAGTTGTTTCCTTTTGCCTTTACTTACCACTGGAAATGCTGTTGTAAATTTGAAGCAGTTTCCATTATAACCATCCTTTAGAACAATCAAATAATCATCCATTCCACAATGATATCTAATTGACATTTTTTTATATTGCCCTTGATCGCTATGAACCCTTTCTTCCCAAATATTTATATTTTCATCCTTACCATTTGCTAGCTCAATTACTTCTCTTATCCAATGTATTCTATAAAGGCGGTATGGGCACTCCCACCTTTCTATTATTTTAAAATTCTCATATTTACTTAATTCCAAGCATTTATTTTCACAATGCTCAACACTAATATCATTATTACATGGATCTACAGTGTACTTCTCATCATCATCAAGTGAAACAATATGCAAAAACCTTTCTGGGTATGTCAACGTGAAGATTTGTTTATACCGTTTATCCATATCAAAAAAGATGTCTTTGCCCATAAATTTTGGTTTTATAGATTTTTCAAGAAATGTTTTGTAAAAAAGGTCCATACCTCTCTCAAGCCTTTCTTCAAAGGTCTTTCCAATATATATAATTGGCTCCGAAAGTTTACTATTTGTTCCTTCTCTCATATCTCCCTCCAGTGCGAAGGGGTCCATACAAACCAATTTGCTTTACTATCGGTACGTTCAACGCTTCTTGAAATACTGTTGCCGGATAATGTTTCTATTTTATCAACTATCGCCAATTTAGCAGCGCTACTTGATAGCATTCTATTTTTATATGATAATGCCCCAATAAGCACATCCGCCAATTGTATTAATGCTACCTCATGAGATTTAACCACTTGAATATTATTGATTATACTCTTTCTGTGATGCAGATTCATATATTCTTTAAGTTTTGCCACTTTGTCTTTCCCTATTGTATCTTTAATATCAATGTAAACGTTGTAGTCTGCTGATATATCCATGTCAATTATATATTCAAGCATCCTGTAATAAGTCTTATAATACCACTCATTATAGCTTTGGATATATTGGTCGTGCATCAGTTCATCTTTTCCACGACAAATATATCCTCGAAATTGAAGAGACTTATTTTCGAAAAAATATTCTACGAGGCTATTAAAAAAGCTTATATTGCTTGGCGATATTTTTGTCCATTTTATTTCATCGGTTATTTTATAACCAAACTGTTTTTTTAGTGATAATATTTCTGCATTTATTCTTTTAGAATCTTCTAGTTTACAACTAATACCCCCTATAACTATAATATCGTTACCATCATGTTCAATGTGGCAACTCTCGTCACAATATATGTTGTATTCCATTTACGCACCATCCTTAATACAATAATATGGCTGTTTATTATTTATCAAGTATACCATTAACTTTATCCACAGGCAAATAGAATGTATCCGTTTTTCATACGCAAAAAAGCACCCAAGGATTTATCCCCAGGTGGCTTTTAATAGTTAATTCAACATTTCGTTTTGCCATTTATCAGTGCTCTATTTTAAATCAAATAGGACCATAAATTTAAAGGCTCCAATCGTTTTTAACAAAAGATAAGTTTAGTGGCGAATAATGGTCACGGTTGCTCTATGCCCGCATAGTAAACTTTCAATCTCTAAACCTGATAAGCATAAAACTAAACATTATGTTTACTTTTTCCATAGTTATGCAAATACTTGTTTAATCGCATTTACATTAATCTCCCTTTTCCTTATATTGGATATTGGAGGTACGAATAATGAATCAAGATAGAATAGAATTAATAACAGAGCAGCTAGAATCCATAAGCATTCTTTGGGGGTTTTTATTAGCGGCCAACCTTGACATCTCTAAAAAGGGAATAGTTGAGGAACTGCTATTAGAAGTTTTAGAAATCAAGCAAAGCCAACTGTGTGATTGCTTATAGTTGAACGCCCCCCTACTCCTTTTGGTTGTTTAGAATTCTATACTATAATCAATTGCAAGTTTAGAAATGTGAAAGCTCTTGCAATTATTCAAATTAGCGGTAAAGTAATATTAGGATTAAATGTTTTATATTTAAAAAAGGGGGAATTAAAATGGCGGGTAAAACTAATTACACTAGTCATGGTGTTAAATACTTTAGGGTTACTGCAAAAATAGGAGAAAAGCCGGACGGCACAACTATACGGAAACAATTCTATGGCACTGGGCAGAAGGATGCCGAAGCCAAACGGGATGCTTACCTTAATAACCTTCGGGACGGACTCGATACCGATTTGTCCAAGCTACCGGTTGGCAAGGCCATGAAGATGTGGCTTTATGAAGTGAAGAGAAGGGACAGCAGAATCAAAGACACTTCATTTGAAAGATATGAAGGAGTGTATAGGATCTATATAGAAGGCACCAATTTCGCCTCTACACGAGTTTCTGATGTAAGGGGCATACTCATACAAAAGCATCTGAATAAACTGGCGGATGATACCCGTGGTTACTCACAACTATTCAATACCTTAAAGCTTATCAAGATGTTTTTTATCTATGCTACAAAGGCGGGATATACTGTAAAGAACCCTTGCTTGGAGGATATTGCCATACCAGGTGGCAAACCAAAGAAGAGAGAGGTCGAAACATTTACGGATGAGGAAATAGCCCTTATTAGAGGAAGTATAGATGGGCATAGGTTAAAACTTTTAGTATTATTGGCTCTTGGTACTGGGCTCAGAAGAGGTGAACTTCTCGCCCTTAAATATGATGACATCAGAGGAGGCAAGGTATATGTGTCTAAAACCATAGCGAATGTTGCAAAAATCGATGGGAATGGAGTTATTACAAGATCCATCGAAATAGGTTCGCCTAAGAGTGAATCAAGCTATCGGGCAGTACCTGTTCCAAAAGATATGCTTGCTGAAATTGATGCACATAAATTAAGGCAGATGAAAGAACGTATGGCCATTGGAATAGGTGGTAAGCCTGAATATATATTTGCGACAGAAACGGGCGGTTTGTATGATGGTTCCAATGTACATAAGTCTTTCAGCAGAATACTTGAAAAAGCGGGCGTACCACATAAAAAGTTTCATTCTCTCCGGCACACCTATGCTTCACAACTCGTTAGAATGGGTGTACAGCTTTCAGTGATTCAAAAATTAATGGGGCATAGCGATATCGCAACAACAACCATTTATGTGCATGTCAGTGATCAAGATATGATAGACGCAGTTGAGGTCTTGTCAGCCTGGTTAAAGTAAGATTTAACACTTTTTTAACACCTTGCAAAAAGCGTGAAATGCAATCAGATGATTCGAGAAACTGTACAGACATTGAAATTTCAGTGAAAAATTCATCAGAACGTCTAGGAAAAGCTCAGAAGAGTTCAGAAAAGCGAATCAGGGTGTCGGCGGTTCGAACCCGCCACGGAGTACCACAAAGCAAAACCCACGGACTTCAATGTTTGTGGGTTTTTTATTTTCAACAGATTGTTCATTATTTGTTTACATCAGAGTGTCCCAATAATATTTTATCTATATGAGAAATGTTGCTTTTTGAAGCAATTATCCGGTTCTCAAGATGCAAGCATCTTCATATAATCATAGTGCCGGAGTGTCTAAGTAATATCATTAACTTAACAACCCCAATAATTAATTTGTATTTTTGCAAACATTATTATAAAATGTAAAGGAATGAGAGGTGCTGTCGATGTCACAAGATAAAATCATGATAGTTGATAATGAAATGGAAATAATTCAACTGATGCGTCTTTATTTATCCCGGGAAGGATACAATGTTGTGTGGGCAACCGACAGCACAAAGGCCATATCTCTTTTGCAGGAAGAGTTACCCGATTTAATATTGCTGGACATTGTCATGCCAGGTCTTTCCGGAATTGATCTTTGCGGTCAGATACGAAATTTCAGCAGCGCTCCCATCATTTTCGTAAGTTGCAAAAGTGATGAGATGGATAAAGTTTTAGGTCTGTCCATCGGTGGTGACGATTATATTACAAAACCCTTCAGCCCGGCAGAACTGATAGCAAGGGTAAAAGCACACTTACGCAGAAAAACCCTTAGCGAAGTTTCCGGAAAGCCTCCTGAATCTTCACAGCAGATATCTTATGGCACTTTATCCATTGATCTGGAGGCACATTCCGTTTTCCTTGCAGGCGATCAGGTTCACCTGACAGCAAAAGAATTCGAATTGCTTACCTTACTATGTAAATATCCGAACAGAGTTTTTACACTGAAACAAATCTTCGATAATCTTTGGGATTCATATGGAATAGATGACGATTACCGGACGGTTAACGTTCATATTTATAATATCCGAAAAAAAATCGAATACGACCCTGATCAGCCAAAATATATTCAGACAGTTCGCGGTGTCGGCTATAAATTTATCGGATTGCAGAAGAATTAGGTTTTTACCCGTTAAATAGCCACTAATACAAAAAATACATGTCCCCACTTCAATTTGAAATGGGGACTTTTGATTTTTCAGTAAAGTTAATATTCTTCTCCATTTTCCACTCTGATAATGGCTTTTTCAATGGTGTCCGCAATAAAATCCGCTTCTTCTCTGGTAATCACTAAAGATGGTCTCAATGTGATAATATTACTCTCTATCAACTTAAAGGCCACCCCTTCTTCCATACACATATACATCATATTTTCAGCTTCTATAGGCGCTCTTTCCATCGTTTCTCTATTTTTCACGATGTCAATTCCAATATGCAAGCCTTTTCCAGCTACAGCTCCAATCATCCCGTGGGTTTTCTTCATTTTTTCAAATCTATCCATAATGTAGTTGCCCAACACATTGGCGTTTTCAATCAGATTATTATCTATGATGTACTCGATTTCTCCCAGTCCTGCCAAGGCGCAAAGACCATTCTTCTCGTGGGTGAAATGTCCTATCGAGCAGTCTTGCAAAACATTATATTCTTCCCGGGTTACAATCCCTGCAAATGGAAGTATTCCACCACCAAGTGATTTCCCCAGCACCAGAATGTCCGGCACGATAAAGTGCTCACAGGCGAACATTTTTCCCGTTCTCCCAAAGCCTTCTATAACTTCATCGAATATAAGAAGGGCTCCGTGCTTTTCACACAGTTTCTTTACTTCTTCCCAAAAGTATTTACTCGGCACGACAGGTGTTGAACTGATCGGCTCTCCAATTATACAAGCAATATCCCCTTCTTTTTCAAACAGAATTTCCAGCTGCCTTAAAATTTCATCATCCACCTGTTTTGCTTCGCAAAAATTCCAATTATTTCGGTCATAATTCGGGAATTCCACGTGCAGTGCTCCTGGCACCAAAGGCCCTCTCCCTTTTTTAAACAGCCGTTCCCCTCCCACGCTGGAAGCCTGAAATCCGACACCGTGGAAAGAATCCCAAAAGGATATGGTTTTCCAGTTTCCGGTAATATGTTTGGCTAAGGTAATGGCCATTTCAATCGCTTCACTCCCTCCCGGCGCAAATAAAACCCGGTCAAGTCCTTCTGGTGAAATTGCCACCAGTTTTTCTGCCAGCTCAATGGCCGATTCGTTGGTATACCTTCTTGGGGTAAAGGTTTTCTTTTCCTGCAGCGCTTTAATTAATTTTTCTATAATATAGTCGTTGTTAAATCCAGCATTATGAACACCATTTCCATGTAAATCAATGTATTTTCTACCGTCCATATCATAAAGCCATGCCCCCATGGCTCGGTCGATTACCGTCAGCACCGGCGTACTCAAATTCTGATGCAGAAATATGTCCTTATCCCGATTGTAAAGTTCCAGCGCCTTCCCCTGAACGTTTCTTTCAATATACCTGGCTCTGATCGGTGAAGTATTGATGTCTCCCTGCTCATGATCTTTCATCTGGCTCATCTTTTGACCTCTCCTATTTCTTTTATCCACGTCAACTCACAGAAATAAAATCCCCTGTTAATAAAGGTATTTTTCAATGCCTTTTTCCACCACATCCAGCGCCTGATGAAGTTCACCTTCAGATATGATTAGTGGCGGTGCAAGTGTCAGAACGCAGCCTTGAGAGATTTTAAAGCTAACCCCATTTTCCAGACAATAATAGAGAATTTTTTCTGCCTCATCTATCGCTTTTTCCCGCGTATCCCGGTTTTTCACCAGTTCAATCCCGAGAAGAGCACCAATCAACCGTACATCTCCTATGGCTTCAAATCTTTCCTTCATGGCATCCGTTCTATCTTTCATAATACCGTTCAGCTTTGCCACATGGTCCAGAATATTATTTTTCTCAATGTACTCAATCAGCGCCAGCCCTATGGCTGAACCAACAGGACTTTTTTCGTGGGTGTAATGCCCCAGTGAAATATCCTGACAGACATCATATTCGCCCTTTGCTACAACCGCTGAAAACGGGAATAGACTTCCCCCAAGTCCCTTTCCAATTACCAGTATATCCGGCTCAATATCATAGTTCTGAAAGGCAAACATCTTGCCGGTTCTGCCAAAAGCTGTTGGGATTTCATCAAATATCAAGGCAACATCATATTTATTGCAGACTTTTCTAAGCCTTTTGTAATATTCTTCAGGTGGTACCTGGACATCGGTGCACCGAATAGGTTCCATCAGGATGCCTCCGATGTCTCCCTCACATTTACAGACATATTCAATATAATCAATGCATTTCAGTCCGCATATTTCACAGTCTCCAAATGGGCATCTATAAGAATTATACGGCATCACATGCTCGCATCCAGACAAAAGAGGGCCAATTCCACTTCTGAAGTGAGCTTCCCCTCCCACAGATATGGCATCCAGATTTGCTCCATGAAAAGAATCCCAGAGGGATATAATTTTGTGCCTCCCCTTTGCTCTTCTGACCATCTTTAACGCAACGCCAATTGACGATGCCCCTCCTGGGGTGAAAAGAACCTTGTAGCCCTCCGTTGACATCAATTCAGACAGTTTTCTAGCAAGTGCCGTCGCTGCCCGATTCGAATATCTTCTTGGCGAGAAGGATAGTTCGGCAATCTGTTTATTCATTGCTTCAAGCAGCGCTGGGTGATTGTATCCCAGCTGATGTACACTATTTCCATGAAAATCCATAAATTTTCTTCCATCCTCATCAATAAGATAAATTCCGTCAACCCCTTTTATTGGATTGAGACATGGCGTGGAGAGGGACTGGTGAATAAAATATTTGCTGTCCTCTTCTAAAAGCGCTTTTGACTTCTCTGATAAAAAATTAACCTGCCATTTCCCTCTTTCTTCCGTTAAGTTAATGTCACCTTCTGTTCTATGAAATACTTTGTTCTCCATAATAATTTCTCCTTTTCATATTATTTTACTTACTCCAATCAGTTTGATTCGTGTACCTGCATATTCCTTTACTCCTTCCACATAATTCTTATTTATTGTTTCATAGTCCTCAGCAATCTGGCATCGCTGATACTCGTTGGAAGCCATTGAAAATTCAATGTGCTTTCTGCCCTCATGAATTGCATAAAAAAGGGCTTCATCAAGCGTTCCATAAACTGTTCTTTCCCAAGGTAAATTCAATATATATGAATTTTCACTTTTACTGATTAAAATTTCCAGACTTTCTATCATTTGGCCAACGGCAGCACCAACCGCATTTGCAACCTCAGCATGCTCCGGTATTGTGATTTTAACATTTAATTTCCTCGAAACTCCTCCCATCCAGGCGAAGGCAGGTGCACCAATAGCAATAATCGGTTTCTTCAGTCGTATTTCCATCCCCATTTTCTCTGTATTTGAATGGCCAAAGGCCTTCTTTAATAAATACATTGCTTCAACACTTTCATCGATATTAAAATCTTCCTCTTCAAAATCGGAAATACTTTGAATGCAGGCTATGCATAGTTTCTGATTTATTTCTGTCAGTATTTTATCGATGAATAAGGAAGTGGAAAGCTCCAGTCTTTTTGCTAGTATTTCAATACCTGCTTGCGCTGTTGCCTGATCCCACTCATTATATTTCCCCAGCACGTGAAGAATATCGGTGGGGGTAACGGCGATTCTTGCCAGATATCCACCTTCCACAAGTTCCGTAAGCTTAAGAAACTCCGGGTTTTCTCCAATTGCATTTGCCAGGTATGTAAGGCTGTGAGGCCCCGCTTCCAATCGTTTAGTCAGCTTCATAAGCGTTTCACTAAACTGATTTTCCTCAGGCTTCTTCACCAGCAGATAACAGTCTGCCTCCTGATCTGAATAGGTCCTCATTTCTCCATAAAACTTAAAACTGTTTAATTCATTTAATAAATTAGAATGCGTTTTGCCGGCCACACACAAAGGAGTTACCTTTTGCGGCCCTATCCGGATTCTGCCACTGCTGTTCAGATAAATTCTGCTGTCTCCTCCAATTCCAAAAGTTGATATTTCTGCTGCCTGAACCCGGGTTGCCCATCCACCCACTTTAGCCCCCGGTTTTTTAATTTTTACAGCGCCGTTCTCAATATAGGCAATATCTGTTGTTGTCCCACCCATATCAAGTACAAAAGCATCCTCCATCTTCGTCAGGTATGCCCCTCCTATCACACTGGCGGCAGGTCCGGAGAGGATGGTTTCAATGGGTCTTTCCCTTGCAACTTTTTCTGGCATTAAACTACCGTCACCCTTTACAATCATAATCGGGGCGTTTATCCCATATTTATCCAGAACTTTTCTTGTTGATTTCAACAGGTCCTCGATAAGCGGAAGCAGTTTTGCATTTAATACTGCGGTAATTGTACGCTGCTCAAACCCAAGCGCTGCGGTAAGCTCATGGGCACAAACAACCGGCAGCCCGAGCAGTTCTCTGGCTATTTGCCTGGCTCTCTGCTCATGTTTGGGATTTCTGACACTTGCATAGCCGGAAATGGCAATCGCCTCAACCGAACCCATCATTTTCAACAGTGCTTCTTTTATTTCCGCCTCATCCATGGGTTCAACTTCGTTTCCCATTATATCAAAACGCCCTTTAACAACCTTGTAATTGTCTGTCGGCATTTTATACTCTTTATCCTCTCCAAAATACAGCAACCCCACATTTCCGCCCCGTCCCTCAACGATTGCATTCGTTGCAAGCGTAGTGGAAATGGAAACCAGCCCGATTTTTTCAAAATCAAAAAAATCCAGGTTTCTGATGCTGTTTTCAATTCCTTTATACAATTCTTCTTTTGTTGTTAACGCCTTAGCCTTACATCGTATTTCCTTTGAATCCGCATCAACAATTACCGCATCGGTATAGGTGCCGCCGGTATCCATTCCCAATATTAATGACATGGCTTTTACCCTCTGATTTTATTATTTTTTTAACAATACAAGCCACCGAATAAGAATTCAATGGCTCGTAAAGTTTAAAGAGCTTTTATGTCTAATACTTTAAAGGTATTTGAACATTAAGTGATTTTAAGGCTTCTTCTACCACCACGAAGAAATCATCAATGTCTTTTGATACTATTGTTCCCAAAGCACATAATCTGAAAGTGGTAAAGGTGGAAACTTTACCAGGGTAAATAGTAAATCCCTTTTCAAAACAGTAGTCGTGGAACTTTATGAAATCAAAATTTGAGTCTTTAGGGTACAATACCGAAACTACCAGTCTTGATTGCAGTTCCTTTGGAATAATTGTCTGGAATCCAAGTTTATCAAGGCCTTTATAGATTGCCTCCCAGACTGACTGATGTCTGTTCCATTTATTTATTTCACCTTCTACGTAGTATTCTTTTATTGCCTGTTCAGTAGCATATATCGTCTGAACCGGTGGGGTAAAGTGCATTTCACCTTTATCTTTGATGAAACTATACTGCATGTACAGATTTGTGTAATACGATCTGGTCGGGTAGTTCTTGGATTCTTCAAGCATCTTCGTATTTCCGATGACATAAGATAATCCCGTCATGGACATTAAACCCTTTTGAGCCGATGCCATAATAAAGTCCAGGTTGTCCTTGTCCATATCAATCGGAATCATTGCGTAGGTCGAAGTGGTATCCACCACCATAGTGACTCCATATTTATGGGCTACCGCTCCAACTTCCCGAATCGGATTTAAAACGCCGGTTCCAGTTTCATGATGGCAGCAATACACCACTGCTATATCCTTGTCTTCTTTAAGTACTGCTTCAACCTTAGCTACATCTATCGGCTCGGTTATAGAAAGCTTCAAATCAATATAATCTAAATGATAATATGCTGCAACTTCTGCACCTCTTTCTGAATAAGCACCGTTGTTAACAATAAGAATTTTTTTATCTGCAGGAACAAGTGAACTGATGCATGCATCAATATTAACTGTACCAGATCCTGTAAAAAGCACTGCCGTGTATTTGTCCAAATCTCCATGAACAATCTCCACTAAATCTTTACACATCTGCTTCATTATATCGGCAAACGCTTTTTCTCTTGGGCAAATATCCGGAACTACTTGTGCATACTTAACAGTATCTGTAGTTGTAGCTGGCCCTGGATTCAACAATACATTTCTTTTTACTTTTGGATATTCCATTTTACTTTCCTCCGTGTTTGTTTTACTATAGTTGATTTTGTTTTAATTCCATTTATGCAATTGTCTTCTCGTTCTTAAGTCCGCTGCCTGCAATAACGCCACATACTGCTACAATCACGCAAACACCAATAACGCACGCAAATACTAAAGTCCAGTTACCTGTGCTTGTTAGTACGCTTCCGAAGTAAATTGCCTGAAGTGCTGCGCCCATGTAAGCTGCCCAGTCAAGGATTCCAGCTGCAGTTCCAGAGAAGACTCTGCCGCCAACATCTGTAGCGTAAGCCCAAACAACTCCGTTTATAGCATAAATGAAGAATCCTGCTATGAACAGCAATGCGCTAGCTACTGCTCCAGGTCCAACCTGCATGAATCCAAATACTGTCGCTGCAGATACTAGAGCACAAACAATAACTGCAGGCAATCTGTTTGTAGCCATGTATTTATCTGTATACCAAGGAACAATTAAAGTACCAAATGCCATCCCCAGTGGTAATAGTACGGTTCCCATGATGCCGCCTTTAGGGTCGAATTCAAATGTATCAACATAATACTTAGGAATCCATGTAAGCAGACCATATCTTGCAATACTTGATGCGGCAATGATAATCAGCCAGATATCAAATCTCCACTTGCTAAATAAGTGAATGTAAGGATAAAACTTTCCATGTTCGATCATGGCTCTCTGAAGTTCAGCTTCAAGCGCTTCTCTTTCAGGTTCTTCTTCTTTATAATCCTTAAGCCCAACTAATGAAGGTTTTGATTTTACGATAAACATATAAACCAGTACTACAAGAACCATCATTATAGGGGCAAATATAAATGCGGCCTTCCATCCAAGTCCCGGTGCGATTGCAAATGCGATATATACTGAAAACCATGCTGCCACTTGTCCAAATCCAGAGAATGCGTTGGCAAAGCCTGTTGCAAAGCCTCTGGATTTTCCTGGCCACCAGTTTGCAAGCAATGCCATACCTGGAGACCATAACATTGACTGGAAGTATCCGTTAAAGCCCCAGAGAACTGCCATCATTATTAGGGATGACTGGAAACTGATTAAAATATTTGCTGCTGCGGATAAAAATACACCCACTACGATGAATTTGTTGATTCCGAATACTTCAGCTAATCTTCCATTAAATAAATGCCCCATGCCATATGTCCAGAAAAATATACCGGATAATAAACCAAGGTCTGCCGCGGTCCACTGAGTTTCGGCTTCCATAGCTGGAATAGCCAGCCCCAGGTTTAAACGTGCGCAATATAAGAAGCAATATAATATTGAAAATGATACTAACACAATCCATGCATTTTTTTTGAATTTTTTAAAATCTTCAGGCGAATAGCCTAAACTTCCTTTAACTTCCATTGAAATTTCCTCCATATCATTTAAAATAATTAGAAATATCGGTTTATCAAAATACCAGGAGTCCAGTTGTTAAAAAATATTTATATAATGCCTGTACTAATTGCTATTTTTTGTAAAAATTCTACTAAAGTTTCTGCTAACAGTCTAAACAAGGCTTCCTGCCGTATGATACTTTTCATACGGCAGATCAACCTTGCCATGCTATTTATTTTATATGGTGGTGTTTTTACGTGATGGTTAGATTGTTTCGATGATTCCCTGTCCTGGTCTTTCGCCTCTTCTCAATCTTGGCTCAATTTGTCCGAAGATGATTTCAGGCACATAGGATATGTCTGGAACAAGAAAGTCCGGTTTTGATGCTGCCAGCTCTTCATAAGTGTTTGATCCTGAAGCATAAAGTCCGATAGTCCAGCATCCTGCGTTGTTTCCACATTTCATTCCAGCTGCTGTGTCATCGATTTTCACTACTGCTTCCACAGGAATAACTTTTTTATTCAACTTGTACGCTTCCAGCATGCAATCGAATACCATGAATGGCCAAGGTCTTCCAGGAACTTTTTCGGCGTTTGTTGCTACATCAAAAACCAAGTTGTACTTTTCTGCAAGAACCTTGTTAAGTCTTTGTGAATCTTCCTGATAGTACCCGGTATCACATCCAACAAGGATGCCGGCTTTTTTTAATTCATTGAAACATTCAGCAGCGCCCTCAATTGGTTTGGCTAAATCTTCATCAACAATGATTTTTGCCATTAGTGGTCTGAAGGTAGCCAAAATTTTATCAAAATCTGTTTCATCCCAAGGTCTTCCATATTTTTCTTCCCACTGCTGTGAAACTTCTGGAAGGTTCAGCAACATTCTTAGGTGCGTAGGTTTGAAGTTACCCATTGGCTTCCTGATTGTTGCCCAGTCAAGTTCAATGCCATGCTCTTTTAATGCTTCGTAAAAAGGCACTACAGGAGCCTTACAACCTCTAAGATCATCTAATGGCCATCTGTGTCTAAGATCTCCAGGACCATCACAGAAGGTTCCTGCTGTGTCTAGTACTGCCAATTCAATTTTGCCTGTGTAATTTCTGTTATACATTTTTAAATCCTCCATTCTTTTTAGGTATTTTGATAATTTTACTATATCCCCCATTTTTAAAGGTGAAATTAACAGAACATATATTTTAAATCAATATTTGATTAAGATTTGGTTAAGATGTTTTAACTAAAAGTCATTATATTTGCATAAAGCCGTAATATTTAGTGCTAATACTATCATAAACAAGATGTTGCAAACAAAATGGTCAAATTAAAGATACAAAGAAAATCTCAAGCAAAAGGTGGCACTACATTTAAAAGAGATTGATATTATCAACGAAACAGAGAATGAGGAATATCAAGATTCTGATTTACCGGAGACAGGGAATGGCAAGGAGATAAATAGCGAATCCATAAAGGAAGCTGCAAAGAAAATAGATGAAAGGCTTAAAGATAAACCCAATGACAAACAGTTAAAAAAAGCAAAGAAAGCAATAGAAAAAGATTATCTTCCAAGAATGGAAAAGTATGAAAAGCAAGAAACAATACTAAAAGCCAGTAAGAGTTATTCAAAGACTGATTAGGATGCAACCTTTATGCGAATGAAGGAAAACCATATGAGAAATGGGCAACTGAAACCTGGGTACAATGTCCCGATTGGTACAGAAAATCAGTTCATAACAGGCTTTAGTATTCATCAAAGACCAGGAGATACAAGTACATTAAAAGAACATATGGAAAAACTAGAGAAGATGCATAAAGGTAAACTTCCCAGAAATGTAATTGCCGATGCCGGGTACGGGAGTGAAGAGAACTATGAATATTTGCTAGAGCAAGACATTGTACCTTATGTGAAATACAATACATTCCATAAAGAAGCAAACAAAAAATGGGCAGAGAATCCAGCAAAAGTTCAAAACTTTGGATATGATGAGGAAACGGACACCTTTTACTGCACAGAAGGGAAAGCTCTTGATTTTATGTACGAAAGTAAAAGGAAAAGTGACAATGGCCACGAAAGCATCATAAGAATTTATGGGAGTAAGGATTGCAGCCATTGTCCTTTAAGAGAGAAATGCGTATCAAGAGACAGTGCCTCTGGGAATCGGAAAATATATATAAACCGAAGACTCAATGAACTTAAAGAAATTGTTAGGAATTTACTTCTAAGTGACATTGGGCTGGAGATGAGATCTCTAAGACCTGTAGAAGTGGAGAGTGTCTTTGGCAACATCAAAGGCAATTATGGAGTGCGCAGATTTCTACTTCGAGGGCTTCCAAAAGTCACAATAGAATGGGGGCTCTACTCAATAGGACATAACCTGAGAAAAATGTCCGCTTCTCTTGGATAAATACATTAATGCGTTTTGTTTCCTGGTGCTTAGCGTGAAAAATGCACTTGACTTTAGCTAAAAGGGCGAACTTAACTAAGCCTTAATAGGTTTTAAAAAAAATGAATATTGTTTTTAGTTGGTTTAAGCCGCTGAAATGTCAGAAGATTTTATAATACCCTCTGCAGTCAGAAGTTTTATTGCTTGTTTAACAGCTTTATCTTTCTGCTTGTTCAACATTTCGTGTAGCATATCAATTTTATATAAATCACTAGGATTCCATATTTCACCAGTTACAAACATATTGTATACGGCGGTGAGTATCATCCTTGCGATAGCGATTATGGCTCTTTTTTTGTCTCTTCGTTTGGAAATGCGTTCATACTTATCTTTGTAGTAAGGCGAACCGTTGGATTTCACGGATGCATGGGCAACTTGTACCAATGCAGGTTTGAGGTAGACGCCAGCACGTGTTATTCGAACAGTTTTTTTCTTACCAGCAGATTCGTTGTTGCTAGGTGTCAGTCCGCCCCAACAACATAAACGCTTGGAGTCGGCAAAATGAGACATATCGATACCAATCTCGGAGATGATGGTGATTGCAGATTTTCTTTCAACTCCGGGAATGGTAAGAAGTAGAGTAATGGCACTTTCATAAGGAGCTACCATCTTATCAAGTTTTTCATCTAGGGTTGTGATGGACTGTTGGATGAAATCAAGATGGTAGCGAACCATTACTATACGTTCCTTTTGTTCCTTGGTCATCTGATATCCTTCAATGGATTCAACCACGGTAGCTGCTTTCTTCTTTAAAGACTTTTAAAGAAGTGATGAACAGTGTTCCGGGTCAAAAGAGTCAGATGAAATTAAGTAATTCGTGATGGAAGAGGCAGATTTGCCAAACATGTCGGAGACGACAGCATCAAGGGCTACATTACAGACAGTGAAAGCATTTTGGAAACGATTCTTTTCACTACTTCTACAGGAAACAAGTTTGGAACGGTAACGGGTATATTCACGAAGGATTCGAATTGGCTTATCAGGAATATAACTTCCCGGAACTAAACCCAGACGAAAAAGGTCTCCAATCCATTTGGAATCCTTAGTATCATCTTTGTTACCTTTTACAGCTTTTACCCACTTAGGGTTTGCAATGGTAACGTGGATAACATCTTCCAAAAGGTTGAAGACTGGAATCCAGTATTTACCTGTTGATTCCATACAGACATTCGAACAGTTGTTGTCTATCAGCCACTGTTTGAATTGAAGAATAGAAGTGTTAAAGGTAGAGAATCTCTTTTTGTAATAGTGGGGAGTAAATCCTTGGGTAGTAATAATTGTGGCAACGAGAAAAGACTTATGTACATCGACACCACAACAAATAGGGTATTCAACTTTCATGGCATAGCCTCCTTTCGTAGTTGGTTAGGAGAAAGACATTGACTGAATCATCACACATTTAACGATTTGCTAAAGCAATGATTAGCGTGCGGTCTTATAGAACCACTTATTTGTGCTTGAAAGATGATTCTTACACTGGTTAATATACTGATTTAAGCTGAAAAGATCAGTCTACGACTCACCTCACCGTGCTTTGTAGTATATCTTTCTCTTAAAAGAATTATAACAAAGTGGTGAACGCC
>Ga0209386_1000423_pt1 | contig 21259 bp, 19 predicted proteins | sample NGEPertwo_FD_184510 | JGI IMG/M metagenome (GOLD analysis project Ga0209386, IMG submission 184510) | Arctic peat soil microbial communities from the Barrow Environmental Observatory site, Barrow, Alaska, USA - NGEE Permafrost154B-two... | ecosystem: Environmental > Terrestrial > Soil > Wetlands...
CATATTGCAATCAGCAACGCTAAACGATTATTATTGGACGTACACCATAAACTTAAAAACGAATACTTACAGTATTATCTGAATGAGTACTGTTACAAATTTAATAGAAGATATTTTGGAGATAAAATCTTCGACAGGTTACTTATTACTGCCGTTTCCTATTCTCCAGATTTCAAATCTAAAATTTACAATAGGACTCTTTGCGGATAAGCATAAAAATTAAATACTCAGAGACTTAATGGATGGTTATGATAATTATTTTCATATTCTGGATTTAAGTCCGACAGGCTCCTAGTACAAGCATTTTGCTCACAACCTTATCAACTCTCACTACTTTATTATATATCAATATTTTATATCAATATCTTTATATAATAAGGGTAGTCAAAAGTAGTGAGTAGTAGTTGCGGTTGTGAAAGTAGAGAACGTTGCGAGAAATACACCGCCCTTTGTTAGGAGAAAAAAAATAAAACTGAGAATTTTAGGAATTGGATTAATCCAGGATGGTTTTAATCGGGTGTTAATTGCAGTAAAATATTCTATTGCGTGTTGACGACGAAGAAACGCACGCAATTTAGTTGCAGATTTTTTGAATGACAGTAAAGATTTAAAGTAATTGCCTTCCAGATGTTAATTTCGAAAGATGTGATGACATGTAGTCGATTACTTAAGGAATTGGTAATCTGACTGGGTAATGGCATTACTATATTAAATAAAATATCAATTAAATCAAATTCTGAGTATTAGTAAAAAGATCATTATAGCTTATTAGATCTACAAATTCAATCTGCATTTAGTAAACTCAAAAAAAACATTTAAATACATATTTTTTATCCTCAATTAAATTATTATCAATAAATTTACAAAATCTCATAGCTGAATTATTGAGATTTATTTCATCTTTCATCTATTTATCTTAATCTAAAATAACCAATTCCATGAAGATCAAATACGCAATTTACTTTTTCCATCTTACCGGACATCGGGACTAAGGTGCGTGGCTTTTCCAACGAATTACTGCAATGGATTTTACCAAGCATATCGAATTATCCTTATTGGCTTCTTTTTAGCACCAGAGAAAACAATGGATTATTCCATACAAACTTTTAAGCTTTCCTATTCGCATAAATTTACTTCATATTTAATGAGGAAAATGAGTTTTAAAGGAGTGAATGTGAACAGAGAGATTGATAAGAGCAAAATGAGTCAAGTTGCAATATCTGGAGGACATTTAATTTGGAAAGGGCATATAAGAATATTCTTTTACAACTGACAATATGAAAAAAGTTACAATGGGTCTGTCACAATCTTTGGTTTTCGGGTACAATAAGAAAAAATACGCCGAGGCCGAGATCCTCGAAGGTATCATCAAAAACAATGACAGCATGATCCGTTATATCTATAGAAGCTTCTTCCCCGGCATAAAATTTATGGTAGGTTCGTTCCACAATCTATCGTTAGATGCTGAAGATGTGTTTCAGGAGGGGCTTACGCGAGCAGTAATAAATGTAAGAGAAAAGAAATTTAAAGGTACAAGCTCATTTTACACCTATTTGACCTCCATCTGCCGGAATGTATGTCTGAAAGATATTCAAAGATCGGCTAAGCGTTGTGAAGTCAGTGATATTATCATTGAAAACGACGACTCCGAAACCTGCGAGGATGAATTGATTGATCGAATGACTGCGATAAAAAACAGTATGGATGAAGCATGTAAACAGATCATTGATTTAAGGTTTGGTTTACGAAAAGGTAAAGATATCTTGATTAATTCAATGAATCCAGTCGAAAACATGAAATTTGAAGAAATTGCAAAACTACTTAATATTGAACCGGATAATGCAAGACAGCGGTTCCGACGTTGCTTTGAAAAATTTAAAATAGTGCTGTTCAACGATCATGTTTGGAAAGAATTGACAATTTGAAACACCCTTTACATCAGACACTATGCAAAGAAATAGCGAATATAACGATCAAATTGAAAGATACCTTGATGATACACTTTCGGCAACGGAAAAAGTGTTATTTGACGAAAGGCTTAAAGCCGATCCAATTTTGTCTAAAATGCTTTCGTCAAGAATAATACTTCAAAACACCTGGGTTAAAAATGGCCAGCATAAGCATATAAAGGCGCATATTAATCATCTGATCAACATTGAAAAACAAGAACATAAATCGAGAAGTACTAAGTGGCTTGTTGCAGCCTCATTGATTGGGCTTTTGGGTATTAGCTCTATATTCTTCGTTCAGCATACACGAAATCAGAATGACCGTGAATTTCTCGCCGGGGATAAAATTCTCAATAGAGATAAGAGTGAAAAATTCATACAAGGTCAGCAGAATGAAATAAAAAAATATGGAAGTGTTGATAGTGTCGAAACGAATAAAACAGTCGCGGATAATCGTTACCTGCCTGCGGATAGATCTGTCTATCGGGCTTCAGATACAATTTTATTTACCTGGCCAGCCTCAGTTATAAAAGAGCGGTTGATCATATTTGATGAAAAAGGGTCAGAAGTTGCAGAACTTCCATTGAAGACAGATGCAATCGAATACAAGTTATTACCATCAACGTTAAAACCCGGATCGTATACCTGGACTTTACCGCCTAATGCATTGAAATATCAATTTTCAATAAGACAATAGCTTAAACTTTTAAAATTGAAATCATGAAAATTTTTCAACGATCAGGCAATATACGTTTGAGAATGCTTTTAACTGTAATTTTGTTTATGCCGGTTTGTACATTCGCCCAAGTTGATGACACGGGTAATAATTATCAAAAGGATTTTAATTCCTTTAAAGGTTCTATTAACCAGTATTTTGACAATTTCGTTCAGCATAATGATTCTATGTTTATACAGTTTCTTGCGCAGTCGTGGAAAGAATTTAATGGGGTTCAAAATAAAATGCCGACACCTCCAAAACCTGTTCAGCAGCCTAAAGCTAGCCCTTCCACCAAACCTGAAATCCCTGTTAAAAGTGATACTATTAATGTACCGCCAGTTCTTGATAATGAGCAATTAATCCCAGTGCCAAAAGATTCGGTACCCAAAAAAGTAGAAGCTTTTAGTAATGCTTCTACTTCTTCCTCGTTTATGTTTTATGGCTCAGTCGTATCCATGCCGCGTCCAGGTTCCGGACTTCCAAAATTGAATGCGCTCACAAAAGATGGAATAATCAGTTATTTTACCTCCGCTTCCAATTCCTCTCTCTTGAATAATATGACAAGAACGGCAAAAGAAAGTTCCGCCGATTGTAAGTTGAATGATTGGGGATTGGCTTCAATGCTGATGACTGCAGCTCGAAAGCTTTACTCAACACCAAACGAGCAGGTTCTTTTTACCTGGTATGCCTTGATTCGAAATGGATTTAATGCAAAAGTGGGATATAATAAGGAAAGGGTCTATTTACTTTTACCGGCGACTGAAAAGGTCTATTCAGCAAGTTATTCCATCAATGGAATTTCCTATTATCTGTTTGATTTTGATGTTAATACCCAGCAAGCAAATCTTTTGTCTATTTATGAAGCCGATTATCCGGGTAATAAATCTGGCTTTTCATTCCTTATTACCGAATCCCCTCGATTGGGGGATCAGTTTATGACTAAAACTATTGGCCTCGAAACCTTTTTTGATCTGAAAATCAATACGAATCTGATTGATTATTACACCAATTATCCAACATGTGAACTGAAAGTGTTTTTTGCAGCACCTTTGTCGGAAGCTGTTGTCCGGCAATTGGACGCATATTTCAATCCTGCTTTAGTAGATAAAACTGATGATGAACGGGTTGCGTTCCTCCTGAATTTTGTACAGCGAGGCATTAAGTATCAAACGGACCAGGAGCAATTTGGTCGTGAGAAGTATTTATTTGCAGAGGAAACACTTTTTTATCCGGCTGCTGATTGTGAGGATCGTGCCATTCTATTGGCAAAACTCATCAGGCGCTACACTAAATTGGAGGCAATTGGGCTGCTTTATCCTGAACATGTATCACTTGCTGTGAATATCAAAAATGTAACAAGTGGTAAATACTTCACTTATAAGAACAAACGATATTATAATTGCGACCCAACATATCTTGGAGCTTCTTGCGGAGAAATAATGCCAAGATTCATGAATAGTGTACCTGAATTTATTGATTGAATTTTAATAAAATAAATGTACTTTTATAGTCATAATAATAAATAACCTAATCTTAATGAAAACCATTTTTATTGCTATTTCGGTAGTTTTGCTTTCCATTATACCATTGTTAAGCAGTGCACAAAAGACCACTTCGACAAAAGGCACAAGTCAGGTGAGGATGGAAAGCAATATGACAAAAGAGCAAGCCCGCGACAAAGCTGAAGATTTAGCGATGATCAATGCCGTTGAAAATGCGTTTGGAACTTATGTGGAACAAAATGCCGATATAAAAATTGACAATGGTGCTGTCTCTTATAACATTATTGGAACAACCAAAGTAAAAGGCGAATGGCTGCGCACCCACAAAAAGGAATTTAAAGAAGATATCCAGGATCAGCTCGACAACGATCAGCATAAAGAAAAAGTAATCTGGATTTCGTGCAACATCGAAGGTGAAGTAAGGGAGATCCGCTCAAAAGCAAGTCTTGATATTAAAAGTTTGCGTTGCCCAATGCCGGAGTGTGAGACAACGATATTTTTCGATACGCAAAGTTTTCTCCTTTATTTTAAGTCACCTGTTGATGGATATCTATCTGTTTTTATTGATGAAAACAGCGAAACGACACGTCGGCTTTTCCCCTATTTGAATCAGGGCAACGAAAGTGCCGTAAAGGTTGAAGGAGATAAACCTTACTGGTTGTTTACCAACTCCAACGATCTGAACAGATTCGCTTCGAAAGCGGATGAAATTGAGCTTTATACTTATAGCACAATAGAGTACAATAATGTTTATGTGCTCTTTTCTCCCTCGACCTATTACAAACCCATTTTAACGGATGCTACATTACTTCCCGACGGATACGTACTACCCAAAGCTATTTCAACATCAAAATTTCAGGAGTGGCTTTCAGATTGCAGGGTGGCAATGCCCGATTTTCAAGCCAAACGAATCAAAATAAGTATCTCTAAAAAATAGATAAGATCTTCATATCCAATACCATGAAAAAATTACTGCTTCTTTTCGCTGTTTTAATTTTAAGCATAAACCATAACTTTGGACAAAAAGTGGTTAGTGGTATAAGCGCAACCAAATATATAAGTATTACCAGGGAAGCGCCTAAGCCACCTTATCTCGAAATCGTTAATAATTCATTGGTTTTCAAGGATGACGATACTGATAATAAAATAGATGCGAACGAAAATTCCTTTATCCGTTTTGGTTTGAAAAACACCGGATTGGGTGCAGGCCTCGGACTTACAGTGGTTGTTTCAGAAACCAATAAGGTGGAAGGACTCAATTTTTCAAAAGAAAAGTCATTAGGTAACCTCGATCCCGGAAAAACCCTTTTAGTAGAAGTTCCGATTAGTGGGCTAATGAACCTTCCTACCTCAAAAGCAAGCTTTTCAATAAAGATAAATGAAACCAATGGTTTCGGCACAGATCCGGTGGAGATGGAAATACCAACTCAGACATTTCAATCACCTAATCTGATGGTTGTGAATTATAAAGTTAGTAGCCAGCAGGCGGCTAATCTTTCAAAGCGGAAACCATTCGATCTGGAAGTTCTTATTCAGAACACCGGTCAGGGAATTGCCACTAATGTAGACACTAAACTAATTGTTCCACAAAATGTTTATTGCCTCTCCGGAAATGAAACATTTCAAAAAGCCACGCTTAACCCTGGAGAAAAGATGATGATCAGTTATAATCTGGTCGCCAATAATGACTATAATTCAACGACGTTACCCTTCTCTGTGAAGTTGAAGGAGAAGTTTGAAAAATATGCTGAAGATAAAATCATTAACCTCAAAATGAACCAGCCGGTATCTGCCAATAAACTAATTGTACAGGGGACTTATGATCAACCAATAGACATCAAAATAGGTTCATTATCATCAAGTGTTGATAAAAATATACCATTGATAGGTAAAAAGAACCCTAATCGTTATGCACTTGTTATTGGTAACGAGAATTATTCCAATACCCTGAATGCAGAAGTTAATGTGGAATATGCGCACAACGATGCCATTATGTTTCGTGACTATGCCATTTCTGCAATGGGTGTTACTGATCAAAATATGATCTTTCTTTCGAATGCCACTGCCGGTACCATGCGAAAGGAAATAGATCGCGTAACAGAGCTTATTAAGCGGACAGGAAGTAATGCAGAGTTGATTTTTTATTATGCAGGACATGGATTTCCCAATGAAACTACGCAGGTCCCATACCTGATTCCTGTTGATGTGGATGCAACAAATCTCCAGTCAGCTATTAAGTTATCAGAAGTGTATACAAAATTTGGTGAAACAGGGGCTAAAAGTATTACAGTTTTCCTTGACGCCTGTTTTAGTGGAGGAGGCCGCAATCAGGGCTTACTTGCTGCGCGTGGTGTGAAGATAAAACCAAAGAATGAAAGCGTAAAAGGAAATATGGTTGTATTTGCAGCTACCTCAGGTGTGCAGGTGGCATTACCATATAAAGATCAACATCACGGTATGTTTACATACTTCCTTTTAAAAAATATACAGGAAACCGATGGCAAATTTACCTTCGGACAACTTGCGGATTACCTGAAACAGAATGTAGGAATCGAATCACTCCGGACCAATAGCAAACCACAGGATCCAGAAGTGCAGGTTAGCCCTGCTGTTGAGAACAAATGGCGTGATTGGACATTCCAATAGTTTGTATTAGTGCAATTTAATGATCTCTTAAAAAATGCAGATGAAGCAAGTATTTTCAATTATAATCCTTTTCTTTCTGACAACTATTATTGCCAATGCTCAATTAGTAACCAATATCCGTTTCGAGCAATCGGGCAAGCAGGTCGTCATTTATTATGACATTTCGGGTGTGCGTAGTAGTACCTGGAATATAGAAATTTATTGTAGTCAGGACGGGGGTACTACCTGGGGTAATCCATTACGGAAGTTAAACGGAGATTTTGGCCCTGCAATAAAGCCAGGAACTAATAAGCAAGTAAAATGGGATGTGCTTGATGAAAGAGAAAAACTCGAAGGTGAGATAAGTTTTAAAGTCACGGCAACAGAAGATTATGCATCTGGTACTTACAAGTCGAATGTAAAGCCCAATTATTCGGTTTATTATTACAAATACAAAAAGAGAAAGACCTTTTGGCTTATTTCTGCCTTGGTCAGCAGTGGAGTTGGGGCTTATGCTTACCTCCAGTCAGACAAATATTATAAGCAATACCAGAATGCAACGACAGATGCAGCCGATTTGCACCAAAAAGTTCAGCTATTCGACCAGATCTATCCAATAGCTTTTGGTGTAGCCGGATTTTGTACCGTTGAATTTATTATAAAGGCAGGGCTACAGGGTAAAGCCAAAAAGCAAACCTTAAGTTTTTATCCGCAACCGCTTAATCATGGAGCAGGTCTTGGCTTAATCTGTAAATTCTGACGCAATATTCTAAAAGACAAAATCCAATGAAAAGAATTCTTATACTTTCAGCTCTCTTACTACTATTTATTTCGTGTCAGAAACGTGAATGGGGTAACCCCTTTGATCCCAATTGCGCAAAAGAATTATTTACGCCAACAAGTTTTAAGGCAACGCAGATGGGCGATTCTATTGTTTTAAGTTGGAGTCAGCCAAATAATCAAATCAGCGGTTTTGTCCTTGAAAAAAACACTGCGGATGGGAGTTTTACCCAACTTGCGAACCCCGAAAAATCAACAACTAAAGTGGCTGATCGAAACATCGAAGGTGGCATAAAATATGGATATCAATTGTACGCTTCTGCCGGAAGTAACACCAGCAACACGGTCACAGTAGAAATAACCCCGTTATTAAATGCCAAAATTACGACAACCGCCTTTACCAATATAACTGCAGCATCTGCTATTGCAGGTGGCAATATAACCGCTGATGGGGGAGCGGCAATAACCTCACGAGGTGTATGCTGGAGCACTGCTGAAAATCCAACGATTGCCAACTCTAAAACGACTGATGGCACCGGGAAAGGAAGTTTCACAAGTAGCGTAACCGGATTAACTGCTGGAACCGTGCATTATGCAAGAGCTTATGCAACAAATAGTGTCGGGACAGCATATGGGAATCAAGTAACTACAACAACTCTAACTATTTTACCTGCCATCACCACTTCTACACTATCGGCTGTCACTGCCACAACAATTACAGGTGGTGGAAATATCACGAGCGATGGCGGAGCATCGGTAACAGCTCGCGGAGTTTGTTGGAGCATAACACAAAACCCAACAACTGCCAATTCCAAAACAACAGACGGTACAGGTACTGGTAGTTTCACAAGTTCAATTTCAGGATTATCCCCGGGCGTTACATATTATATCAAAGCTTATGCCGTTAATAACGTTGGAACAGTCTATGGTACCGAGGTAACAACTACTACCACAGCAATTTCTCCCGTGATAACCACAGCTACTGTATCGGCAATCACGGCTACAACTGTAACAAGTGGTGGTAATATTCTTAGCGATGGTGGTGCAACAGTAACTATACGTGGTGTTTGTTGGAGTACTTCTCAGAACCCAACCATATCTGACAATAAAACATCCAACAGCACTGGGTCAGGTATTTTCGTTAGTTCTATTGTCGGATTAGCTCCAGGTGTTACCTACTATTTAAGGGCTTATGCGACAAATAGTGTAGGAACATCATATGGAAATCAATTAACGGCTTCCACAAATGCTACTGTTTCCATCTTGACCACAACTTCACCATCGGCAATCACGTCATCAACAGCTTCAACCGGTGGAAATATCACCAGCGATGGTGGTTCAATTGTGACAGCGAGAGGAGTTTGCTGGGGTATAAACGCAAACCCAACTACAGCCAATTCTAAAACTACTGATGGTTCAGGTATTGGCAGTTTCACCAGCAATATCGCAGGATTAACTCCTGGTACAACCTATTATATAAGGGCTTACGCAACCAATAGTATTGGAACAGTTTATGGATCACCAATTAGTTTTATTACATTACCATCTGGTAGTTTGACTGTTACCGACATTGATGGAAATTTTTACCATACTTTACCAATTGGTACGCAAGTTTGGCTGGTTGAGAACCTAAAAACGACAAAGTATCAAAATGGTGACCCTATTCAGAACTCAGAATGGAGCATCGCCGCATCCGGTGCCTATAGTAATTATAATAACGATGCAAATAATTCAACTACTTATGGCAGATTGTATAATTGGCCTGCGATAACCGACAGCCGAAATATAGCACCCATTGGCTGGCATGTACCAAGTGATGATGAATGGACAATACTGATTAATTATTTGGGAGGTATGTATGTGGCTGGGGGCAAACTTAAAGAACTCGGTTTTATTGTTAATCCAGGTGGCTATAGAAACCTTTATGGGTCATTCTTTTATTTAGGTATCCTTGATAGTTGGTGGAGTACCACAGAATTCAGTACACAAATAGATGTATTAGCGCGAAACTATGATATCCGTGGCAATGGAATTGATCGAGGCGTTTACAATAAGCTATCTTGTATTTCCGTTCGTTGTGTAAGAAATTAGCAAAATATTTGATTTATTGCCTAAAATAAAATAGATCAGACATTTATTGCCAGGTTTCATTTAGATAATCATAAGTCTGTTTATTGGTTTTGTATCGAATAATTTTCATGTAATCAGCATTTTAAACCATAGCATTATGAAAAAAGTATTATTATTATTAATGGTTATTGCATCAGCAGGATATAGCCAAACTGCAAAAACATATATTGATAAAGGAGATGCAAAGGATAAGTTAAAGGACTACAAAGGGGCAATTACCGAATACACAATGGCCATCAAAATTGAACCGAATAATGCTTTAGCATATTGTTCTAGAGGTCGTGTTAATGCCAATCTAAAAGATTACAATGGTGCAATTAATGACCTTAATAAAGCAGTTGCGATTAAGCCATCATATAAAGAAGGCTATCGAAGTTGGGGAATTGTTTGTAAAATGAACCAAGATTTTAATGGAGCAATAATTTTTTTTACCAAGGCAATAGAAATTGAACCAATGGATGATTATAGCTATTATCAAAGAGGTGAAGTGAATAGTAAACTTAAAAACTACAAAGAAGCAATTACCGATTATTCTATGGCCATAGTTATTAAACCGAAGGAGAATTATTACAATAGCAGAGCAAAGGCAAAAAGACACATAGAAGACTACAAAGGGGCAATTGCTGATTACACAGAGGTAATAAAGATTAACCCCATCGAAGCTCTAAATTACGGTTTACTTGCTGGGGCAAAAGAGAACGTTGGCGATTTAAATGGTGCAATTGCTGATTATACAAAGGCAATAAAAATTGAACCCAGGCATCCAATATACTATGAAGATAGAGGAATTGCAAAAATTAAGAATGGTCAGAAAGATGAAGGATGTTTGGATTTAAGTATAGCATTACGGAAATGCTCTGAAATGAATAGTCCAGATTTATGGTCTGGGGATATAGAAAAGGCAATAAGAGAGTATTGTGAATCAGCTACAAATAACTTTCCATCACAATCAATCGAATCTATGATTAGAGATTTTGCAAGGAATGAATACCCTAATGATTCCAAAATGCAGGAATTTATTACTAAACAACAAATGTCTGCATACAGGTATATGCAAACGGTAACCGACAACGAAGTGAATCAGATCGCTGAGCGAGAATATCCAAATGATTACTCCATGCAGCAGTTTACTTATAACAACCAACTTGCAGCAAAGAATTACATGAAAAACGTGACCGATAGCGAAATAAAGCAAATTGCTTTCCGGGAATATGCCAACGATTACACCATGCAGAAATTCGCTTATGACAAACAGCTTTCAGCAAAAAATTACATGAAATCAGTAACGAATAGTTCAGCAAGAGCAAAGTCACAAAGAGAATATCCCAATGATTATACCATGCAGAAATTCACGTATGATAAACTAACATATTGAGATCATGACAGACAAAGAATTCCATCTTTCGAAAAAGAGATGGAATCCGTTATTCAATTTATTAACATTAATAGAATATGTATACGCGTGAAACCTTTGATGTTCTAATAACTAGGGTAATAGAACGGGACGTAACGAATGAGGAGTTGATTCATAAACTTTTACTATTTGAAGAAAATAGTGATCAGCTTGATGAAGGAAGAGTATTCAATATTTATCATGGTCTAGACCATTTATTTTGCATTGATGGTGACAATCAGGACTTAGAAAGAGCTTTCGCATACAATCAAAAAGCAGAGGCCTTAATTGAAGAAAGGAGTGATATTGATAAAGCTAAGCATTTTTTTACAAAAGGTCATATTTATGCGCGAAGGGACGATTATCCGAAGTCAAAAGAAGCATTTATTAAGTATGTTTATTATCGTCATAAAGACGGTAGTGATTTTAGTACTCAGACTCCGGTTGATATTTCGAGGAATTCAAGAGTCAATGAATTTGGTCAAACATTTTATAGTTTTCGAACCGTCAACAAATATATGCTCAGTGATTTGATCAATCAGGAAATAACTTTAGCCAATCCAAATGAATTTAACGACCCGTTTGATCCCCTATTATTCAAATTTCTTGAATTGCACAGAGAGAGAATATTAAAAGAATCGCATTATGATATTAGAAGTCTTTGTGATGCATACAAATGTATAAATATCAGGTGTTTTGTAAGAGATTTAAACACAGATGCAGGTAAAGCAGAATTAGCTCACGAGAACAATTTAATGTGGGCGCACTACGCTGATTCATTTAAAGGTATTTGCATTTTATATAGATTTTCTACTTTCATCAAAGATAGTCAGATTCCTGAAAAAGAGTTTTGTAGTTGGCACGATGTTGAATATCCTCCGATTTTAATTTTTAAAGATGAAGTATCTGCGTCTGCACAATATTTGTTTGCAACCAAGCATGAAAAATGGAGATATGAAAAAGAGGTCAGATTAATTCATTTTAAAACGGATAGGGATGAGAAATTCACGCATATTCCATTAAGCAAGCTCGGGGGTAAAATAGAAGCTGTATTCTTTGGGTTAAGATGCCCGGAGAAGGATATAAAAACCATAAAATCGATTCTTGGAGCTGATGTCGAATATCTTGAATTTGAAAAAGAAGTAAAACCGAATACTGAAATTGATAAATTAGAACTGGTTAATCCTGACAAATTTAATGACTTGAATAAAACGAATATGATTGGTTTCAAACGGCAATAGACCTGCTCCTCCTGATATGCCCAAAAGTTTGTGTCGGCTAGTGCTGATTTGTAATCAGAACTTTTAAGTTCTGAATTTGTAATCCAGCCATACAGATCCGCGATAAAGAGGTATCGATTGCAAATCAACACAAGCCACGCGGAACAATATTGGATTATTCCGGAGGAGCCGGGTTTATATGTTTAATTTTGTTGCTTGATTTTAATTTTAACTAAACTATAAATTATTTACATGAAAAATTTTCTCTTTTTTTTGTTGACTCTGTTATGTGTCAATGCTAATGGACAAACGAAGCGTTTTCCAGTTAACGAAAATGGAACTGTTGTTTATGAAGAGGTTGTTAATTGCGACTTAAAGAAAGCCGCATTGTTTTCAAATGCTCAAAAATGGATTGCAAAATCTTTTGGCGATTATAAAAAGGTAATTCAATTTGAAGATATAGAAAATGGCAAATTGATTTTTAAGGGAAGAAGCGAAGTTGAATATAGTACAAATGTGAAAGATGATGCTTCAACTATACAGTCAGGAGAGGATGAAATTATCAATTACACTTTTACAATTGATTGTAGGGAAAATAAATACAGATTTACAATTGACAATATACTTATGGATGTTAATACAAGTTTCTCATTTTTGGGGAGCGATTCAAAGAATGTCATTCCAAATAATGCCCCAAATAAAAGATGTGAGCAGAATATTTTAGGTAGGTTGAAGATTGAAGTTTTGGAAAGAGAAACAGATTCACTTAAAACAATAAACACATCTGAATATAAGAAAAAAGATTTGAAGGAGTTTAATCTCAAGTTTGAAAGAATCAGGAATCAGGTTGGGAATGAAAGATGTTTTATAGCAAGAAATTCAAGCTTTTACGACTCTGAAGTGAAAACTATGGAGGATTTAATATTATCACTAAAATCTGCAATGTGTGTGAAAGATGATTTCTAAAAGAATAGATTTTGAATCTTCCGAACACTCCTGATTGCCGACACCAGCCAAGATGAACAATATTGGATTATATACGGAAGAGCTGGTTTTATTTTTATTCCGTGCGTATCCAAATAATTATTCATGTAAGTTTGTGAAAACTTAAAATAATTTATCCATGGAAAATATCCGATATGACATAGTAGTAGGGGTCCATGTTTCCTTTACTAAGTATTTTAACAAGGGAGGTAGAAAATCGACTACAACAGGCTTTAATATTATTGGTGAGATTACTGCTATTGAGAATGTCCAAACTGAGGATGGTATTTTACAGGTTTTAATAGTAACGGCTAAAAGTTCAGATTACTACTATGTTCTACCAGATAATTGTACTTTAGTAAATGAAGTAGAGTAGCAAATTTACTTACTCCACCGGATATGCCCAAAAGTTTGCAGCGGCTATTGCTGCAAACCTTTTGTTTGAACAGATGCCAGCAGCATCAACTGTTTAAAGAAACAGAATGGATAAAAAGAAATTCGACCCCGGAAGGGCGCCGAAAAAACACGTAAATAATTTGTTTCTATAAACATACGCCCCCTGCTCCTCCTGATTTGTTACACAAATGTTCAAAACTGCTAATTCGCGGTTGAATTTATTCCCAAGAAAGTTTGTAGCTTGTTTTTATTATATTTGTAATTCAGATAAATACAGTAATAAATGCCTGAACAACAAAATATAGAATACAAAATAACATGGCATGATGAGTACCTGAAATGGATTTGTGGTTTTGCCAATGCCCAGGGAGGGAAAATCTATATTGGTATGGATGACGGCGGGAATATCGTTGGTATTCCAGATTTTAAAAAGCTTTTGGAGGATATTCCTAACAAAGTGAGAGATATACTGGGTATTGTAGTAGATGTCAATCTGCTGACTTCAAGTGGCAACAACGTTCTTGAGATTGTAGTTGAATCTTACCCTTATCCTGTAAACTACAAAGGCCAGTATCATTATCGTTCGGGTAGCACAAAACAGGAACTAAAAGGAACAGCGCTCAATAAATTTTTACTGGAAAAAACCGGAAAACATTGGGACGGGATACCTGTTCCATCAGTTTCATTTTCAGATCTTAAAAAGGATTCATTTATAAGATACAAGGGAAAAGCCGTTAAAAGTAAACGGGTTGATGCAGAAGTGCTCAATGATTCGGATGATCTGTTACTTAATGATTTACAATTAATCGAGAATGGATTATTAAAAAGGGCGGCTATCTTATTGTTTCATCCCCAACCAGAGAAATATATTCAAGGTGCCTATATTAAAATCGGTTTTTTCCATTCCGATGATGATCTTGCCTTTCAGGATGAAGTTCACGGCAACCTGATAGAACAGATTGACAAAGCGGATGATCTGCTTCGCACCAAATATGTAACCTATGCCATCAGCTATTCTGGAATGAGCCGAATTGAAAAACCGCCGTTTCCTGAAAAAGCAATCCGTGAAGCATTACTCAACGCAATAGCTCATAAAGATTATGCTGATGGTACACCGATCCAGATCAGCGTTTATGCTGACCATATTATTTTCTGGAATCCGGGACAATTGCCCGAAAACTGGACTGTGGAAGATTTACAAACAAAACATCCTTCAAAACCATTCAATCCCGACATTGCAAATGCCTTATTCCGGTGTGGTGATATTGAAGCCTGGGGGCGTGGCACGCTTAAAATGATCGGAGAATCGATTATTTACAAAACGCTTCCCCCTGAATTTAATTTCCATCTTTCCGGTTTTATGGTAAAGTTCTTTAAAGATGCGCGAACCGCCCTTTCAAATAAAGGCTTAGCTGACAATTTAATTACTGTAGTTGAATATGTTCTGGAAAATGGCGAGATAACCAATTCAAAAGTGCAGCTGCTTTTAAAAATATCTAAAAGGACTGCTTCCAGATATTTAACCGAATTGGAGGGAACTTATTTAGATAGGCGAGGCGAAACCGGCAAAGGAACCATATACACCATTAAAGGACTCTCAAAGGGGACATAATGGGGTCATCAAACAGTTTTAAAAGAATAACAAACGAGTATTGAGTTATTTAAAGTATTATATATCTAATGATTAAAGCTTTATTCATAGGAGTCATAAAGGGGTCATAAGCGATATGATTTCGTTAGGCCTTTACCTGACAATAACACCCGACGTATTTAATTATTCCGGTACCTCTTCGAAGTTTTAAAACGGCCTTCCTCGCTGGAAATCCCCGGAGAAAAAATAAAATTAAAAAGATCCGCAAACTTGTCACATTTCATCTTGTAATGGTACTAAACATTACAAAAACATTATAAACGATATTTTTAAACTATTCCAAAAATGAAAACAACCGTTAAATTTCTCTTGGCTATTGCCATTTTATTCTCTGCTGCAAATGTGCTTATGGCTCAGCAAACCGACAAAGAATTAAAGAAAGACGTTTCATCCAGAGCCATCAGGAGTGCTCGTGTGGAAGCTAAAAAGTACAAAAGGGCAGGATACTATGTAGCCCCAGGCGCTCTCTTGCTTGACAAACAGCTTGAGCGTGCATGGTTAAGACAGTATGAAACCAACGATAAAAATGAGGCGAAATATATCATGGCAACCGGAAACTCTGTTGCTGAATCACAAACTGCCGGAAAGCTTCAGGCCATGGAAACAGCCAAGCTCGAGATCGCCGGTCAAATTAATACTCAGATTGCAGCTCTTATCGAAAACAGCATTGCCAACCAACAATTGAATAATGAAGAGGCGGCATCAGTTACAAAAACAGTTGCGGCATCTAAGAATCTTATTGCCCAGGAGATTGGCCAGGTATTGCCTATGGTTGAGATGTATAAGAAAATCGGAAAAAATATTGAAGTAAATGTAAGGTTGGCATACAATATGGCTACAGCTTTTGACGTTGCGAAGAAAGTCATACGCAAGAGTTTGGAAGAAGAAACCAAGATCGCTCATGAAAAACTTGAAGGGTTGATGAAGTTTTAGGAAGCTGCCGAATAAGTATTGTCCAAATATTAAATGTAGCAAATCACACAAAAAATCTGTCCAAAACCGCGAAGGTATCAGAAATCTTCGCGGTTTTATTAAATTAAACTGCATGAATTATTTCAATCCTTAAATGGTTTCCAACACATTAGCGGGATTTCAATCTCTATGGGTTAATTCCTCGCGGCTTGTGGTGAAATAAAAAATAATCCTTCAAAATACCTTATCCCCTTGCGCCGGCGAGATTCTTTTAAATCAACTAACTCTAAAATTATGAATACCTTACTACAGTTTATTGGGTCACTTCTTTTATCATTCACAATAAATAATGTTTTTGCCCAGACTGCCCAGGATTTTATTGATAGTGGTAGAATAAGATCAGGGTTAGGTAAACTTAACGAGGCAATTGAAGATTATAACAAAGCCATCGCAATGAGTCCGGACAATTCCAGTTACTACATGTCACGTGGCACTGTAAAATATAAAATGGGAGATTATTCAGGGGCGAGTGAAGATTATCAAAAAGCAGTTGACCTGGAACCTGACCATTGGGGGATTTATTCTTTACTTGGATATTCAAAATATTCCCTTGGTGATTACAATGGAGCTATCGAAGAGTACAACAAAACCCTTGCGGACAATCCTTTGGACGAATCTGTATTAGCATGGCGAGCCGATGCTAAAAATATGCTAAGTGACTTTAAAGGGGCATTGGAAGATTGTAACAGCGCCATTAAATTGAAGCAGAGCAATGCTGAGTCATTTTTCAACAGAGGTCTTGCGAAATACAACCTTGGAGATAAACCTGGTGCAATGGATGATCTCAATAAATCAATTGAGTTAAGGGCACCTCTAAAAACTACTTTTTTCGATGCCGTTGTTTGAGACAAATATATTTATTAGTTTTCTAAAAACCTAATTTTTGCCCTCCCCCATTTTTTATTTAATTAAATATCTGACACATACAAAAGTACGTCTTTCACGTCTGGACATACCTATCCCATGGCAACCACTATTTTTAATTGAGTACAGCGACAAATATTATAAGTGAGGTTCATCATCACGATTTTTGCTTTCGCTCTTGCAATCCCAATAGTACGGACAATGGAGCCATGCATACTGTTTTCTATAAAACCGAACACGTGTTCGACCCTTACACGTGTCCTGGATTTCTCTTTGTTGTTGGCTATTTGTTCTTCGGTTAAGGGTTTGTTGCGGTAGCCTTTCTCAATTATTTTGTTGATGACTTTTTTCTTTTTGTAAACCGCTTCCTGATCTTCTCCTGTATAAGCGCTATCAGCATAAAGCGGTTGTCCCTCGTCTTTCTCCGTTAGCAATTGTTCCATAGCTTGCGAATCATGTACCGATGCATCCGTAACAATAAATTCTTCTATGAGTTTAGTCTTTGTATCGGCTTTTACATGGTTCTTATAACCGTAAAAAGTATTGTTGTTTTTCTTAGTCCATCTGGCATCAATATCTTTCTGTGCCAGTTTATGGGGCTTCACTTTCCACTCCTCTGGCGCTGTCCCTGTCTCTTTAATATGCTTGTTTTCTTCGCGGGTATTTCGTTGGCGTGGAGCCTCTACAAAGCTGGCATCTACCATCTTTCCCTGATTTGATAAAACTCCTGCTGCATCAAGAGTTTCATTGAAGATTTTGAACAAGCCCAGGATTACCCCTTTTTCTATAAGCTGCTCCCGAAATAACCAAAATGTTTTACTGTCAGGAACCTTGTCACTTTTCTTCAATTCCAAAAACCGTTTAAAACTTGCCCGGTCAACAATCTGAAATTCCAGTTGATCATCAGAAAGGTTATACAAGCTTTGAATGATAAGCGCTTTGAACAATATCAACCGGTTGAATGGAGGGCGTCCCCCTTTCGATAAATCCCTGTCTTCATTCTTAAATGCCTCATATATAGGTGACTCAAATATTTTCCAGTTAATAAATTTATCCAATTTTCGCAGCGGATCACCAAGCTTGGTAAGTTTTTCCATTAAAAAATGGTCATCAAACAGGCCTAAATCATTTATATTTTTCATCTCGTGCTTTTCTTGCTAAGATATAAAACATAGTCAATAAAAACATCTTTATATTATTAACAATCAGACATATATATTAACAATGAGTTTTTAGAGATGCCCTTAAGAACAGATTACAACAAGGCATATCTTAAGCTGGCCCGAATAAAATCGGAACTTGGCGATAATCAAGGAGCAATCATAACGCTCAACAAAGCAATTGAGATATTTCCGGACGACCTGTTAATGCTTGCAAACCGGGCAAATATAAAATACGATTCAGGCGATTACGAAGGATCCATAGAAGACTATACTAAAACTATTCAACTAACTTCAAATTATCCACTTCCTTATATTAATAGAGGTAATACAAAATTAAAACTTAATAATTTCGATGGGGCAATTGAAGATTTCGATATTGCCATTGTACTCGATCCCAAAAATGCAAACACCTATTTTTCAAGAGGCTACGCTAAACAGTTGAAGGGTGAAATAAATACCGCATGTTCTGATTTTAAAAAATCGGCGGAATTAGGCAATAAGTATGCAAAAAAACTATACTTGGAGGATTGTAATAAATGAATCATAAATGGCCCAATTTTACAATGAGTCAGAATGCTTAAAATATTGTTTATTGGCCACTTAAGTAATACATCACAAAGGAAATTATTTTAATCAACACAATATGTCCTACCAAGCCAAAATTAAACGATACCTTCAGATTCTTCAATTTATTGAAAAATCAAAATTCCCCACAATTGCAGAAATGCTTGGCAGATTGAGTGAGTCCGGAATAAAGGTCTCGGAACGACAACTAAAACGCGATATTGAGAGTTTACGAGCTGAATTTGGACTCGTTATTCACTATTCATTTTCAAAAGAATGAAGCAAATATGAAGGCAATGTTTGTAAAAGAAAATAGTTCGAGAGTCAACTACAGTCAGAAAATAAGGGAGAAAAAGGATACGAGTGATAATTTTTACGAGGATAATGATCCGAAAAAATAGGATGGCATGTTTACTAAATAGATTTGTAAGCAGACCTTTAAAATTTTGAACTTGCTGATAATTTAATGTTTAACGAATGGACAAAAAAGCAATACGAACAACCTGGAAAAATGAACCGATTGACAATCCCAAAAGGATTGATCTTTCGTTGCATTTTACGGATACAGAATTTTCAAAGTTGACGAGCGGACTTATTCCTCATGAAATGGAGGATAAATGGTTTATCTTTTACGAGAACGATTGGCTTTTCTTTCATCGTTCATGGACAGGATTCGGTCTTTTTAAAGCTCAACTAATAAAAGATCAAGAAGGTTATTCAATAAAGGAGTTTTGGGCTGAGCGGAATCAGGTTAAATATTCGAACACAGACGATAATTCAGATATTGAAACGCTTTTATTCCTTATTGCTGAAGGTCTGTTAAGAGTTGATGCTCGTGAAATCTATGTTCATAATAATGTCAAATCAGAAGTTGACTTGATAAAAGGATAGAGCAATTTCGGATCTCTTTTATTCCCAAATCAAGGTGCTGATGGTTCGAACTCTACTGTTGATTATACGGACCAAATTAAATCCGTTCTTTTGGGAGTTGCTGTCGGAGATGCAATTGGTGTCCCAGTTGAGTTCAAGAGTAGATCATATCTTCGGAATAATCCGGTTAGTGATATGACCGGGAATGGCACCCACAATGTACCTGTAGGAACTTTCTCCGACGACGGTTCTTTAACCTTTTGTCTTGCCGAAGCATTGACCCTGGATTTTGATTTAAACAACATTGGGCAAAATTTTGTAAACTGGTACAAAAATAACTACTGGACAGCACGAGGAGATGTGTTTGATATTGGCAATACTACACAGCAAGCCATTTTTCGTCTTGAAAGTGGTATAAGACCTGATCTGGCAGGAGGTATTGATGGAAACTCAAATGGTAATGGCTCACTAATGAGGATTTTGCCCTTATTTTTTTATCTGCTGGATAAGAAGAGCCATGAACGATTTGAAATAACAAAGCAAGTTTCGTCAATAACTCACGGGCATATTCGTTCTATTATTGCCTGCTTCTATTATCTTGAGTTTGCCAAACAATTATTTGAGAAGAAAGACAAATTTGAAATTTATGAAGACCTAAAAAAGGAAATGACCGATGATTTACTCTTGTTTTCAGATACTCCGTCAGAGATTGAAGTATATAATCGTTTGCTGAAAGGGAATATTTACGAACTGTCAGAAGAAAAAATTCACAGTAGCGGTTATGTCGTTCACACACTTGAAGCGAGTATTTGGTGTTTGCTGACAACCGACAATTACAAAGATGCAGTTTTGAAAGCTGTTAATTTAGGTGAGGACACTGACACTACTGGAGCTGTAACAGGTGGACTTGCAGGACTACTTTACGGTGCAGATGATATTCCGAAAAAGTGGATTGATAAACTTGCACGACGGGACGATATTGATGATTTGGCGGAGCGAATGGGCAAAAAGTTTTCCAGCCGCTGATCACAGTGCAAATAATGCGATTGGATGATGGTCCTGCAGTGGGGTATAAGATTTGGCTTACATCGATCTTCGATTGAATTTGATTTTGTTTTACCTCGATTTGCATATCGCGGGACCCAAATTTATCTAAGGCACAATTCAGAATTTAAATTGATTAAAATAGAACAAGTTATGAGAGGCATCACATTTTCGTGGAAACGTTTTGGGTTCTTCGTCACATTTGGGGAAGCATTATCCGGTTTGAGACAAAATCACCTTCCTTCGTAACAGTTCAAAACCAGCTCTGCCATACATCTGTCTCTTTATGGTCTTAATGCGGTTAACGTGACCTTCGACAGCTCCATTGCTCCAAGGTAATCGTATTCCATTCTCAACAGCCTTAATATCGTGCAGTAAGCCATTAGCAAATGTTTTCAATCCCGCCAACTTACGCTTTGATCGCATTATAAAAT